>Ga0190363_1001372_pt1 | contig 14370 bp, 16 predicted proteins | sample 48721867_MG_FD_161272 | JGI IMG/M metagenome (GOLD analysis project Ga0190363, IMG submission 161272) | Hydrothermal vent microbial mat bacterial communities from Southern Trench, Guaymas Basin, Mexico - 4872-18-6-7_MG | ecosystem: Environmental > Aquatic > Marine > Hydrothermal vents >...
TGAGGCGAGGGTGGAGGTCTTTTACATGGACGTGAGGGCCCATCCTCGAGGAGGGGAGGAGTTCTTTGAGGAGGTACAGCGTCGAGGAGTCTATTACACCAGGGCGAACGTCGCCGAGATCTATCCCAAACCCCAGGGAGTGGTGCTCAGGGGAGAGGATACCCTCTTGGGGGAGGTCTTTGAGCGGGAGTTCGATCTGGTGATTCTCTCGATAGGGATGGACCCACCTGAGGACGCCGAGGAGATAGCCCGGATATTCAAGATCAGTCTGGGCGAGGATGGCTTCTTTCAGGAGGCCCACATAAAGCTCAGGCCTTTCGATACGGTGAGAAAGGGCGTTTATATCGCCGGCTCCTGTGCAGGGCCTAAGGACGCAACCGATGCCCTCCTTCAGGGAAGAGCAGCGGCCACAAAGCTCTTTTCCCTTCTTGCCTCGGGCAGGGTGGCGGTCGATCCCCTTAAGGCCGAGGTGCAGGAGGAGCGCTGCAGTGGCTGTAGGCTCTGCGAGAGGGTCTGCCCAGCGGAGGCCATAGCCTTCGATCCGTCGAGGGGGACAGTGACGGTTAACGAGATGGCCTGTTCGGGTTGTGGCCTCTGCGGGAGCATCTGTCCCTCCTCCGCCATCACCCTCAGGGGGTATACGGACCTCATTCTGGTGGAGGAGGTATCCGGGATGATGGAGGGGGAAGGTGGGGTTTGAACCGAAGATCGTGGGTTTTCTGTGCAGCTATTGCGCCTTCAAGGCCTCTGAGATGGCCGGAAGCCTCAGACTCCAGTACCCTGAAGGAGTTAAGGTCATAAGGGTCCCGTGCTCAAGCCGCGTTGATCCCTCCCATGTGCTCAAGGCCCTCTTTGAAGGGGCGGATGGGGTCTTTGTAGCGGGCTGCCACCCCGGGGAGTGCCATTTCATAAAGGGCAATTACTATACGCGCAGGAGGATATATGCCCTGAAGGAGCTGCTCCGGACACTGGGCCTCGAGGGGAGGGTGAAACTTTTCTGGGTCAGCGCTTCTGAGGCGAGGCGATTCGTCGAGAAGGTGACCGAGATGGTCGAGGAGATAAGGAAGCTCGGAAGGAATCCCCTGAAGGGCGGATGATGAGGGGAGTGGTCACGAATCGGGAAGCCTTAAGGCAGTATGTGGAAGGGTTCTTACAGGGGGAGCGGTGCGCCTTTCTGGGATTCTTCCCCCTTTCGGATGGTTCCGTCGGGCTCTCTTTACGGCAGAAACCACCCTTAGAGTTCGTCCTGATAAATCCTTTTTTCTCTTTCAACTCCGCCCGGTTCCTTCACCGGATCCTGAACCCATCCTACCGGATCTTCTCCCTGCTTCGGCCCTGTGAGGTCCGGGCCTACGTGGAGCTCACCAAATTGAATCAGGTAAGGGGGGACAATTTTGTGGTCTTTTCCGTGGATTGTTTCGGGACGCTCTCTCTCAAGGGGGATGTCCCTCCAACTCTTCCTGAAGGCCCCCAGGAGTTAGGAAAGTTTCTGGAGGAGAAGGGGCTTTTGCGATGGGCATGCAAAAACTGCAAGGACAGGGGGGGGAAGTACGGTGATGGGGGGGTGAGGTTTCTTTCAGGGGGCGATCTCCTGCTCATACCCTATACGGAGCGGGGGAGGGATTTTCTGGCGAATTTCGGTCCATGGAGGGAGGTATCCCCTGAGGAATTGCTCTTAAGGGAAGCTCCTGAAGAGGATGCCGAGCCGCCCTCCTTTGAGCTCTCAGAGCTTCGGGAGGCCTTCTCCTCCTGTATCCTTTGCAAGAACTGCCGGGATATGTGTCCCATTTGTTACTGTCTCGATTGTCTCTTTGACGGTGGGGGGTTTTTGCCTTCGGGTGACGATCTCTTAAACCTCCTCTGGAGGGAGCAGGTTGTGGATCTACCTCATAACGTTCTCCTGTATCATTTTGTGAGGATGTATCACGTGGCCCAGAGCTGCACCGCCTGTGGCGCCTGTGAGGAGGCGTGTCCGATGAATATACCCCTGACGAGATTCTTCAAGGCGTCCTCAGAGAGGATACAGAGGACCTTCTCGTATAAGGCAGGGGGAGACTTCGAGGAACCCTTGCCCTTTACCACATATCGGGAGGACGAGCTTCCCGATGCCTCTGATTGACGAGATACTGAATCTTGCCGGATACAGGAGGGAGGACCTTTACGTATGCTTGGGATGCAAGATCTGTTCCTCTATCTGCGTTCTGAATGAGATAGGCATCGAAGCCAACCCCCGAAATTTCGTCATCAATCTGATCATGGAGAAGAAAGAGCTCAAGGGAGATCCCCTCCTGAAGTACTGTACCGGCTGCTATGCATGCACCTTTTTCTGCCCATGGGAGATAAAGGTGCCGGATGTGGTGAGGGCTGCAAAGGCCGCCCTCCTCCCTTCCCATCCCTTCGAGGAGGCCTTCTCCAGTTCCCTTGAGCTTTTTGGGAGGGTATATGAACCTTATCTCCTTTTTAGATTGCTGCCCTACTTTTTCCGGAAGGGCTACTTAAGGCTTCTTGTAAAGGGCCTTCCCTCCTTTCGCTTCTCCTTGCCCAAGAGGGTAAAGACAACAGAAGGGATCTTCGATAGGGAGAAGAAGTGAGGTACGCCTATTATCCCGGCTGTAGCCTTAAGGGTTCGGCCAAAGGGCTGGATGAGGGGGTCAGGAGGGTATTCAGGGCCTTGGGGGATGAGCTTGTGGAGATACCCGATTGGAACTGCTGCGGTGCCTTTGAGTTCGGGGAGAAGGAGAGGATTCTGGTCCTCTCTCAGGCGAATATAAGGAAGGGCAGGGAAGTGTCTTCGGAGATCATCGCCCCCTGTCCCGCCTGCCTCAAGAACCTGAGGGAGGCAGCGGATTCCTCCGTATCCGTCCTTCATCCCCTGGAGGTCTTCTCGGAGGCTTCTTTCTGGGACAGGTTACCGATGAAGAGGGACCTGGGAGGGCGTCCCTTTACCCCCTATTACGGCTGTATCCTTTTACGGCCCAGGGAGTTCGCCCTCCGGGTGCGGGACCCAATGGAGGAGATCATAACGAGACTGGGTGGGAAGGTGGTCTCCTCTCAGGTCAAGGCCCAATGCTGCGGGGGGAACCTCTTTTTCAAGGAACTGGAGGTGAGTGAGAGGCTTGCCAAAAAGGTGTGGGAGGGAGCATCAGGGGATATCGTCACCTTCTGCCCCCTTTGCCATTTAGTGCTGAAGACCTTTTCAGAGAAAGGCCGCAGGGTCTTTTATCTCACCGACCTGATTCTTTATGTGATGGGGGAAGGAGAGCTCTCTTGATTCCCTACTGCTTTTAACTTACAGAAATTAGCTCAAGTATCTTTTCTATTTATGCACATCATTAAGTACACACCGCTAAACGGTTATTAAGATTTACTTGGCGAGGTGAGTTCTACAAGGGCTGCCCATTACTTCTTTTTCCCTATTTCCCTCATGCAGATCGGGGCAGGGCACTGCCTCTTCCTTTCGGGATCGCAAGGAGAACAGGCCACCCTGCGCCAAATCCCCTCACCCTTTCCCCCCGTGGGACCCAAATGCTCATTTCTTCTCCCCTTTCATCCATACCTCGAGATAACTTTTCAACCTCTGAACAAAATTCTTAGCTGTTTCTAACATGTCTCTTGCCTCTTCTTCCGTGACGATAAAGCCTATCCCATAGTCCCCAACCAGCCTCTTATCATAAGCGTCATTAAACGCTTTCCCTATCTCTCTATCAAAAATTCCTGTTTTTACGAAGTGTTCCCCAAATAAACTTATTACTCCCTTATGAGAAGAAGCGCTTAAGTTCTTAGTAAGAAGTATTGACTCTGCCATGAAGAACATCGCATAGTAGCACCTTGAAACGCAGGAATCATAATCCCCAATACTAAGAGCATGTTCGGCGGTAATCAGAAATTTCTCTGCCTTTTCTGTGAAGGCTTTTATCTCTTTCACACCTTTATCCCCTCTTTCCTCACATTTAACATAAATGGATAATTGTAATCTTCAAAGAAGCTTTCAGGGAGTACCACGACTGAAATAAGTTCGCCCTTCTCAAGGAGTATGTCAAATAAAAGATCGCTTAAACTTCTTCTTACGTCAAAAGGATTAATAGAGTTATCAATGAGTACAAGTATATCTATGTCGGAATCTTTTGTAACTTCTCCTCTCACATGAGAACCGTACAGAATAACCTCTCTAATCTTCTCACCATATCTCTTTATCAGATGCTTTTTTACTTGATTTACCAGTTGAATTATTTTCTCATCCATTTTTTAACCTTAGGAGCGAAGCAGAGTAAAGCATTTACACCTTTAAGGTCCATACACTGATGAACTCCCTATCCGAAGTTCCGAGGCGAGGAATTTGGACGAAGCGTAGCGAAGTCGGATATGCTCCTGGGAGGTAGCGCCCCCTCGATTGGATAGTTTATTTCTTTCATGTGGGCACTTCTTCTCTTCGCACATTTATGAGCAGTGGGCTGTTAACTGTGGAATAGTCTTCCTCTTCTCCCCTGAATTCCTTAAGTATTCTTTTATTCCCATTTTTTCCTCTTTAATTTAATTGTCACATGTAATATACTCTTTTCGTTTGCATGTCGCCTAACGTTTTGCGGACATACGAAGTTCGGCAAAGCCGAATTTGGGCGGAGGTGCGAAGCACCGTAGCCGTGTGTCTGCTGTTATATGATAGTAGGCGGACGTTTCCACTTATCATTAGGTTATTTTCCCTTTATGGTCTTGTTGCCAATTTTTCAATATTCAATAACAGAGATGGATCAAAAGATTCAAATTGCCATCTCGGTAATTTTCTTTTGCCTTGTTGATATTCTTCCAGAAGTTGTTTAAAGTCATCTGGACTCTGTATATCAAATAAACACTTCATCTTTTCAAAATAGCGCTTAGACTCAGCCCGTGCAAATATTTCAAATGGACCAGGAAAATGACCGAGGTAAAGTAGAGTCTCTGGCCACCAGCTATCAAACAGCCCTTTGCTGTTAAGTTCTGCTCTTATAAAGAGAACGAAATCTGCTTGCATTAAGTATCTGAAATCTATTCCTGTTGTTTGACATCTTTCTTTAAGTAAATCGGCTCTTAAAGATAAACGACGTAGTTTCAGCCTTCTATTTCTATATTCAAGAGATTCCATATACTGCCGAAAGACAAGAAATGATACCATAACATCCCGTCCATAGTCAGCGTTCTTCGGTACATAGTATCTTTGGCTTAAAAGCATTGATGCTTGTTGAAAACGCTCTGATTTTACAAGAATTGCTATTGCATATAGAAATAATTCGTGGATAATAAATCTAAAGTTGTCAAAGTCCCATTCGCGCCAACTACTTACACCTTCTGGCCTAAACAGGTATGGAATTAGAGATTCAAAAAATCTATGAAGAGTTTCGATAAACTCTTCCTTAGGATCATATTTTGCTATAGCCGAAAAAATTTGAATGGCCTCATTCCTATATGGCAGAAATGCTTCAATATTCTTTACAACAGCTTCATCGAATTCGCCTTGATAGTCTTCAATTCTAAAATTTCCCAAGTTTTGAACGAAAGTCTCAAAATATTCATTCAAAGCTCCATTTGCATAAGGTTTTCCATCTTTAATCGAGTTGAGCGCTCTTTTAAAACTAACTGTAGTTCCTAATGATATTTTTTCACCTTCAGATAAAAATGTTGGCATTTTTCCTAATTCAGGCTTTTTATAGAGCGGTTTACCGTAAATCCATCTCAATAATCTTTCATAATTTTCTGTATAGGTATCCGGCTCACTTAAATCTATATAAATTCTGGATTTATAGTATGTGGGCAAATAAGGTTTCCCATGTTCATCCTTTTCAGCAATCACTACAACGAACTTGTCCTGTTCCACTTTATCATATATTTCCTTTGAAATTATTTGCGTCTCGGTGCCTACCCCGCCTTTTCTGCTATCCGCTTTTTGGGCGTAAACTCGGTCGGATATGATAATAACTTTCTTTATTTCTGGATCGGTTACCATTCTCTCCATAAAAGCAATCGCATCATGCCCTTCTTTTAGATCCCATTTGTCTAAAATTACATCAACGCCATCTTGTCTCAATTGTGTGGCAAGGTTAATAACCCATTCCTCATGTTGGGGGTTACTCCAACTGTATGATATAAACACCTTAGGATTTTCCATTTCGAATACCTCCTAAACGCCCGACTATTTCACCTAACTTTGTTCATATCTGCATTGCGGATATCATCCCATTTAATATACGCAGTCTTGAGCTATGCATTTCCCCCCAATAACGTCAAGAGGACTTTTTATACTTGCTATATTAGCTTTGCTCACATGAGTATAAGCCTCTAAAATATGTATCAAAAACGGACAAAAAGTCAAAGACTTTTTAAAACCAAAAGGCCCCTTTCTGATGGAAGGGGCCAGAGAGGGTGCTCTGGGAGGAGTTATGGTTATTAAGTTTTCTGGGCCAGGTGAGTTCTATAAGGGCTGCTATTACTTCTTTTTCCCCTATCTCCTTCATGCAGATCGGGTCAGGGCACTGCCTCCTCCTTTCGGGATCGCAGGACTTGACATGCCGAAATAAAGTAATCATTATTATTGTAAAGTAATTACTTGAGGCGCGATATGAAGACAATAACATCTAAGCATTTAAAACAGAGAACTGGTGAGGTCTTAAAAAGGGTGAGGGCGGGTGAGAAGATCACCATTACTTACCGAGGAAAGCCAATAGCGCTAATAATGCCTTCTTCAGAGAAAGAGCGAGACATCTTGAAAGAACTTCGTCCCTTTGAAGAGGCCTGGAGGGATATTGAGACCACCCTTGAGCAAACAGAGCCTCAATTCAGAAACTGGCAGGAGGCCATGGATTGGGTCAGAAACAGGAGTTAGTCTTAGTTGATACCAACGTATTCGTCATTGACCTGAGATACAAAAGAGATCCTCATTATAAAACTAACCTCACCTTCCTTAAGTTTATAGCAGAAAAGCGGACAGGCTTTACCACTCTCATAAATCTGTTGGAGCTGTGTGGTATTTTATCGTTTAATCTCAATCATAGACAGTTGGCGGAGTTATGGTTTTATTTCCAGGATAGGTATCAGGTAAGTGTTCTTCCTGTTCCTGATCTTGAGGCTCCTTTCCCCCAGATAGGCTTAAAGGAGATTTTTGACCTGTTTAAGAAGAGAGCTTCTTTAGGGGATGCCCTGATGGTAGCTGTGGCCAACAGATACTTGCCCTTTGTTTCGACCTTGGTAACCTGGAATAAACCGCACCTTCAGGCTATCTTTCCTAAGACCGTGTTAACACCAGAAGAGTTCTTGGAAGCAAGTAAAGACTTCTGAGAATAAGCTGGGTACCCATCCATAGAATGGAGAGAAAAATCTGTTACGTTAAGATTTCCTATTCATACATTTTTTCTTTCTCTCCTGAATTTATGGGATTAGCAGGAGTTAAGCCTTTGTCTCCTCTTTCCGCTTGAGGCCGTACTTCTTTATCTTCTTATAGAGGGTGACCCGGTCTATTCCCAAGATCTGGGCGGAGCGCTGGATGTTCCAGTCGTTCTCCTCAAGCACCCTCTGGATATGGGCCCTCTCCACAGCCCGAAGGGACCTATCCTCCCCCTCCACGCGAACCTCCTTTGATGGTTCGGCAGAGATCTGGATGTCCTCAGGCTTGATCAGGGTGCCCTTGGTGATCACCATGGCCCTCTCTATCACGTTCTCCAGCTCGCGGACGTTCCCGGGCCAGTCATATTTCATCAGGGTCTTTAAGGCCTCCTCCGATATCTTCTCCACCCTCTTACCCAGCTCGATGTTGAACTTCTCAATGAAATGGTGGACCAGCAGCGGGATATCCTCCTTCCGCTCCCTCAAGGGGGGTATCTGGATGGAGATGACGTTCAGGCGATAGTAGAGGTCATCTCGAAACTTTCCCTCTTCCACCGCTTTCTTCAGGTCCCGGTTAGTGGCAGCAATTATCCTGACGTCCACCCTGATCGGCTTCGTCCCTCCCACCCGGGTGAACTCCTTCTCCTGAAGCACCCGGAGGAGGTTCAACTGGAGCTTGGGGCTTATGTCTCCGATCTCGTCGAGGAACAACGTGCCCCCATGGGCGAGCTCGAACTTCCCTTTCTTCTGGGTCACGGCATCGGTGAAGGCCCCTTTTTCGTGGCCGAAGAGCTCTGACTCGAGCAGGGTCTCGGGCAGGGCCACGCAGGAAACCGCCACGAAGGGTCCTGCGGCCCTGAGGCTTTCGTTGTGGATGGCCCGGGCAAGGAGCTCTTTCCCCGTGCCGCTTTCCCCCAGGATCAGTATGTTGGAGTTGCTCTTCGCCACCGTGCGGGCGAACTCGAAGATCTTCTGCATCTTGGGGCTCTTGCTGATCAGGTCGTGGAACTGATACTGCTTGGCCAGCTCCTTCCTGAGATAGGAGATCTCCTTCACCAGCTCCTGGCTCTCGATCAGGCGGTTGATCAGAAGGGATATCTCCTCGGGATTGAAGGGCTTGACCAGATAGTCGTAGGCCCCCATCTTCATGGCCTGAACTGCAGTATGTACCGTGGCATAGGCGGTGATGATGATCACCTGGATATCGGGTTTCAGCTTCTTCATCCGCTCCATCAGCTCCAGGCCATCCATCTTGGGCATCTTCAGGTCCACGAGGGCGATGTCCCATGGCTTCTCCTTGAGTTTCTCGAGGGCCTCAAAGCCGTTCTCTGCGGCCTCTGCGTGATAGCCGTCCTCCCTGAGCCAGTCCACCAAAGAAGAACGCACTATCTCCTCGTCGTCCACCACCAGTATGTTCACCTCTCTCTTCATCTCCCCTCCTGTGCCGAGGTCTGGTCCTTGGTCCGCAAGGGCAGTTTGATTACTACGGTGGTACCTTCTTTTGGTTTGCTCTTCACCTCTATGTTTCCCTGGTGGGAGTTGATGATCCCGTACACCACCGAGAGCCCCAGGCCCGTCCCTTTCTCCTTCGTGGTGAAGAAGGGGTCGAAGATCTTGTGCAAGTCCTCCTCTTCAATCCCCACCCCATTGTCGGAGAACTCCACCCTCACCATCCCCTCCCCCTCCAGGTACTCCGTCACTATCCTTATCCTGCCCCCGTCCTGGATCGCCTCACAGGAATTGATCAGGATGTTGAGGAAGGCCTGCCTGAGCTGCATCGGATCAGCCATGATGGGGGGGAGCTTCCCAAAGGACTTCTCCAGCTGGATTTCCTGGAGGGCTATCTGGTTGGCCACAAGGGAGAGGGCCTCCTCCAGCACCCCGTTCACGTCCACATCGGACTTGAGGGATGGCTCCCTCTGACGGGCGAAATCGAGCAGGTTCCTCACGATGTTGCTGCAGCGCTCCGTCTCCCTCTCCATGATGGAGAGATAGGAGCGGAACCTCTCCAGCTCCTCCCTCTTCACCGAGTCCTGGGCCAGCTTCCTCTCTATCAGCTTGGTGTAGGTGAGGATGCCGTTCAGGGGGTTGTTTATCTCATGAGCGATGGTGGCCGCCAGCTTCCCGATGGAGGCCAGCTTCTCCGATTGCAAAAGCTGATACTGAGCCCTCTTCAGTCTTTGTGTCATCTTATTGAAGGATTCTGCCAGTTGTCCCAGTTCGTCCCTGGAGCGGAAGGGGATGGTGTGCTCGAAGTCCCCCTGGGCCACCCTTTTGGTCCCCTTCACCAGCTCCTTCACAGGCCTATAGACCGCCCTGCGGATAAATAGCCCGATGATGGTGGAGATGGCCAGAATGGTCATCACAGCGAAGAGGAGGGTCTTGCGTTTTATCTCCTTTATCCTCTTATCCGCCGTGGCCAGAGAGAGGGAGACATCCAGCACCCCCAGCACCTTCTGCTCAGGGGGGTGGGCATGGCAGGGGGCCTCCCAGCAGGCAGGCTCGTTGTAGATGGGGCTTGTCATCCCCAGGACCCGGTAGCCGTCGGCCTGAAAGATCCTGGTCCTCTTGGGGATATCGAGCCTCTCTAAAGGCTTGTCCACGGCATGACAGCCGTAGCAGGCCTCAGCCCTCTTGTCCACCATCCGGCCGATCTCCTCCTTATCGGAGGAGAACATGATCATCCCCTCTTTGTTGAAGATCCTTACCTTCTCTATCCCCTCCTGTTTCCCTATGGCCTCGATGACGTTGTAGAGGGCGTCCCGGTAGTTGCGGAGCATGTCGTACCAGAGGCTCCTCTTTATGGTGCCGCTCAGTTGCTGAGCCCCTGAGATGACCTCATCCATCATGTGGCGTCTCTGGGTGCGGAGGTTGACCCAGGCGAAGGTCCCGATCACCAGCACAGTGATCACCCCCACCCAAAGGATGAGCTTGACGCTCAGGTTGCGATACCATGTAAAGTTGGTCATTTGTTAATAAAATATCACACTCTGCCCCTTACTGCAATTTCTTCCAAAAAAAGAGGGCCCCTTTAGGCCCTCTCTGGTGAAGGCACCCTGTTAAAACTCCCTATCTCTTCGCTCTTTTCTCGTGGCAGTCGGTGCAGCCGAGGGGCCCACTCTCGTTCTCCTTGTGACATCCCATGCACAGCCCGTGGTATGCCCCTTTCAGGCCCAGTCCGGTCTTCCTCTTTATTCCCTTATAATGATAGATGACGATGGGCTCGTGGCACTCCCTGCAGGAGACCGCTTCCTCTTCGCTGTGGTGATGGCAACTGCTGCAGTCCTCAGCGAACTCCAGGTGATCCTCGTGGGAGAACTCTACAGGCCCATACAGATTGACGAGGGAATTTAAGGTGATCGTTTCAGGGGCATCTCCAGAATAGGCGAGGGCAAGGATGGAGAGCCCCACCACAAAGGCAACCGTCCAAAGGATCCCCTTCATCTTTCTTCCTCCGCCGTTAAGAAGAACTCCTTTGCCAGCCTGTCCCATCCCTCAGGGGAGAGGGCCCTGGCGATGCCGGATAGAGGCAGACCGCCGTCCTGGTACAGGAGCCCCATTTCACCTCCCATCCTCTCCCTGAGGGCATTGGTGGTCGCCTCCATCCAGGCTGAGGCCAGTTTCCCCTTGAGGAGGTTCTTGATGTTGGCCATCACGTTATGGGGCCTGATCATCATCAGCCATCCCCGTCCGTAGGGGTCCTCGTTGATCACCTGGGGACTTTCCAGGACCTCCTTGTTGACGGCCACCACCTCACCGGTCACTGGGGAGAGCATCTCTATGGTCTTGGAGTCCACCCCGAGCCGCCATCCCACCTCTCCCTGCTCTACCCTGGAGCCCACCTTGGGCAGCTCTACCCTGGCCGGTCTTCCCACGAGCTTCTGGGCGAAGTCATCAAGGCCGACCTTCACCAGGTCCCTCCCTTCAGGCACCGCCCAGCTGTGTCCCTGGTGATAGTAAAGGCCTTCAGGCAGGGAGAACCAGGAAGAGAGGGCCGGGGCGAGCCTCCTGACGGTCGCTACCCCCGTCCTCGCAGGGGCACTCAGCAACCTCCATAAAGGGATCAGCATCAGGAGAAAACCGATCACCACCAAGTACTCTATTCCCTTGGTTGCGAAGAGATCTACATACGTGAAGCCTTCCATTGTACCACCTCCTTACTTATAGTCTCTTCTTCCTCCTCTTTAACCCATTCAGGGGACTCGCGATACACTGGCATCCTGTTCACTATCCAGCGAAAGGTCCAGATGTGAGCCAGCACCACGGTAAAGGCGATGACCACCTCCTTCCAGGTGGGGATATACCTTTCGGCAAGGGGCACATACCACTTGTAAGCGATGAAGACATAATTGCAGCGGTTAATGATGATGCCGGCCATCGTCAGGAGGGCCGCCACCCTGATGAGGGCGAGGCTTCGACTCCTCACCCCCTTGATGAAGAGCACGGAGGGGATGAGGGTCAGCCCCACCACTTCTGTCAGGTACCAGTAACCCATGGGGGTGTTGAGCAGGGACCAGTGTCTGCCATGGATGAGGAGCAGGAGCTTCAGAAAGAGGTAGACGATCATGACCCCCGCACAGGTCTTACCCAGCCCCACGACGATCCCCGGGTACCTTCTCAGGAAGTCTTCCGACATCTGATGTCTGAAGACCCTGAGACTTATGGTCCCCTCAAAGATGACCATGGAGAGCCCGGCGAAGATGCTGGATACGAAGAAGAGCACCGGGATATACTCCGTCCACCAGAGGGGGTGGATGTCGTGTTTGGCCAGCATCACCAAGGCGCCGAGGCCCGACTGGTGAAGGGTGGAGAGGGTGATGCCGAAGATCACCGCTCCTATGGTGAGTCCTCCCAGGATGCGCCTGGCCCTCTGAAGGCCCAGCCACTCGGCGATGGCAGGCGAGAACTCTATCAGCTCGGTGATCATGTAGAGGAAAAAGTGCCAGGCGATGAGGAAAAGCACCGCATTCACCCCGAACTTATTCCCGATCAGGGGATTTGCGATGTTCCACCAGCGGACGCAATCTATGATGATCACGCTGGCGTAAAAGAGATAGGCCAGAAAACCGTTGAGCACAGTAGCCCTGATGATGGGGTGGTATTTCTCCGAGCGAAGTATATAGACCACGAAGGTGAGGACATAGGCACCCCCGGCAAAGGCCACCCCTGCCATGATATTAAAGCCGATCCAGATCCCCCAGGGGAAGCCGTGGGTCTCATGGACTATGGATCCTACCCCATTTATAAATCTCCAGATGATCAATCCGACCCCCAGGGCCATGATAGGGGCAGTGATCACGTTGAAGGGGGTTAAGATCGGCCCCTTGGGCTTAAGCTCCTGCAGTATGAAGGCCACGATTTCCCTTATTCTTTTCTCTCCTCCGGGTCTGATCTCCCTTTCCATCTCTTCTCCCCTCCTTTACTCCTCTTCTTCTGTCCGTTCGGTAGTGCGCCAGGCCCCCAAGAGAAACGTGGGCCAGAGGACCAGGACCAGGGGGACGGCGTAAAGGAACCCGGTGGTATGCCTCGGAAGGGCCACGTCGTCCAAGTCCGTCCTCAGCCCTATCTGTTCGAAGGGAACCGAGGAGAGATAAAGCCAGCACGTTCCTCCGATCTCATGCTCTCCATAGATGTAATGGACGTAACGATCGGGATGCTGGTAGATCCTTGCTCGGGCCTCCTCCAAGAGTTCCCTCCTCGTGCCAAAGATTAAGGCCTCCTGGGGACATGCCTCCACACAGGCGGGGATCTTTCCTTCCTTCAACCTCGGCCAGCAGAGGATGCACTTTTGAATCTTGGGAAAAGCCTTGTTCTCTAAAGTAGGGATCCCGAAGGGGCAGGAGAAAATACAAGTCTTACAACCAATACAGTTCTCTTCCCAGATTACGGGTCCCTCTGGCATCTTCTGCATTGCCTTCACCGGGCAGCCGGCCACGCAGGCGGGTTGGCAGCAATGCATGCACTGCCTCTTCACAAAGACCTCGCCTTTCTCCGTTTCGAAGCGGTTCACCACCGTCCACTGGGTGGGTGTCGGGTGCCTCTCGTGCTCGAACACCGAGGTGTCCTCGATATCGGGCAACGGCAGCCCATTCGCTTCGGCACAGGCCAGCTCACAGCTCCTACAGCCTATGCAGCGGGTGGTATCTACCAATACACCGAAGAACTCCTTTCCTCCCGCCTCCTTTGCGAAGAGATCCTTCGGGCTAAAAAGGTCCAAGAGGGCTGCACCAGCCATTCCGGCTCCCAGAGCCTTAAGGAAGTCCCTTCTGTCCATCCGTCACCTCCTAAAGGAAATTCGTACCGGAGAATAATGAAGAACTTATTCTTTCTCTTCCTCCTTCTCTTCCTTCTTCACTTGCTCGCCCCCATCAGCGAGGGTCAAGCCAAGCTCCGGATGAGCGACGAGGTTGGGCTCCTTCGCAGAGACCTTCCTTTCTCCATAGGCCTTGAGCACCTGGAGTCCCCCACCGATCGTCCTCACCAGGGGGAAGAGGACGATGTAGAGGGCATAGGCTAAGATGACTATGCCCAAGACCGTCCCGATGGTCACAAAGAGTGCGGTGTTAATCACCTCTAACATGGCTATCCCTCCTTTCTTTCTAAGAAGGTATTTATAAGGGACCTCCACTTGGCGGTCCCTATTTCCTGGCGAAGATCCCGAAGCAGATCCCCCCCATCGGCCATGGTGGTCCCTATCTCCCCTCCCAGGGCTCGCTGTAACCGCGCGCTTTCCTCCCTGAGCCAGCCTTCGGCCTCCTGGCCATGAAACACTCCCTCTGCCTGAAGGACCGGCTCATCAGGGGTTACCTCCAGGAACCATCCTCGTTCATATGGGTCAAGGTTCACCAGCTCAGGGTCTTCAATGACCTCCTGGTTTACCGCCGTAATGGTCCCTGAGAGGGGGGAGAGGAGGCGGACATTACCCCCATCGGAGATGATTTCCATGAAGGGCTCTTCCTTTCGCATCCTTTCCCCGATCTTGGGAAGGGTAACCGCCTTGATGGGGCCTACCAGGAACTG
>Ga0190363_1001375_pt1 | contig 14355 bp, 15 predicted proteins | sample 48721867_MG_FD_161272 | JGI IMG/M metagenome (GOLD analysis project Ga0190363, IMG submission 161272) | Hydrothermal vent microbial mat bacterial communities from Southern Trench, Guaymas Basin, Mexico - 4872-18-6-7_MG | ecosystem: Environmental > Aquatic > Marine > Hydrothermal vents >...
ACCCAAATATTCAATGGATACTCCATTAAGAAATCTATTTACCACCCTAGTTAATTTTCCATAAATCTCTTTAGCTTGTCTTGAATTGGGAACCCAGTTTACTATTAATTTAAAGTATCTCTGTTTATATTTGGTTGATAGAACCTTAATCGTAGCATAAGCATCGGTTAGAGAGCTGGGCTCAGGAGTAACAATTAATACCCTCTCCTGAGCGGCTATATTAAAATACATTACATTAGAAGATATCCCAGGAGCAGTATCTATAAAAAGAAAGTCTATATCATAGTTTAGAGAATCAATTTCATTAAGTAAAATAAGCTTTTTCTCATAATCAAGCTCTGTTAATTCCTGAATTCCGGATGAAGCAGGTATTATTAACAATCCCTGTGGTATTTCAATAATGATTTCATTTAAGGTTTTATCTCCAGAAAATACATGGCTAGTGTTGTATTTACAAAACAGGCCTAATAACACATCAACATTAGCCAAACCGAGGTCGGCGTCTATTATCAAAACCTTCTTACCCATATACACTAAACTCAAACCCAGATTAATCACGGTATTGGTCTTCCCTACTCCACCTTTTCCACTAGTAAATGCTATGGTCCTCACTGGATTTTTCATATAAAACTCCTTATTTCTGAATACTTAATTTAGTTTTGCCAGCATCTAATATGTTATCTAATATCAAACTAGCAATTTTTGCCTTTGAGGCCTTTTCTATATCCTGAGGAACCCTTTGACCTATTCCTATCCAGGAAACGGGGATATGGGTTTTTATCAATTGATTAAAAATACCACTATATTCTTGAGTTTCATCAATTTTTGTAAAAACATAGCTTTTTATAGGAAATATAGTAAATTGACTATAAATTCTACTTAAATCCTTCTCTTTGGTAGTAGCACTTAAAACCAGATGTTTTTCAATAGAAGGATGGGCCATTAGGATTTCTTTTAGCTGATTTAGATAAATTAGGTCATTGGGATTTCCTCCTGGAGTATCAATCAGAATAAAATCTTTATTTTTATGATTTTCAATAAATTTTTTAAGGAATTCTGGTTTTGAAATACATTCAAAACACATCCCTATAATGTCTGTATAACCTTTTAATTGCTCTATAGTGCCAATGCGAAAGCTACCAGCCGCGGCCACAGCCAGTTTTCTTCCTTCTAATGCAAATCTAGTTGCCAATTTGGCTATAGTAGTGGTCTTCCCCACACCGGTAGGACCTATAAATGCCCATATCTTGGAATGCTTTTGACTACATAGGTCAATTACCCTTATGCTATCTTTTAAATGAGATAATATGGTAGAAATTAAGGCTTCCTTTTTGTATTCTATCTTTTTAATAAATTTAGATATCCATGACTCATCAATACCATAGGCTACAAACCTGCTATAAATATTAAACAGGTCTTTATTTGTTTTAATGTTTTCCTCACAGTTGCTTAAAAATTGAATAAATATGCTTTTAATAAATTCTAAGTCTTCTTTTAACTTAATTAGTGATGAAGCCTCATCTATCTTCTTTGATGGGTAATCTTTTCCAGCCACTACTTCGGTTGTTTCTAAAAAATTTGAATCATTGACTTTATTTATAGAAAAAATTATGGCATCAGGACCAAGGTCTTTCTTTACTAAGTCTAAGGCAGTTTGAATATCTCTTGCTTGATACCTTCTAGTTAACATGTTTTAAACTCATCCTCCTTTCTATTTTTATTTTTACGTTAGGCGGTATTTCATTGGTAGACAATACTACCAATTGGGGCATAGATTGCAGTGTTAGTTTCTTTAAGAACATTCTTATATCCGGAGAACAAAGGATGATAGGATGAGGCAGAGTAGGTGTGGCATTTATAGTGTCTTTTATGCACGTTAAAATCTTTTGCATAATTTCAGGTGTTAAAAAAGCGTTATCTTCCATGCTTTTTTTAATAATTTCTTCAATATCTTGGTCTGTAATTAATACCCTAAGGGTATTGTCTGTTAAATATGGTTTAACAATAGAAGCTGATATGGCTGTTCTTACATATTCAGTGAGTAAATCAGGGTCTTTAATGTTAATTCCATAATCAGCCAATGTCTCTAAAATAGTAAGTGAATCCCTAATAGAAACCCTTTCTTTTAAAAGATTTTTAAGGACTTTTTGAATACTTCCTAATGGAAGAATAGATGGCGTCAACTCTTCAACCAGTTTTGGATACTGCCTAGAAACACTATCAAGTATGTTTTGGACCTCCTGCCTGGTTAAAAGCTCATGGGCATAAGATTTTATTATTTCACTCAAATGTGTAGCTATAATAGTAGATGGGTCAACTACAGTATACCCTGAAACTTGTGCCTTTTCCTTTTCTTTTTCAGAAATCCATAAAGCTGGAAGACCAAAAACTGGCTCCTTGGTCTTTATGCCCTGTATTTTCTCTTTTATCTCCCCTGTTTCTATAGCTAAGTAATGGCCAATCATAATCTCCCCTCTAGCTCTTTCTATTCCTTTGATCACAATAACGTATTCTCCTGATTTTAATTTTAGGTTATCTATTATGTGAACTTTAGGAATAATAATCCCCATCTCAAGGGCAAACTGACGTCTTAAAGCCTTTATTCTTTCTAAAAGCTCGCCGCTTTGTTCTGGGTCTACCAAAGAAATTAAACCATAACCTATTTCCAGTTCTAAAATATCTAAAGGAGGTAAAGACTCTATGGATTCAGTTTCAGGAGTAGTTTTTTTGACTTCCTGTTTAGTCAAGTTTACTTTTTCCATCTTTTTGGCTAGATACCCTAAAAAAGCCACCATAACAGAGAAAATTATAAAAGTTAGATGGGGGAAACCAGGCACTAATCCCAATAAGAATATAATTCCTGAAGCCATTATTATAGCATCAGGTTCCAAGAATATCTGTTTAGCAAATTCTCCTCCTATGCTTCCTTGAGAACTGGCTTTTGTTACCTGAATACCTGCGGCAGTAGAAACAATCAATGCTGGAATCTGAGAGACAAGTCCATCTCCTATGGTGAGCAAGGTATAATTTTGGGCTGCTTCCCCTAATCCCATTTTTTTCTGAAAGACACCTATAATTAATCCCCCTATAATATTTACTAAAGTGATAAAAATTCCTGCAATAGCATCGCCTCTGACAAACTTGCTGGCACCATCCATAGCTCCGTAAAAGTCTGCCTCCTTAGTGATTAAGGCCCTTCTCTCTCTAGCTTCATTTTCATCTATAAGCCCCGCATTGAGGTCTGCATCAATAGACATTTGCTTGCCAGGCATGGCATCCAATGTGAACCGTGCTGCCACTTCTGCAATCCTTGCTGCACCTTTAGTAATTACAATAAAATTGATTACTACCAGTATTATAAATATCACAAATCCTACTACATAATTTCCACCCACTACCACGTTGCCAAAGGATTTTATTACCTTACCTGCTGCAAATGGACCTTCATTGCCATGGAGAAGGATAAGTTTAGTGGATGCCACATTTAGAGAGAGTCTAAAAAGGGTAATCACTAATAAAATAGATGGAAATATAGAAAGGTCTAATGGCTTAACTGTATATAACGCTATGAGAAGTATTATTATAGAAGAAGAAATACTAAATATCAAAAGCATATCAAGCAAAGTAGTGGGTAAAGGAATAAGGATAATTATTAAGATAGCCAATATTCCCAGAGAGAGTGCTACTTCACTTCCCATTTGCATACCTGGGTTATCCATCACAGTTACTTTTCTATTCATTCATTTCACCTCTAAGCCTGTAGATATAGGCCAATACCTCAGCTACTGCTTGATAAAGAACTGCAGGTATTTCCTCTCCTATTTCCACCATTTTATATAATGCTTGAGCTAGTTTTTTATTTTGGATAACAGGAATTCCATGAGATTTTGCAATTTCCTCAATTTTTTCTGCAATAATACCTGCACCTTTGGCAATTACCTTAGGAGCATGCATTTCTTCCTTTACATACCTTAAAGCAACAGCTAAATGGGTAGGGTTTTTTATAATCACATCTGCCTTAGGAACATCCTTCATCATTCTTTGTTTTGCCATCTGTCTTTGTAAGCTCCTTATCCTAGCCTTAACCAAAGGGTCACCCTCTGTCTGCCTGAATTCTTCCTTTACTTCTTCCCTTGTCATTTTTAGATTCTTTTCAAACTCCCATTTTTGAAAGGCATAGTCTATTACTGCAAGAATTGCCATAATGGGGGCCACATAAATTATTATCTTAAATGAAACAACCATTAAATATTTAAAAATTGCTCCCACCTCTCTATCCATTAAAGTTATTAGATTGCTTATTTCCCCTTTTATAATGCTAAATACCACAACTCCCACAATAGCAATCTTTGCTATAGACTTAAAAACTTCCACAACCATTTGTTTAGAAAACAGTCTTTTTACACCACTTATGGGGTCTATTTTAGTAAGGTCAAAGGAAATAGCTTCTACACTGAAAAGAAAACCTACTTGAGATATATTAGCCATTATAGCCACTATAAGAACACCAGCCATAATAGGAGTTATCATAAAGGCAAATTCTTTTAAAACCAGATGAGGCAATAGATGGAGCTGTTCCATAGATGGATTTACAAATAGATATTGAGAAAATCCTCTAAATCTTTGATACATATGTGACCCATAAAAATAAAGCACAGTAATGCCGGTAATAAGTGTCATAACACATGGAATCTCACGACTTTTTGCTACTTGCCCCTTTTCTCTTGCTTTCTGTCTTTTTCTGGGTGTTGCCTTCTCAGTCTTATTTTCTGGCACTTCTCCTCCTACCTAGGCATAAGCTTAATTATTTGAATTAGGTTAAAACCAAGAGTATTAAAATTTCCTTTCATAATGTGAAGAAACATATTCAGAGATAGACCCAAAAGAATAAAACCCACTGCTATTTTTAAAGGAAATCCTGCAACCAAAACCTCCATCTGAGGGACTGTTTTGGCTATAATACCTAAGGAAAATTCTGTAAACAGCAATGCTATTGAGACAGGTGCTGCTATCTTTATAGCCAATTTAAACATCTCTCCACTTAAAAAGATTATCTTTTTACAAAGGGCAGTAGTTATAAATAAACTCCCAGGCCTTACCCACTCAAAGCTTAAGATAATGGCTTTGATCAATAAATAATGCCCATTGAGAACTAGAAACATAGTAAAAGCTAAAAGATATGCAAAGTTAGCCAAAAGAGAAGACTGTATCCCAAATTGGGGGTCTATGGCTCCTGGAATAAGAAGTCCCATTTGATAGCCTATCAATTGTCCTGCAAGCTGAGCAGCACAAAATATAAAATTGATTGCCAGACTCAAGACTATACCTATAATTAACTCAGAAATAATCAATAAAACAAAAGAATTAGGTGCTTTTTCTAATGTAATTGTAGGAAACAAAAATATAGTAAATGCCAGTGCCATAGCTGCCTTAGTCATGTTTGGAATGTTTATGTTGTTAAAGAAGGGAAGGGAAAAAAGCACTATACTTATCCGGATCAAAATCAAGAAAAATATCTTAAATTCATCTAAATGAAAACTAATGGTCATACCTTACCTTCCATATTGAGCAATACTTATAATTACGTTTTGAGTAAAACATATTATTTTTTGTGAAATCCATGGGAGAAGGAAAAGTAACATCAACATAACTGCCACAATTTTAGGAACAAATGTAAGGGTCATTTCATGAACCTGGGTTATTGCCTGGAAAATAGCAATCAGTAAACCTACTAAAAGTGCTACTCCTAAAAGAGGGGCTGAGACCAAAAGCATGGTCTCAATCGCCTGCCTTGCAAAACCCATAAGAAATTCAGGAGTCATGTTACATAAACCCCCTTACTAAAGAGCCTACAATCAGATGCCATCCATCTACCAATACAAAAAGTATCAACTTAAAAGGAAGAGAAATCATAAAGGGAGGAAGCATCATCATTCCCATAGAAAGAAGCACACTTGCTACTAACATATCTATCATCAAAAAAGGGATATAAAGAATAAAACCAATCTCAAATGCAGTCTTTAGTTCGCTAATCACAAAGGCCGGAATTAAAGTAAGTGTTCCCACCTCTGACTGATTTTTAGGTTTTCTCTGTTTTGAAATATTCAAAAAAAGTGCTAAATCGCTCTTTCTGGTGTGTTTAAACATAAATTTACGAATAGGCTCTACTGCTCGCTGTAATGCCTCTTTTTGGGAAATATTATTTTCTAAATAGGGAGATAAGGCATTTTTATTTATGTCTTTAAAGACAGGAGTCATAATAAAAAATGTAAGAAATAAAGAAAGTCCAATAAGCAATTGGTTAGGTGGCATTTGCTGTGTGCCTATAGCATGACGCAACAGAGAAAAAACTACACACAATCTGGTAAATGAAGTCATCATGATAAGTATAGATGGGGCTAAAGAAAGTAAAGTGAGAATTAATAATATTTGGATTAAAACCGAAACCTTTTGAGGTGAGTTATTTTCCCCTAATTCAATGTGAATACTAGGTGTAGAAGTCTCCTGTGCAAACGCCATGGTATACATGGTGAATGTCAGAATCAAAATACTTAAAATAGTTTTAATTATTAAGTTTGAAGTCTTAAATTTTCTCATTTATTACCCTTTTGTTTCAGACTCAATACTTTAAACTTAAAACCTCCTGAATTTTGAGCTTTGTCATTGGTCCTTTTTATTATCTCCTCTATCTTCTTATCTTCTATTTTGGTCAAAAATGAGATACTTTTTTCAGATATGCCAATGACCAAAGTTTCTCCACATATTTCTATCAAGGATATTATTTTTTTGGGGGCTATCTGCTGTGTAGCTATAATGCGCATAAGTTTGGGATTTTTATTATCAATTTTTTTGAAAAAGTGGTGTAAAAATAATAACACCCCTGATAAGATAGAAAACGAAGCTACTATTTTCATTATGGTATATGCCATGTTAGATTCATACATAAGCTCTCTCCTCCAAAACCTTTATCCTTTCAACTTCCTTATTCTTTCCATAGGGCTTAAGATATCAGTTAGACGGATGCCAAATTTTTCATTAACTACCACCACTTCACCCCTTGCCACCAGTCTCTGATTGACCAATATCTCTACTGGATCACCAGCCAGCTTATCTAATTCAATTACAGAGCCCTGTCCTAGTTGAAGAAGGTCATTTATCAACATCTTTGTGCGCCCTAGTTCAACAGAAACTTCCAAGGGAATATCTAAAAGGAATTCAATTTTGCGTTTGTCAACTGTTTTGCTTTTGGTTTCTTCTTCTTTAAAAGCTTCCTTCCAATCTGGTATTTTTTCTTCCTGTTCTTTTAAAGTTTCTTCCATGTTATCCCTCCTATATCTCTGAATTTATTTTAAAGGCCTTGTTTCCTTTTAATACCCCGGCATAACCCAAAAATTTAGGTATTCCTTCCACTTTTAAGGTTAATGGACTTTTAATATCTTTATTTAGCTTAATAATATCTCCTTTTTTTAAGCTTAATAAATCTTTTACTTGCAAGGTTGTCTTGGCTAATTCTACACACACTTCTGCCTTGGTCTCTTTGATTTCTTTTTCCAATCGCTCAATCCAAGTATTATCCCGTTCTAATTGGTCACTTTGAAATCTGGCACAAAGCTTTTCCCGAATAGGCTCTACACTTGAATAAGGTATACATATTGTGATTGAATCTTCAATTTCAGCTATCTCCACTGAGAATTTAGTGATAACTACCAGTTCTGCAGGCATAACAATCCTTGCAAATTGCGGATTAAATTCGCTTCTTAGGTAGTCTATTTTAATGGGAAATACTGGTTTCCATGCCTTCTCCAAATCTGCTAAGATTTTAAAAACTATCTGTTTTATCAACCGATTCTCAATGGGTGTAAAAGTTTTTCCTTCCAGTTTAATATGTTCTTCCACACTTCCTCCTAAGAGTAGCTCTACCATGGAAACAGCTAACCTGGCTCCTATAACCATGAGAATATGTCCCCTTAAAGGATTCATCCTGTAGATGTGAAGGCTAGTAGGAAGGGGTAAAGTCTGCATAAATTCACCAAATCTAGTCACTTTTACTGAAGCAGGACTTACATCCACTGTCTTGTTTAGGATCATGGAAAGAGAAACTTTAAAAAATTGTGAGAAGTGCTCATTAATCACATCCAGAGTAGGCATATCAGCTTTAATAATCCTTTGCTGCCTTGTAAAATCAAAAGGTCTAACACCTTCAGGTGGTTGCTTGGTTTCTGTTTCTATTTCTCCTTCACTTATTCCCTCAAGGAGGGCATCTACTTCTTCTTGTGTCAACACTCTTTCCATATTTATAACCCCTATTGAATTATAAATTCTGTGAAGTATACTGCTGATACATGCCCTGTATTTAAGATAGAATTAATTCTGTTTATAATTTCATTCTTAAGGACTAATTTCCCCTGAAGTGTGCTTATTTCTTCAACACTTTTACTTGATAACAGCATTAATAAGGAGTCTCGAATTTTAGGGAGCTTTTTCTCAATTTCTTTTTGTGTGTCTTGGCCTTCTAACTCAAACTCAATTTTTATTCTTAAAAATCTATCTTCTGAAGGATGAAATAGATTGACTATAAAGTCATCTAATGCATATCTAGATACAGAAGTAGGTATATTTGTACCTGTTTTAGAAGCCTTTACCTCAGTTGATGTTTTTAAAAACCTAGGCAATAACACCCAAGATATAGCTACAATTGTGATTATAATAACCAAAGCCAATCCCGAAATAATGGCAATTTTTGGGATTTTTTTCTTTTCTGTTTTTTCCTTTTCTTCTTCTCTTTTTTCTTCAATCATTTTTACCTCCAAAAAACAATCTCCACCCTTCTATTTTTCGCTCTATTTTCTTCCGAATTATTGGGATATAAAGGCCTTGTATGGGCATAACCTCCTATACTAAAACGGCTGGGATTTATTTTTTTATCCATGAAATATTTTAGGACACTAGATGCCCTAAAAAGAGAAAGCTCCCAATTTGAGGGATATTTTGGGGTATGAATAGGCCTATCATCAGTATGACCCTCTATGGAAATGGGACATACGGTGAAATTTATCACCTTAGCTATTTTTTCTAAAACAGGAAGGCATTCTTTCTTAAGTTCTGCCTTGCCAGAATCAAATAACATATCGCCTCTAAATACAATACTTGCCCCGCCTTGTCTGGACCTTATCCATACATCATGCCCTAGTATCTCCTCTAATTTTTTATATTCATTCTCTTTTAATGCCTTTTTATAAGGAATGCCTGAAGATACAAACTTTAATGATTTTAAAATAAGCATTACTTCTCTTATTTCTCTCATCTCTGTAGCTGAAAGACCACCAATTCCCCATACGGTGGTTCTCAAAAAACTCTTTTTCAATATTTTTAAATACTCAGGATATATACTGGACATAGAATATAAAAGAACAAAAAATGTCAGAAGAAGCATTAATAAATCACAAAAAGTAAGCATCCAGGAATCACTCTCTTTTTTCACAACCTTTCTCCGCCAAAGATTTTAAAAATAAAATTCTTAAATCTAAAAATAGTAGGTGGTTTTCTTAAGGCATTTATTTTTTTTAAATCCGTTTCTTCTTTGGTACATAAAATAATTTGAATTCTGTTATTTTTACCACTATCTTCAGGTGAATTATTCGGGACTAAAGGTCTATATTCACCATACCCAAAGGCAGAAAGACGGTGAGGATTTATGTTACCTATATTTATGAAAAACTTTAATAGTCTTAATGCCTTAAATGCAGAGAATTCAAAATTATTTGGAAAGTTTGGGTTAGGAATATTGTCTGTATGACCTTCTATCTTAATGGAATATTGAGATTTGCTTAAAATTTTGCACATTTTTTTTAAAAAAGGAAAAACTTTTGTCTTTATCTTATATTGCTCATCAAAAAGCACATCATCTGAAATGATGATAATTCTTTGTTTTCCTTTTTTATAAATTTCTATTTCTTCTTCTAAATTACTAAAAATGATTAATCTTCTTATTTCTCTTATCTCTAAATCCTCTACCTTTTCCATAGGTATTTCTGAGATAACTTCTCCTCTTTTTGTTCCACCTATGGGTGATTGCCCTTCAGGTAGAAAACTAAACACATTTGTTAAAGACCTTAAAACTGCTGCTCCCTTTTTCTCACTTATCTCAGCATAGGAATTTAAATAGATAAAAAAGCATAAAAGAATCATATATAGAGAAATTTGTAAGAAAATTTCTCCTTTTTTCATTTTAAAAATACCCTTTCTTTACTAGGTAAAAATGTGTTTAATTTCTGTTCTAATATCATGGGATTATCACCATTACTAATGCCCATAATTCCCTCTAACATAATTTTTTTAACAAATATTTCCTCTTCGCTTTTAGTTTTAAGTTTTCCTGCTATAGGCAAAAAAACAGCGTTTGCTAGAAGTGCCCCGTAGAATGTAGTTATTAAAGCTACTGCCATAGCAGGCCCTATATTGCTAGGGTCATCCAGCTTGGCTAGCATTTGAACCAAACCAATAAGGGTGCCAATCATGCCAAAGGCAGGTGCATAACTCCCCATCGAAAGGAATATATTAACCCCTAATTCATGCCGCTCTGAAGAACTTTTTATATCTTTTTCTAATATTTGTTTGATAGACTGAGGTTCTACACCATCTACACATAACCTAAGACCATATTTTAAGAATTCATCATGTGAGTCTTTTATGAAACCTTCTAAGGAAAGAATACCTTCTCGCCTTGCCTTATCAGCCATTTTTAAAAAATTGGAGATTAATTCCGAAAAATTTACAGAATCCTTACAGAAAATGGCATTTTTTACTACCTTTATAACCTTTAAAATATCTTTTAGTGGATAGTTAATAGCAGTAGCACCTATTGTGCCCCCCACAACTATCAAAAGGGATGGAAAATTGATAAATGCATCTAATGTTCCACCCATAATAATGGCCATAATTACTAAGGAAAATGCTAAAATAGTGCCTATAATGGTTGCTAAATCCATACATTAGCTTTAAAGCAATTAATATGCCAAACCAATTAGGTTTAAGGGCCAGGACTACGTCAAAGTCAAGCCAGAAGTAATTTAACAAAAATAAAAAATCCAAATTTCAAAATCCAAATGCCAAATGAAATCCAAATGTCTAAATGCCAAAACATTAAATCAGTGAGTAGTGAAATAGTGAGGGAATGAAATAGCCAAATAAGTTTTTGTCTCACTCACTCCTTACTCCCTCACTATTTACTAATTTTGTCATTGGGATTTTGGGCTTGATTTGACATTTGAGCTTTGTCATTTGTCATTTTAATTCATCCCTGCCTGCCGGCAGGGATGTTTTTTAAAGATTAACGCCTAAATTTTGGGGAATGTCCAAAATTAATTTCAGGTAAATGCGTCAAAATTAAGACAACAGCCAGTATTTAGAAGTAATTCTGGCTGCTAGAGTGTCAATTTTTTGACATAAAATTAACGTTTCATTCTTATCAGGTCATCTAGCATTATATCAGAAGTAGTAATGACTTTTGAATTTGCTTGAAATGCCCGTTGGACAAGAATCATGTTGGTAAACTCTTTTGCTATATCTACATTAGATTGCTCTAAAGACCCAGCAACTATCTTTCCCTTATCACCGGTATTGGGTTTTCCTATAATAGGTTGACCTGATTTACCTGTAATTTCATAAAGGTTATCCCCTATTTTTTGCAAATAACAGGGTGCAGAAAAACTGGCTAAGGCAATTTGATAAAGCTCTTTTAATTCACCATTTGAGAATACTCCTGAGATAACCCCTTGTTCATCTATGGATATGTTTTTTAATGAGCCTGCTCCATATCCATCCTGAGTAAGAGAATTGAGAGCGCAAGCTGAGCAAAATTGGGTAGTCCCATCTAGGCCATCCCCTGCTGGTGTTTCATCTGTCCCTGTTCCATAATCAAAGGTAATGTCTCCAAAATCAAAGCTAATAGCGGTATCATCACTGTCATCTGAAAGAGAACCTGCAGGTTTACTAGGGTCACTACCATCATTGAAAGTTAAGGATTGAGTTCCTGCTTCTGCTACTGTGCCATCAGCCTGGGTATAAACATAATGGGCCTCCCATGCATTATCCCCGGTTTTCACAAAATAAATAGTTACTTCATGTTCACAACCAAGAGAGTCGTATACAGTAACACTGGTAGAATAATTATACATATCTGATGAAATATTGGTAGCATCAAAGGGAGTAGCAGGAACTTCTGCTTCAGAGCAGAGATTCAGCTTCAATTCTGCCTTCTCTGTGGCCTTTGGTGGACATATTACATTACTTAAGTTAATATTCCCAAAAGAATTGTCCTCCAGATTCCATCCTTGTAACACATAGCCTTCTGGTGTGGTCAATTCCCCATTACCATTTTGGACAAACTGGCCGGCGCGGGTATAGAAATTGCCTGAGCCATCGCTTACGATAAAAAAACCGTTCCCATCAATAGCCAAATCAGTAGGATTTCCTGTAGTTACAATTGAACCCTCTATAAAATTTGGCAATACACTACTAAGCCTCACTCCCCCACCGACTTGAACATTTGTTGCTCCTCCTATAGAAGCACTCAATATATCAGCAAATGAAAAACGGCTGCTCTTAAAACCAATGGTGTTTATATTAGCGATGTTATCGCTAATTACCCCCATGGCCTTACTCTGGGAACTGAGCCCTGTTATACCAGTAAATAATGAACTTATCATTTTTCCCTCCTCCTATGTTTCGTTTTTCTTAATCTCTATTACATCACTAATAGCTATCTTTTGCTCTCCTAATAAGAGATAAACTATAGCTTCTTCATAAGTTACGCCTGTTACTTCTCCCTGGATATAACTAGTGACATCAATCCGTTTTTCATCAGCATCATAAGCTTCTATTTCAAAAGAATACTGGCCACTTCCTAAAGAATTTCCCTTATCATCCTTTCCATCCCATTCCAGCTTTTGTTCTCCTGCTTTTTGATTTTTGAGCTCTAAGGTGGTTACCAAATTGCCATTTGTATCATATATATGGACAAACACCTTAGCTGCATCTTCTTTTAATTTGTAATGGATAAAAGCGCTATCTCCTTCTTTTAAATAAACAGAATTACCAACAGCCTTTATATTTTTACCAATAAAATTCACCGCTTGGGCATTATTTAATGAATTAAGAAATAATTGATTATTTTTTAAGTTTTCATTAATATTCCACATCTGCTCCAATTGACTAAATTGAGCCAATTGGGCAGTGAACTCTGTCCCCTTAAGTGGTTCTAAGGGATTTTGATACTGCATCTGGGCCATAAAAAGTTTCAAAAATTCTTCCTTACCCAACTTGGAAGGAGCCCCTGTAGGGTTTTGGGGAGCTTCATTTCTTACCACAGGTTCTAATGTTTGGATGGCCATCTAAACCCCCTTAAAATTTGTTTTTTATATAAATACCTCAATATTCCCATAATTTGCTCTAATCCATTTTTGTTCTAGATTCCTCACATGGGAGACTATTTTCCCTTTTCTAAAAAACTGTCTTTCTCCTGACTTTGAGCCTTCACTATATTCCTTTTTAAACCAGGACATAGAGTGGTCAGCAACACTGATCTGAAAATTGCTAAGTTCAATCCCTTTATTTAAAAATGCTTGTTTTAGTTGATGTATATTCGATTCTAAGATTTGTTTGACCTCAAAACTTCTAGTAAAGAATATAGCAGAAAGATGTTTGCCTTTAACTTCAAGTTCTATATCTATAACACCTAAATTTGGTGGCTCAGTCTCTATCTTTATGTGCTCATGCCCTTTATAAACCAGTGAATTTATATTCTTTTCTATAAAATGAATTATTTTATAAATTATATCACCTGTATTCTGTTGCTGCCTACTTGCCTGTTTTGAGGCTTCAACCTGGGTTATTGTTAAATTCTGTCCCAAAACAACCTTTGAGGCCAAAGGCTGTTTAATCTCTGTTCCCTCTTTCTTTAATCCTAATTCAGACTTTAACCCCTTTAATAAATTGAGAATCCGCTTCTCTGAAATACTCCCATCCTCTATCCCCTTTATTATCTGTTCTAAATCTTTAAAACCGGGATCCTTTGTTAAATCCTCTCCCAAAATAACCTTTGAGGCCAAAGGCTGTTTAATCTCTGTTCCCTCTTTCTTTAATCCTAATTCAGACTTTAACCCCTTTAATAAATTAAGAATCCGCTTCTCTGAAATACTCCCATCCTCTATCCCCTTTATTATCTGTTCTAAATCTTTAAAACCGGGATCCTTTGTTAAATCCTCTCCCAAAATAACCTTTGAGGCCAAAGGCTGTTTAATCTCTGTTCCCTCTTTCTTTAATCCTAATTCAGACTTTAACCCCTTTAATAAATTA
>Ga0190363_1001380_pt1 | contig 14335 bp, 9 predicted proteins | sample 48721867_MG_FD_161272 | JGI IMG/M metagenome (GOLD analysis project Ga0190363, IMG submission 161272) | Hydrothermal vent microbial mat bacterial communities from Southern Trench, Guaymas Basin, Mexico - 4872-18-6-7_MG | ecosystem: Environmental > Aquatic > Marine > Hydrothermal vents > Microbial...
TTAAAAATTATTAAAAAAAAAAAAAACTTAAATAACCTAAGGTAGCATACGGATGACTATTCTGGTTTAATTAAATACATAATCTAGGTAACGCCTTTAGTTTAATAAGGATAATATGGTCTAACTAAATATTAGTAGACAAAGTAGGCCATCATTAATATAGGTTGATGTTGTATTGTTAATAGCTCATATTAGTGATACTCACCTAGGATATCGTCAATATAATCTCGATGAACGCGAAGAAGACATTTACAAGTTATTTAATGAAACAATAGAGAAAATTCTAGCTGAGAAACCAAACATAGTTATACATACTGGTGATTTGTTTGATCAGCCTAGACCACCAGTAAAAGCATTGAGAGTAGCCTACCAGGGGTTCCGTAAACTAAGAGATCGTGGAATAAGGGTTTACTGTATACTTGGAGATCACGACATACCTAAGAGGCGAGGTGAGCCTCCACATAAGCTACTTCAAGAACTAGGTGTTATAGAAGTCATAGGCTATAATCCATTAAGTGAAGAACCCTACCGCGTTATAAGCAATATTCTCATTGCTGGATTAAGGAACATGCCCAAAAAGTATTCTTCAACACTAATATCATTACTCTTAAAACTATCTACTAAGGCTAAAGAATATAGTAAAGCTATAATAATGCTTCACCAGGGTATTAAAGAACACTTCCCGTACTCCTATGAGCTTGAACTAAAACACTTACCACCAGGATTCAATTATTATGCATTAGGACATATTCATATGAGAACATGGTTTCACCTACATGACGGTATAGTAGGATATGCAGGGAGTATGGATATTATAAGAATAGATGAATGGGAAGACTATGTAAGGAATGGCAAAGGATTCTACTTAGTGGATTTATCTAAACGTGAACCAATAATACATAAGATAGACCTAGAAGGGATAAGGCAACATATAATAATAGAGGTAAATTATAGGGAGCTAGATAAGAAGTTGAAGGAGGTTTTAAAGATTGCTAATGGTGAATTGAAGCCTATTCTCCATTTAACTGTAAAAGGTGATAAGATAGATAAAACCTATGTACAAAGACTACTACTAAGAATGCTACAGGGCAAAGTTCTTACTTGGAGACTTAGGTTTGAAGAAGCATCCAAGCATAGGGATATACGTAAGCCTGTAGTAGAGAAGATAGACATTGAGCAATTGATTAAAGAAGTAATAAGAGATGAAGAAGTTGCTGAACTAGCGTTGAAGCTTATTGACCCATTAGCTTCAGGAGATATAGATCAAGCATTGAAGATAACAGAAGAGTATTATAAGTTGCTAGGTGGAGGAGTTGATAATAAGAAAAGTTGAATTAGAAAACTTCATCAGCCATAAACATACTGTAGTAGAACTCGAACCAGGTATAACAGTAATGGTGGGGCCAAACGGTTCTGGTAAAACTAGCATAATAGATGCAATAACATTTGCTTTATTCAAAGAGCATACCCGTGGTGGAAAACTAGTAAATCTTGTTAACCGTGGAAGTAGTAGGGCAAGAGTAAAATTATCATTTAACGTTAACGGTATAGACTATACAATAGAGAGAATTATAGTGAGAGAAACACCTCAAACAGCAAGACAACAAGAAGTATACCTTTACAAACATACGGATAAGGGTCCTATACTAATGGCAAGAGGAGATAAGAAGGTAAACGAAGAATTAGGGAGAATCCTAGGAGTATCACCGAAGACATACACTTTAAGTGTATTCGTTAAGCAAGGAGAAATAGAAAATCTAATCACAGCAACTCCTGCAGAAAGAAAGAAGGCTATAGGAGAACTATTGGGATTAAACAAACTAGAAAAAGCCTACGATAGGATAAGAGATGTAATAAACTATTGGGCTATGAAAGCAGCTACAGTAGAAGCAGAAGCATTAAAGTTAAGGGAAAGAGAACAGAGATTAAAACAATTAAACGAATACTATAGTAAACTAGTAAAAGAACTAGAAGAGAAAGAAAAGCAGCTTAACTCAATTGAAGAAGAATTAAAGATTGTTGAAAGAAAGGTAAAGGAACTAGAAGAAAAACGTGACAAGAAGATTAAGCTTGAATTAAAACTAAGACCTTTAGAGAGAGAAATAGAATTCCTAGAGAAAGAGAAGAATAGACTTGAAAAAGAAATCAAAGACGCGCAAGAAGCACTAATACTTATGAAGAGAATTCTCCTAGAGCTAAGAAAACTTGAACTAGTAGAACAAGGAGTAGAAGCTCTCCATAGACTTGAAGACCTAGGAGAGCCTGAAAAGCAATTAAAAGACCTACTAAAGAAAATAAATGAGCTAAAGAATGAAAGAGATAATATTAAAGAAAAGGCAGACAATTACCTCGAGGTTAAGGAGAAAATCAGAGTTCTCAAAGAAGAACTAGATAGAATTGAGTATAAGCTAAGGGAAAGCGAAGCACTAAGAGCTTCAATAAATGAATTATTACAACAAGAGAATAGGATTAAGCAGAAGATAAGAATGATGATAGGTGAACATGATCCACAAGAACATCTTAGTCTTCTAGAAAAGGAAATAAAGCAATTAGAAGAAGAAGTTAAAACCTATGAGGATATATTAAGAGGAATAGAAACAGAAATAAGAACTGCTCAAAGTAAGGTAAGTGAACTTAGCGAAAAGATAAAGAATCTAAAGACCATCAAGGGAGATAGATGTCCTACCTGTGGTCAATTCCTACCTTTAAATCTTAGAGAAAAGATCATAAACAGATTAGAATATGATAAAAAGAGAATAGATATCCGAATAAAGGAGTTAGAAGAGGAAAAGAAAGATATACTGAGAGGACTTAACGAAGCTAAACATATACTTGAAGAACGTAGAAGTATTGCTCATCAGCTAAGACTACTAGTTGAAAACCTTGAATCAATAAGATCTAGGAGAAAAACATTAGAGGATAAGCTTAGAGTAATAGAACAATACATTAAGAATTATGAGGACTATAGGGAAAAGTTAAATGAACTAACAAAGAAGGAAGAAGAACTTGAGAAAGAATACCATAAACTTCTAACAATTGAAGTACAACTTAAAGAGATGTTAAAGAAGCAAAGAGAGCTAGAAGAAAAGATTCAAAGAGCACACAAACTTATAGATATAATCCATAGAGTTGAAAAAGAAACAGGCATACCTAGGCAGAAATTCTATGAAGCTAAAGAAAGGCTTGATAAGCTTAGAATAGAGGTTAGAGCTCTCGAGGAAAAAGCTAAACAGTTGAATAAGCTCAGAAAAGACTATGAGAAAGTGGTACATAAACTAGATGAATCTAGGAGACAATATAATGAGATTAAGGGTATCCTTAAAGAACTTAGTTTTAGTGAAGAAGAGTATCGTAAGCTGAGGGAACTAGTTGAAGATCTAAGAGCTAAACATAGAAGAATACTAGAAGATGTATCAGGTATTAGAAGAGTAGTTGAAAGAGTTCAAGAAGAATTAGAATTAGCTAGAAAAGAATATGAGAAATCCAAGAAAGCTAAAGAGGAGAAGGAAAAACTTGATAAGCTAATAAGCGTTTTGAGGAGGATTAGAGAACTCTATAGTAAGGATGGATTACAGAAAATCATTAGGGCATATGCTAAGGAGCTTATAGAATACTATGTTAAGGACATAGTAGCCCGCTTCAACTTAAACTTTAGCGATATATCATTAGATGAAGACTTCAACATAACTGTTACAACACCTTTAGGCGAACAACCGGTTGATACCATTAGTGGTGGCGAAAGAGTAGCGCTTGCAATAGCATTAAGACTAGCATTAGCCAGGGCCTTAGTAGGTAAAGGAGTAGAATCAATAATACTTGATGAACCAACAATACACTTAGACGAGGAAAGAAGAAGAGAACTTGTAAGAATACTCCGCTCAAGCTTCGCTGGTGCAAGAGAGATAATTTCACAACTAATTATTGTAACCCACGATCGTGAACTGGAAGATGCAGCAGACATCATATACCAGGTTACACGTGTAAACGGGTATAGTAGGGTAACAAAGATAGCCTAGGATGATTAAACTTTCATATAGGGATGAAGAAGTTTGCACGTCTCCGTAATCCCTCAACAAGGGAGATGCGGAACCTCCACCGGGGCTGACCATTCTCTTTTACTATTTATCCAAGTATTACAATGGCAAAGCAATTGGGGGCCATCTTTATGAATACAACATTGCTTGATGAAAAGGAATATTCTAGATGGATGAATTCTGCTAAGAAAACTCTTCAATCAGCTATTGGCGATCTTGAAAGAGGGGATTACAACTGGGCTTGTTTTAAAGCGCAACAAGCAGCTGAAATGGCCGTTAAGGCATTACTTCATGGACTAGGGTTACCAACATATGGTCATAGTATTTCTAAGTTATTGACGCTAATTGTATCTAAGAAAATAGATGTTCCGGAAAACATAATGTATTATGCGAAGACGCTAGATAAATACTATATCCCAACCAGATACCCTAACGCATGGCCTGAGGGCTCACCTCATGAATATTATACTGAACAAGATGCAAGTAATGCTATAAGATATGCTGAGAACATAATCATGTGGGTTGAAAATCTATGGAAATACTTAAAGAAAGAAGCAAGACAAGAGAAAAAGTAATAGAAGAGGCAAGGAAGTGGGCAGAAAGTCTGCCTTTCAAAGCTTCAGTAATACTAATAGGCTCGTATGCTAGAGGAGACTTTAACCTATGGAGCGACATAGATATAGTATTAATAGCAGAATTCAAAGACAATCCTATAGAAAGGTTAAAGAAAATAGAATATCCTCCAGGATATGAAGTTATACCTTTGACAATAAATGAGTTCAAAAAATTAGCAGAAAAGGAGAATCCCATAGCTATAGAAGTACTGGATAACGGCATAGTACTTAGAGACGACTATGGCATTAAGAACCTAGTACAAGTTTTCAAGCCTAGCAGGTATTCATCATACTAGTGCTTAGTAATAGTGCAAGTAATAGGTATCTTTCCCACGGTTAGGGGACTTGTATCTAGTGCTTAAGCTTCTTTATGAGCTTTTATTTCTACCTTTATCAAGGTAAATCATCTTGGTTGTAGTTAGTGTAACGCCAGAAATAGCTCTTGATGAAAGCTGTACCTATGCTGGTGGATTAGGAGTTCTTGAAGGAGATAAGTTCTATACTGCTGCTAAGCTAAAATTGGATTACATAGTATTAACATTATTTTACCGTAAAGGCTATATCGATTATGAATTCCATGACAACGCATTAATACTGAAACCACAAAAACACCTACATAGCTTCATAGAAAAGTTATCCCCAGAAGAGGAATTCACGATAGAGATACGTGGCGAGAAAATCATAGTTAAACCATGGGTTTATAGATATGGAACTACTAAAGCTGTATTCTTTGAAGCAGTAAGCCCTGAATGGGCTAGTAAACTAACTGAACATGTTTATATAGAAGAAAGTCTTGAGGAAAAATTTTACAAATACACCCTACTTGCTAAGGCATCAGCATACTATATAGAGAATGTTATTGGCATAGACAATGTAGACTATATAGATCTTCAAGAAGCCTATACAGTCCTAGTAACACTACTTCTACCACTAAGCCATAAGTATAGGATGATAATCCACACACCAGGTCCTTGGGGATATCCAGTATTCCCGCGAGACTTGATTAGTAGAGAATTTGAGTGGAATACAACGGCACAGCAAGTAGTACTAACAGAAATAGGTTTAAGTAAAGTTAAGGAAGCTTTTGTTGTATCTAGAAAACAACTTGATGTTATAAAACATATATTCCCACAATACTCATATAAGATAAGATATGTTACTAATGGAGTAGACATTGATCGATGGACTCATCCAGAAATAAAGAAAGCTATAAACACGGACAGTATTGATGCCGATAAGCTTTGGCAAGCCCATATAAGGGTTAAGGAGAAGCTCCTTGACCTTCTTAAAGAGTATAAGAACTTAGATAGGGATGTTTCAAAAATGATCATTGTATGGGCTAGGAGGATAATACGCTATAAGAGACCATATTTTGTTGTTAGATTTATTGAAGAACTGGGCAATAGGCTAGACGTTGTATTTGTTCTTGCAGGTAAACCTCATCCTCGTGATGAAGAAGGGAAGGATACGCTTAAATGGTTTAGGATACTCCATGATAATTACTCTAACGTAGTATTAGTGCATGACTATGATGTATCTAAATCGAAGCTAATCCTTGCTGGTGGAGACTTACTACTATTCACACCATTTTCTGGTCGAGAAGCATGTGGTACAAGCTACATGAAGGCAGGAATTAATGGTGTACCAACACTATCATCAAGAGATAGTGGTGCACTAGAATTAATAGAAGATGGAGTTAACGGTTGGCTTTTCGGTAGAGATATAAGAAGCTTCATAAACATATACGAAGATCCTAGAGCAAAAGAGATTGATGAGAAAGAGTACAAGGAGTTCAAAGATAAATTAATGGAGATAATAAGGATTTATTACGACGAGCCCGAAAACTATAAAGGAGTATCTTATAATGCGTTCAAGACTTTTAGAGCTAAGGCTGATATAGTTAACACACTCAAAAACTATTATTCCAACATACTTAGCTAACTAGTGACGAAAAGTAGTTTTCAAGCTCTAAGATCTCCATGTTCCTAAGCTTAGCTGCCTCATCGTAGAGTCTACGGAATGCTGGTGAGACTATTTCTCCACCATCGTATGCTTGTTCAGCTATGTACTGAAGACTCCATGCATTAAATATGGCTCTAAAAGTAAAATCTGATACTAAGTCCTCTAGTTCTATGTTTAAGCCTCTATCCTTTATGACTGATAGGTAATGTCTTATCTTCTTCCAATCACTATCAGTAGTATACTTTGGACCAAAACGAACCCTTCTACCGGAGACATGTCTTTCGCCCATTCCAGGTATGATTACCTTACCATATGCTGCTTTCTGACGCCAAGTCATTGTGTCAGCACTATTTACTTCTATTCTTCTAAGTATTGGTAATACAGCTGGACTTGCAAGACCTAATGCATGTATTTTACTACTTACCAGCTTCCTTATCAATGCTAGGAATACAACCGCTTTCAACCTACTATATTTCCCAGCTAGTTGCATGAAGTATGGTACTAACCCACCAATACATACATAATCAGCATCATGATATGAACTAAGTTGTGTTTTTAAGAGCTCTCCAGTAGAGAAATGATAAACTGGTAGGATAATCTTATCACTTAGCAATCTCTTTAGTAACTTATAGTTTTGTATACTCTTGGCTATCTTAGAAGCTCTTACTTTAACGTCATCACTAGGACTTGGAGGATAATCCAAGGATACATAGAAATCTGCATCTATGCTTCTATAAACCCTAGCTATCATATCAACTGTTACATTAATACCCCGTTTAAGAAATTGATAACCACCACTATCAAGCCATAACTCCACATCATCACTTACGCCCAGTATCTTCCTAAGACCTTTCCCTCTAGCCTTCTCTAATACACCTTTGCTTAGAATCTCGTAGGCATTAACCATAACAGCACGAATACGAATACCATAGATCCATGGATATGGTTTACCAATGATAGTTCCTAGTACAAGCTTAAAGTTCAATCTACTACAACCCTATATTCTAATAACATGATGCTAGTATACTATAAAGACATCTACCAATGTTTACGATAAAAATAATTCCTGAGATATACTTGTCTCTAAGAAAATAGCTATATCAATATGCTACAGTTAAGGTTAAGAAAAATATATGCTTGCACTTTACCCCTATTGTAAAGGAGAGGTAAGCATATGGGGCAATGCTATATTAGTTATCAGGGCTATCCCCCATGTAATTGTATAACACAGACATCAGAAGGACCTAAGCCTCCATGTAAAGCGGGATTAATGGTTAAGAATGGTGAGACATACAGGCTAATTTATGATATAGTGTTGTCGAGGCCAGAGGATTATTTATCAATATATCAGAGTGCATGTAATCATAGTTGCTTGAAGTGTCATAGCTGGTATTTTACTCAGATAGCTCGTGGAAAATGGCTTAAACCTGAAGACATAGTAAGAGAAGCATTAGATTACCGAGAACAAGTAACGGTATGGGAGCCTAAGCATAGAGCAACAATGTGGCATGCATCAGACTTATGTGCACATTGCGGGCTATGTAAGCTTACTGGAAGAAGAGGACCGTATTGTCCTGGTAAGTTAAAGCCTGAACAAATAGTTATGTCTGCACAGGGTTGGGGTCCGGCAAGAAACATAGTATCCTTTACAGGAGGGGATTTGTATTGTCAGCCAGCATTCTATATTAAAACATTTAAGTTATTAAAGAAGGAGGCCCCAGATCTATGGATACACATAGAGACTAATGGTTATGGTTTAACGCCTAAGAATCTTGAACTACTATATGAAGCTGGACTCGACTCCATATGGTTAGATCTAAAAGCATACGATAAAGGAACATACCAGTTATTATGTGGGACAACAAACGAATGGATACTAGAGATACCAGCCAAGATAAAGGACATGGGACTGGACATAGTACTGGAAATAGTACTCCTATACATACCAACCCTCGTGGAACATGACCAAATAGCCAAGTTTGCAAAACACTTGGCTAACATAGATAAAGATATACCAATAACGTTACTAGCATTCTTCCCAGAATACAAGCTAAGATATCTAAACCCGCCATCACGAGAAGACATAGTAAAAGCCTACCAAATACTAGTAGGATATGGTCTTAGAAATGTAAAGATAGGAAACATAGGTGTTATATGTGAAACAAAACAGTGCGTAGATGAACTTATAGAACAATTGGGTAGAAAAGCCATAGGGTTATAGGTATTCATATAATTATCTCAGCATCAATCAATCCCTTCTCTATGAGACTATAAAGCGCCTTCAACGTAGCTTCAATATCAAGTACCTTACTAGCCCTACTCAATAGCTCTCGTAAACTAATTCTATCAATGCCTTCTACTATAGCTTTAAGAATTACATCAACAATGACTTGTTCTTCACGGTTTAAGCCTGAGTTCTTTAATGCTTCTAGTACTCTACGTCTAATACTATCAATGTCTAATCCAACTAATTGTTCATAAACTCTTACAGCCTTACCAAGCGCTTCGATAAAGGCTGAGCTATCTATACTAACATCTCTTAATTCGTCTATTACTTTATGTGCAGTAGTTATAAGCTCGCTTAACTCATTATAAATGTCTAATGCCTTCCCTCCAAGTCTTCCGGCAATACTCTTAATACTTGGTAGTATTCTTTCAACAACATCTATGCTATTCCTAGCTCTACTTACAATTACTTCCCTAAGACTATCTAGTCTATCAAGAACATTGTTATAGACTTCATCTATTAGTTTACGGTTGCTCTTAAGTTCTCTTCTAATATCTTCTAAGATTAATTTAAGCATACTTAAGGATAGACGCTCTAAACCTAATGGTTGTTTCCTTTCTAATTCATCAATTATCTCTTTTACTCTATGAGATTCATTTTCAAGTTCAGATACTATAGCTGAAATACTATCATCTTTAACCATGGTTGATGCTGTTAAGAGTTCTCGTACATCGTTTACGAGTTTGTTTATAATTGAAGTATATTTCTTAGTATGACTATATAGTTTATCTATGTCTTCTATAATTTTCTCCAATCCCTTAATGATGGTTGAAGGATCTTCGTCAGTACTAAAGCCTATGGTTTTTCTCCATTCATCTACTTCTTCGCGAATACTTTGTATACCTAAGCTTAAGTCTATGGTAAATGATTTCTTCCTGGGTTTGTACTTTGAGAATTGAACTATGCTTTGAGGTAAGGCTTGCTCTAGTAATTCTTTGCCATACCTTTTTGCTAGTATCTCTAGTTGCAGTAGATGCTTTCTTAAGTCCCTATAAGCTTCGTTTATTGATATTAATTGCTCCATTGTCGTGTTAATAATGTTTATCAAATCATGTATATCATTGTGTATTTTCTTTATTTCTAGTGAAATATCGTATCTATCCTTTAGCTTCTTCGATAAATCTACAGTAATTACATCTTTATACTCTTCTAGTAACTTGATAAGTAAGTATAATTTGAAGTTATAATAGTATACTGGGTTTCTGAAGTAGAATGGGAATTCTCTTCCTGGAAGCTTATTCCATAGATCTTCAATAGCTTGTTTGTATTCTTCTAAGCTATATACTTTGTTGTAAAGTTCTTTTACTCTTTTTATTAGCTCTCTTATTCTATCCACAACTCTGTTTTCTATCTGTACTTGTTCTTCAAATACGTGGTCTACTAACAGTTGATATAATTGACTAGTGATATCGTCTAGTTTCTTAGAATTATCTTCTAACAGCTTGACTACGTATCTGAATTCCTTGTCTGTAAAACTCATTATCACGCTATGATATCTTAGGTTTTCTTCACCTCTTAGCTTATGATATATTACGTCTCCTAGGATTCTTTCCGCAGAAGCTATCTTACGTGAAAGTTCAACGTATAATTCTAAACTAATGCTAGGTCTTAGTATTTTATCTACGTAATTTATGGTGTTCTCTACTTGTTTTACTATCTCGGGTGTATAGGTGTAGCGGTAACCTGGATTCCATGGGGGATTATGTCGAACTTTACCTGATACAATGAATCCTAGCTTATTGTGTATATCCTTGTAGTGTTCTAGGTATTCGTCTAGGAGTTTACGTAGTTCTCTAAGTTTTAATTCTATCTTATCGTAACTTGCATTAAGTGTCATATACCCATTGTTTATGCCTATGAGGTTGAGAGAACGTAGTGATTCAAGGAATACTCCTATAGCTATATCCGGGCTATCACTCTTAGCTACATAAGCATCTAGTACTTTTTCTAGTTCAAGATCACCATCTTCTAATAACTCTACAAGTCTCTTAACAAGCTTGTTTTCGCCAAGTCTTAATGATATCTTGTAGTCTCCGTGATCCCCTCTTAGTTCAAGTAATCCATAGTCTACTAGAGGTGCAAGTTTGTTTGCTAGCTCATCTGGTGATTCAAGATCTAGTCCTACTACATCACGATACCTTGCACCAAATAGTAGATGTCTTCTCACATTATCAGTAACATATTGGAATAGTTCTCTAAGAGATACCTCCTTTATGGGTGTTGGATAATGTACTATCCACCTAAGACTCCTAGCACTATCGTAAAGATCTGATACGCCTAATTCCTCTGAACCAATATGTATAGTTCTACGAGGCAATGGTACTAGTATACCTATTTGTTCTAGCTCCTTGTCAATTCTATCCACTAGACTGCTAAGTCCATATTCGCCCTCGAATCTTGTAACAATATATGCTTGATATGCATATACATTTAAACCATGGACTCCTCTTCTATTACCTCTTAATACATCTAACATGGAGTTAAGGTATACATTAATATCTTGGCCCCAACGTTCTTCGCCAAAGAGGCCTAAAGCGCTAAGTCTTAGATAGTCTATTGTTTTAATAGGATAGGATACTAGGGCAACGCCTATACTCTTTAACAGTCTTCGTAATTCTTCTATCTTACGATGCAATACCCCAGTAGAAAATACTAATACTACATGCGGTCTCTTATATAATGGTTTACCTCGGATAAGCTTGTAATACTCTTCAAGTACTGAGGGCTTGACGTTACCTGTTATTACTAAGACATCCACTCTAAGCTTAGGTACATATTCTACTTTGAACTCTCTTATAGCAAAGGATTTTCTTTCAGGGAACCCAGCAATGACTTCTATCGAAGCTATAGGATACCCTTCACCTATTCTCCAAATATTAACGCGGTATAGATCGTTCTTAGAACTACCAGTAAAGTAGCCTTTAAGTACATCAAGTAATGGTACTAGTATTCCTTTGAGGAATGGTTCAGGGCTTCTCTCGGCTCTAGCTCTTCTCCATAGCCTTACTCTTTCATCTCTATTCGATATAAAGTCTAAGGCTGCTATTTCCTGTGAGAAGAATATGCGGTTTTGCAGGCTGTAATCTACTACTATTACTTCACCATAGTCTTCTAGTACACCTTCTTTTACGAGATTTGAATACAATTCCTCTGATAGTTCTGTTAATCTTGAAGCTATTATTTCGTCTAATCCACCTAGTTCTGCATAAAGTCTACGTAATGATTCACGGCTATTGGGTTTAAAGAATAGAATACTCCCATCAGATCCTATGTATACCAAATGATCAAGTAATAATCTGTAGAGCTCTAAGCTTTCCCAGGGACCGCTTGCCTTGGTTACACCTACTATTTCCTCTAAGTATTTCTCCTTGAGATCAGCTAATATTATCCTTACAGTATTTAGTAGTTCCGCGATGTTACTACTTAGTCTTAGTCCTCTACCAGTATGTATTATACCCATATGTTCTAATACTGTTATTATTCTATGAACTTCGTTTTCATTACCAACTATGTCTACTAGATCCTGTATTCTTAAACCTCCTCTAGATAATAATATAAGTGAACATAAATGTTCTATGTACTCCTTATCCCCTATATAGTCCCTTAATAACTCAATGCAATTCTTCCTTTCGAGCAGGTAGTTATCTTCTATAAGTACCTGTTCTTCCTCTCCTTCAATAACTGTTCTAAGAATCCTTAGTATATCAAAAGCATTATCTGTTGAGAGTTTTTCTGAACCACCTTTGCATTTTATCTTACCTCTAGATGATAATATCGACGATAATTGGTTTAGTAAGCGTTCAGTAGCTGCTGGTAATCCTATGGACGATACTTGTATGAAATTAAGTAGTGTTGGAGGTTCAGCTATATGCTTATATCCAAGATCTTTGCCGCAATAAATATAGTCTATCAACTTGGATAAGTGGTCTAGTACTTCTATTCCAAGCATTCGTGTAAACTCTATCCTAGTAAATCTCCGTTTGAGTCTACCCCATATATCTGATACTTCTACACGTGTTTCTAGTACTCTTTCAGCGCTACTAGTAGTAGCTATGATGAAGTGTAGCTTACCTTGTATACCAGCTTTGGATAATGCTTCTACATTACCATTAACTATTTCAACCAACGCTTCAAGCACGGCTGATAGAAGTTTTACGCCATGAGTAGATGCTAGTCTTGAAATTATATCCTCGAATTCATCTATAAACACTATTATTAACGGTTCTCCACTAGCTTTCTCCTTGATGTATGTATAAAGTTTTACGAGGATTGCTGGGAGACTATGAGGAACATCTATTTCATCTAGCTCTTTAAGAAGCTCGGAGTATTCTTCATAACTATCCCTTAAGGCATTAAGTAATGCTATTAGGAAAGCATTAGGAGCCCATAGGCGTTGTTCTTCTAACACCTTCTCCATGTGATCAAATATTCTACTAGCGACAACATAGACGCCATAAATATCTCTCCGGGTTCTCAGCAATCCATGATATACAGCTGTCTTACCTTCCCCCCATTCGCCTACAAGCCATAATATACTTGGATTAATTGATCTACGTGCCTTCTCTAGAAATGACTCTATCCCTTCAATAACTATCTGGCGAGTAGGGTAATTCTTAGTTAACTCAAAAGTCTCTACTGCTTCTAATCCAACCTCACTAAGACTCCTGCATGGACTAGAAGTACACTTATACATTGCTAAGATACCCCTGTTCCTCTCCGGTGATCTTGCTGTGTTATTATGGTAATACTAAAGTCTAGTGACTCCTAGCTATGGATCAAGGGAAAATAAACACTATAAAGTATATCCAGGCTAAGCTAATAAATATCTGGTATAGGAAGAATATACCGGGTATATACATGGATTCCCGGATGATTATAAGGGTTGCTAAGAAAGGTGCAATTTATCTTCCGAGGAGAATACTAAGAGAGCTTAAGATAAGTGAAGGTGATTACCTTATTGCTAGGGTTAAAGATGATAAGATAATACTAGAGGTATTACCTGATCCATTTCTTCTCGCAGTTAAGGAGAAGAAATGGGCAGAAACAAGTGTTGAAGAATTCGAAGAGGAGTCACTCCGTGAACAAGAGGCATACGCTAAAGGTAGTAGTTGATACAACCTATCTTTTACCAATATTCGGCATAGGTGTGAAAGGCTTAACTGATGAAGACTTATTGTTGCTTAGAAAGCTGTCTTTAGAGGGTACAATTAAACTATATCTCGTACCCGTTATTTGGAGCGAACTTTTAGGCAAGGTCTATCGAGAGGCATCAAAATATAAAGTTGATGATAAGAGAACCTCATTTGCTATTAAGTCGTTATATAATCCACGTTTTTATAAATGGATAAAACCGGGATATAAAGCTATAAAATTAGCGTACAAGATGAGAAAACTTGGTCATCGAGACAACATAGATAACATACTTTATGCTACAGCAC
>Ga0190363_1001381_pt1 | contig 14333 bp, 15 predicted proteins | sample 48721867_MG_FD_161272 | JGI IMG/M metagenome (GOLD analysis project Ga0190363, IMG submission 161272) | Hydrothermal vent microbial mat bacterial communities from Southern Trench, Guaymas Basin, Mexico - 4872-18-6-7_MG | ecosystem: Environmental > Aquatic > Marine > Hydrothermal vents >...
ACGACGATGAGGCCACAGCCAAGGCCGTCCACGAGGCAATATCACCCGATAACTATCAAGCCCCAGAGGGAATAGACATCCAGACCGTGAAAGAAGAGGCGACGCTCCGGATATGGGTGAAGACGCAGAGGTTGAGAAGCCTACTGTCAACCCTAGACGACCTCCTCGCCTGCATCCAAGCCGCTGAGAGAGCCCTGGAAGCCCTCTCCGATGAGGATTAGGTCCCCCATCTAGGCCGCCTCCACTTCGAGGCGAAAGATATAAATGGTTTCCAAGCCTCTCTCCCAGAGGCTCTGAAGGGGATTAGGCTGTGAGCCGTGTGAGGGATAAGTGGCGCCGGAAGGAATGGTACGAGGTCTACTTGCCCAGATACTTCGGGGAGGGTAAGGTGGGGGAGACTCCAGCTGATGACCCCTCAAAGGTTGTGGGCAGGGTCATAGAGACGACGCTGGGCCAGATCACGGGAGACTACTCCCAGGAGAATATCAAGCTCCGCTTCCAGATACTCGACGTAGAGGATCACAGGGCCAAAACCATCTTCAAGGGGCATGAATACCTCAGGGATTATCTCCGAAGCCTTGTCCGGCGTAGGAGTAGCAAGGTCGACGGAATCTTCAGGGTGACAACCGTCGACGGCTATAGGTTGAAGATATGCGCCGTCGCCTTCACAAAGAAGCGCATAAAGACGTCGCAGCAGAGGAGGATCAGGAAGATTATGAGGGAGATCATAGAGGAGAAGGCTAAGACCCTGACCTTCGAGCAGATCGTCCATGAGATGGTCCTCGGCAAGATGGCCTCGGATATCTACAACGAGGCGAGGAAGGTCGCAGCCCTAAGGCATGTAGGCATTAGGAAGTCGGAGCTCCTCGAAATGCCTAAGGGATAGCTTCTAAACTACTCAACTCCAGACTCGAATTTCTTCGCTATGTTCATAAGCTCTTTAGCCTTACTTTTAGTGGTTTCATCTAGGAATTTCCATACCACAGCCATCCTCTTCAAGGTTTCTTGAACATGCTCCTTATTAAGAACATAGTAATCCTTCCCCAAATCCTTTAACACTCCAAGTAGGTTATCTATATCCTCACCAACCTTAATAGCATCTCTCAAAGTATACATCTCAATCTCGAAGGTGATGTTGGATGCCTTTGCGAATAACCCGGTTTTACCCTGAAATCTAGCCACGATGTCCACACCTGGATCCACTGTGAATTTAAACTCCCTAGTTCCAATAAGCTCGATCTGCTCCATATGAGGGCCTGCTATTGTTAATAGGACAGGTGCAGTGGCGGATACCCTCAACGTCACAGAGCTTCCATAAGGTATAACGTATCTGACCTCCCTCTCACTCCCCTTCTCAACCTTAAAGGATTGTACATCTTTTCTATAGAGAGTGTCATATCTACTACTCATAGCTCTATTTTCACTTTAAAATCAAATATATTTAAGCGCTCCGACCTTCTATCATAACGACTTGGAGGCCAGACGGAGAGTTGCGAGGGAGGCAGCCTGGCTCCTATACACCGGGGCCGCGAAGGATTATAGGGAGGCGAAGGTGGAGGCGGCGAAGAGCCTAGGCGTTGAGGCGTTGCCCAGCAACTATGAGGTGGCCCTGGAGCTAGATGCCCTAGCCGGGGAGGTGGAGGGGGAGGAGCGGCGTCGAAGGCTACTGGATATGCGTAGGGAGGCCCTCGAAATCATGAGGCTGCTGTCAGCCTTCAACCCGAGGCTCATAGGCAGCGTATGGAGGGGAACAGCCAGAAGGGGGAGTGACATAGACATAGTGGTCTACGCGGAGGACCCCCGAGAGATCGAGGAGCTCCTCATGGAGGAGGGCTACGACATAAGAGATGTTGAAGAGATCTCAGCCCATAAGGGGGGTGAGATCAGGGTCTCATATCACATCTACATCCCCCTAAACGGTTATGAAGCTGAGATCGTCGTCCGCCATCCAGATGAGATGGAGCGTTTTGAACGCTGCGAGATCTACGGCGACCTGAAGAGGGGGCTCACCCTAAGCGAGTTGGAAAGAGTTATGAGAGTAGACCCCCTCCGAAGATTCGTCCCAGAGAGGCGGATAAGATGAGGCTCTTCGGAACATCTGGCATCAGGGGCATAGTCAACGTGGAGCTGACACCCCAACTCGCCCTGGAGGTGGGCAAGGCCATCGCCACGCTCCACAGGGGTGGAGTTCTCATAGTCGGCAGGGACACCAGACCCTCGGGGAAGATGCTGGAGGCAGCCCTAATAGCCGGAGCCACCTCCTGCGGCTGCGACGTCGAAGCCCTCGGCCTAGCCCCCACGCCGCTGACGGCCTACACGACGAGGGTTCTATCAGCCGACACAGGGATCAGCATAACGGCCTCGCATAACCCGCCGGAGTACAACGGCCTAAAACCCTTCGACAGCTCGGGGATGGCCTACGGGGAGGAGGAGAGAAGAGCCGTAGAGGAGACCCTACAGCGCAAGGCCTTCAAGGCCGTAGATTGGAGCGAGATAGGGTCTGTGGAGGAGATAGAGGCCACACCCCTCTACCTAGACGCCATCCTCAGAGACCTAGAGCTCCAGAGGGAGTGGAGGATTGTCTGCGACCTGATGAACGGAGCCACAGCCATAACAGCCCCGGAGGCCATGAAGGCAGTGGGATGCGAGGCCCTCTACCTAAACGCAAACCCAGATGGATACTTCACGACAGGCGCCCCCGAGCCCCGAGGCGAAACCCTGAGAAGGCTTGGAGAGCTGGTTAGGGCCTCCGAGGCCCATATAGGATTCGCCTTCGACGGCGACGGCGACAGGGTCATCTTCGTCGACGAAAAGGGTGAGGCTCCCACCCCGGATAGGGTGCTAGCCGCCTACGCCTCCTACATCGTTGAGAGAAGCCGCGGAGGCATCATCGTCACTCACGTCGGAGCCTCCATGTGCATCGATGAAGCCGTAAAGCTCGCTGGGGGGCGAGTCATAAGAACCCGGGTTGGAGACGCCTACGTCGCCGAGACCCTAATGAAAAGGGGAGGCATCTTCGGAGGGGAGCCCGTAGGCGCCTGGATACACCCCGACATCCACCCCTGCCCCGATGGACTTCTCTCAGCCCTCAGGCTGCTGGCAGCCCTAGAGGAGATGGATGCCACCCTCTCAGAGTTTGTGGCGGATATACCCGAGTACCCTCTTCTGAGGGGGAAGGTTGAATGCCCAAACCATCTGAAGGAGGAGGCGATGAGGCTTATCCAGCAACTCTACGTCGAGCATCTCACCGACATCCGCTCCACCTCGACGGTGGATGGACTGCGAATAGAGCTGGGCGACGGCTGGCTGTTGATGAGGCCCTCGGGAACCGAGCCGGTCATAAGGGTGACAGCCGAAGCCCGAAGCCGCAGACGGGTTGAGGAGCTCATGGCGCTAGGGAGGAAACTCGCCTCGAAGGCTGTGAGGAGGAGTGGGGGTTGAAGGCGGTAATCCTTGCAGCGGGGAGGGGTGTAAGGCTTAAACCCTTCACGCTGACCCGGCCTAAGCATCTCCTACCCGTCAGGGGCAGACCAATCCTCGAATGGCTCCTCTTGAGGCTTAGAGATGTAGGCGTCGACGAGGCCCTCATCATAATCCACCACCTGGGAGAGATGATCAAGCAACGCCTCGGAGACGGCTCAGAGCTGGGTTTGAAGCTGACATACAGGGAGCAGGGGGAGCCCAGGGGAACCGGAGATGCCTTCCGGCTGGCCGAGGACTACGTCGACGACGAGGAGTTCATCGGCGTCTACGGAGACCTATACCTCTCACCAAAAGCACTGGAACGACTGCTGGAGGCCCATAGACCTGGAGAGACGACGATGGCAGTGGTACCCGTCGAGGATCCCACACGCTTCGGCGTCGTCAAACTCCAAGACGATAAGGTGATAGACCTCGTGGAGAAGCCAGAGAGGGAGGGAGCGCCCAGCAACCTCGCCAACGCAGGCCTCTACATCTTCACGCCGGAAATCTTCGAGAGGCTTAAGGCCCTGAAGCCCTCGGTCAGGGGCGAATACGAGGTGACGGACGCCCTAAAGGAGATGATGACCGAGGGCCAGACCATAAGGGCTGCGGTATTAGAGGCCGAAGACTGGATCGACATAGGCTACCCCTGGAAGCTCCTCGAAGCCAACGAGAGAGCGCTAAGCGAATTGGAGCCGCATATAGAAGGGAAAGTTGAAGCTGGAGTCCACATAGAGGGGCCCGTATGGATTGGGGCTGAGGCCAGGATCAGAGCTGGAGCCTATATCGAGGGGCCGGTCTACATAGGGCCTGGAGCTGACATAGGGCCCAACTGCTACATCAGACCCTACACAAGCCTGGGAGCCGAGGTTCGAATAGGGAATGCCTGCGAGGTGAAGAACAGCATCATAATGCCCAGAACCCATATAGCGCATCTATCCTACATCGGAGACAGCATCATCGGCGAGGGCTGTAACCTCGGAGCGGGAACCATAACGGCCAACCTCCGATTCGACAAGAAGACGGTGAAGGTCAACATCGAAGGGCGCCTCATCGACTCGGGGAGACGGAAGCTTGGAGCCTTCATCGGCGACGAGGCCCAGACGGGCATAGGCGTAAACCTCATGCCAGGCGTGAAGATTGGATCCAGAAGCTGGATAGCTCCGGGGCTGACAGTCTATCGAGATGTCCCCCCAGACACCTTCTATAAGGGTGAGAACTAGTTCTTCGAGAATAGAAAGGGAAGAATAAATATTAGATATCTATTCGAAGATGTAGAGAGAAAGATGAATTTTGATAGGAAAACCTACTCCTTGAACCATCTGGTATCAGCAGATATACCCATGAGAAAGACCTCCGAGATCCTCTACAGGGCAGCCGTGGAGAAGGTTGGTGAAACTCTATGCCGAGCGGCTGCTGAGTGATTGTCGAAGGTCGGAGAAGGGAGAAACATCTTCATTATCACCAGGTTCCCCATACCTCCTAAAAACGTCTGCGAGACCGATGGTCTCCCAGGGGCGGCTGTGCTGGCCTATACGCTGAGGGATGTGGGCCTGAAGCCCACATTGGTGACGGATAGGCTCTGTGAACCCGTTGTGAGGGGAGTCGTCGAGGACGAGTTCCCAGTGGAGCTCGTCTCCGTCGAGCGAGACAAGGCGGAGAGGCAGGCTGAGGAGCTCCTCAACCGCTATGATCCGGCAGCCATAGTAGCCATAGAGCGTCCAGGATGGAATCGAAGAGGCGAGTATCACACTATGAGGGGATACAACATCTCAGACCTCACAGGTAAAACAGACTACCTATTAAGCCCGGGAAAGAGGCATACCAACCATTGCCATCGGAGACGTTGGAAATGAGCTTGGATGCGGCCTCATCGAGGAGACCGTTAGAAGATATGTCCCCAATGGGGATCGATGCCAATGTCCCTGCCAAGCCGGGATAGCGGCGGCCACATCAGCCGATATCCTCGTCATCGCCGCCACATCAAACTGGAGAGCTTACACCATCACAGCAGCCCTCTCCAAGCTGAAGGGAGTCAACTATCTACATGATGGAAAGAGAGAGTTGAGGCTTCTGGAGAGGGTTATAAAAGCCAGCGGCATTGATAGCGCGACGGGTGAGAAGACTCTTACTGTAGATGGCATCCCAGTGCTGGTAAATCAATTCGTCGTGGAACTCATCTGGGCCATAGTAGCAGCCTAAGCCTCCATCACCCTCTTTATGACCTCTATGAGACGTTGGACGAGGTGTTCATGGTATCGGCGTCCAACCTCCCTGTTTGAGACCGTTGGCCTTCCTATGGCTCCGCCTGAGATCTCCCTCAGCTTAGCCATGTCTTCAACGGTGCTGGGAACGTAGCAGAGGGTATCCCCAACGCCTCTTGGGTCGACGAGGTAGAGGGGTTTAGACTCCGAGATGTAATCTCTCGCCCTCTCCATCTTAACGAGATCTGAATACTTGTATAGCATTTGACTGGTCTCGATCTCATCCGCATGGCCGACGGGGCCGAAGCCTAATTCATCGACGATCTCACGGCTCATATAGGCGGGATCGAAAAGATACACCCTTACACCCAGTTGACGTTGAGCCCTCTCCGCTACCACCTGAAGCCAGGGTATATTCGCGATCCTATGGCCATTGACGATGATGAAGCGGGTGAAGCCATGACGAGAAAGCGATGCTACAACATCGTAAACCAATTCGATCAGAATCTCCGGTCTGATAGTCACCGATCCCGGATAAGCCATGTGATGGGGGCTCCACCCATACCAGATGGGCGGGGCGACGGGAACCCCTGTTCTCTCAGCCGCATCCTCAGCTAGGGCTATCGCCACGTAGGTGTCATTTCCCAGCGGTAGATGGAGACCATGCTGCTCCGTGCTCCCTATGGGCAGTAGGATGACTCCTTTAGACCTAGAGATAGCCTCAGAGACTTCCTCCCAAGTCATATCCTGAAGCCATATACTTGAACCCATGACAGTAAACCATTCTCAGAGCTGATGAAATTCTTTTTCACCTTAGAACGTCCATAAGCCGGGTCGAATGCGAGATAACTGTTTGGAAATCGACCTACTCATCGACGGGATTCCATCCAACGGGTAAGAGACACCTGTTCCGGTTCTAAATCAAATCTCTCAGAAGACGGCCGAAGCCCCCAATGGGCTGATGGATCAACCTCAGGGCAGCCCACATAGAGGCCTGATTACTGGTGACCACAGGCTTACCAAACTCCCCTTCAAGAGGCTCTATCGCCTCTATGGTTCTGAAGTTGGTGCAGCTGATGAAGATGCCGTCAGCCCCATCCCTATAGACCTCCCTCGCCAATCGATAGGAAACCCATGGAGGCTGGGAGCCGATCTCCGTGTTCCTCCTAAGGCCCAGCCCCTTTATGGCCAGGACCTCGAAGCCGAGATCGCTTAAGAATTTGACCTCCAACTCATCCAGCTCCCTTATATAAGGCGTGGCGACGCAGAGGCGCTTTATGCCCAGCGCCCTCAGGGCTTCGACGACGGCGCCAGCCGTCGTGATGGTCTCTATGCCCGTCTCCTCCTCGATCTCCCTGGCCAGCCTCTCCTCCCACTCAACCCCGCCGACCAGAGAACCCGTAGTGCAGCCGTAGATAATGACGTCGACCTCAGCCGTCGCCAGGAGCTCCGCAGCCCTATGGGCGTCGTCAGCCATCCTCATCAAGGCCTCAGGCGTCGCCTCGATGAGCCTCATCCGAGCCGTGTGGACGCTAACCCCCTCAGGCTTCATCACATGGAACTCAGACTCCATGGTTGTATTGCTCGAAGGAACTATGAGGCCGATGCGAAGCCTCCAACCGTACATCGAGATAGAGTAAGAGGCGAGCTAAGATAAGGCCTACGTGTATCTCCTCAAAGTCTCTCTAAGGGCTTCATATCCATTGAAGGCTCTACATCGCTTCTACTTAACGCCTCCATAATATTCTTCGGAAGGGTAAAGATAGCCCCTTGTAGTTCCGCTGTGTAGTATCTAGTCTCCACGCCGCGCTCCCTCAGTCTCCGCTCAATCTCCTCCGGGCTGACGGCCCTTGGGTCATGGGTGTTGGAGGCTGTGATGAACATCCAGTAGGGGCCTAGGCTGGGAATCCAAGCCCCATAGGGCCTCACGATGCGATAGACCTCGCTGAGGGTTCTATGGATCGTGAGGAATTCTCGTTGATAGATATAGGGCGACTCGGCGTGCGTCACCATTATACCTTCATCGCCGATAATTTCGCCGATCCTCCGGTAGGCTTCAAGGGTGTAGAGCCTCCTTGAAGGCCCCAGGGGGTCTGTGAGGTCTAGGATGACGGCGTCGAAATGCTCGGAGCATTCGTCGATGTATTCACGGCCATCCCTGAAGATGAGGTGAACCCTCGGATCGTCGAAGGCTCCACGGTTGACTTCCCATAGGTAGCGCCTCGTCAACTCGATGAGCTGCTCATCGATGTCAACCATCACCACCTCCTCGACGACCCTATGCTTCAAAACCTCCTCCAAGGCTCCGCCGTCTCCTCCACCTATGATTAAAACCCTCCTAGGCTCTGGATGAGTCAACAAGGCTGGGTGGACGAGGCTCTCATGATAGATATGCTCATCCAGGGTTGAGAGCTGCGATATGCCGTCGAGGAAGAGCATGCGGCCGAAGACCGGGGTGTCGACGATGTCAACCCTCTGAAATCTGGTGCGCCCAGAATAGACGACCCGCTTCACCTCGATAAGCCTGGAGAGACCTGACCTGATGACCTCATAGTAGAGGAGGCTCCCCATGGCGCACCAACTAAGGGCTGAGAGCCTTAAAAAGCTATTTAGATTCTCGGCTTTCTAACCTGCTCCCTCAGCCATCCCTCAGCTCTAACTTCACTTATCTCTCCCTATATGGTCTCCTATTACCTTCTCCAGAATTTTATAGTAGGGAAAAACGTTGAGGTGTTGATTCCCATGAGCTCTCAAAAGATGATTTGGACAGAACTCTTCGCTGATGATAACTGTTCTAAACCCTTGAACGGATTTTCAAATCCATAGTATAATAACCCTCATAGTGCCCGGTTCTCCGTGAGGTGTTTATAGAGATGAAGCCAGATTGGAGACAGATAGAGGCCCTGCTGATCTGCGTCTCCATAATCGCATCCGCCTTCATCCTGGCGCAGGGGCTGAGGCGTCGAGAGTCGGCGATGGAGGTCACATTATCCACGCCTACCCTATCGACGTTGACGAGAATGTCTGGAGAACTCGTAAGCGGAGAGACTATAACCGTCACGGGATTTGGAGAGGCCTCTGGGAAGGCTGACCTGGCGGTGATCACCCTCGGCGTCGAGACCGAGGACGCCTCGGCGGGCGACGCAGTTCAGGAGAATGCTGTGAGGATGTCGAATGTCATTGAGGCTCTCAAGAATCTCGGCGTCGACGAGGACTCGATGGAGACTAGCTCCTTCCAGGTGTATCGAACCTACGATGATCGGGGAAATCCAAAGGGGTATAGGGTGGTCAACAGCCTCAAGGTGAAGACGATGGAGCTGGATCAGGTGGGGAGAATCATAGATGTCGCCATAGAGGCCGGAGCAAACGAGGTTGAATCTATACGCTTCACGATATCCAATGAGAAGTTGGAGGATTTGAAGAGAGAGGCCTACCTGGAGGCCGTTAGGGATGCGGAGGAGAAGGCGAAGCTGATCGCCGAGGAGCTAGGCGTGGAGATAGTGGGCGTCTACTCGGTGAGTGAGAGCTTCTATAGGCCCTATACCTACTATGACGCCGGATTAAAGGCCCTCGGAGAGGCGGCGTCGACGCCGATTATCGGGGGAACCATAACGGTGTCAGCCTCGGTTCAAGCCATCTACAAGATAGGCTAGACCCTCCACAGCCTTTTCTTCCCACAGCATACTTCCCAACGTATGTTTTTCAGGTTTGGAAGAACGGTGGGCTTAATTAATAGCCTTCAGCGGAAAAGAGGCGTCTTAAGTCTTGGGGTTGGGTATCCACCACTCCGATCCCGGTCTATCAACCCATTCAGGCCATCTCAACTCTATCGGTGGTTTAAGCCCCTTCGGTATCAACGGATCCTCCCGGTGTCTCGCCCTTCTCTCCTCGAATTCTCTCCAGGCTCTCTCTAAGATTCCCGGCTTCATGATCAGCTCTATGGCGCTTGTTGAGAGTATCTTTGCAGCCGTCTCCCCCATCCTATGCGTAGCCCCGACCCCGCAGAGGGCTGACTCAACCCACCTTGGATATCTGAATCCCGGGATGGGCCTTAGGGATTTGCTCATATAGAGCCTCGCAGTCGGCGCATGCCATGTGAACTCATTCACATCATCCGCCGGGTGGAAGGAATCATAGACGTGTTCAGGATCGGTTATCTCAACATTATAGGGCTCCTCCAAAGGCTTGAAGCCTAATCGCTTCATGATCTCCCAGGCGAACTCCTTATCCTCTCTGGTATGCCTCGGGGGCCCTATGAGCTTCAGATGTCTCATCACCACATCGCTTAAGGTGAGGTTGGGAAGCCCGGTTCTCACAGCTGTTATTAGACGATGCTCCAATCGGCATCCGGTCACATATGCCGCGGCCTCCGCGCAGCGGACGATGAATTCGCCAACCTCCCTTTGATCCCTCAGCGTCCTGGTTCTCCAACAATAGACGATCTGACTGAACTCCGGGGTGACGACGGTGCATTGTCCTCCGGTCATGATGAACTCGTTGATGCTGCCGCCCCTACGCATGAGGGGCGCCATATGTTCCTTCATATAGTTTACATTGTTGTACATCAACACCGCGGCATCTAGGGCTCCGGGATAGCTGACCTCTCCACTTCCCCCTCCTCTCGGTTCGTCGACGTGGAAGTTGAAGAGCATGCTCTTATAGGCTAAGGGCCAGACCTCCCCTAACACCGTATTTGGGCCTCCAGGATGCCAGGCGAGGACGGCGTCAAGCCCCTCGAAGAGGCCGTCCCTCGCCATGTAGGGCTTCCCGACGCAGAGCTTCTCCGCGGGGGTTCCAAAGAGCTTGATCCTCACCTTCAGGCCGTGGGTCTCAGCCGCATACTTCAATGCGGAGGCGGCGAAGCATGAGGCGACCCCTAGCATATTGTGGGCATCCGTGAAGCCCGGTCCATGGGGGATGATGGCCTCCCTCCAGGGTACGGGCCTCTGCGACTGGCCGGGTGTCGCATCATACTCGGCGAAGAACCCTAGGGTTGGCCCCTCCTCCCCCCAGGTGGCTATGAAGGCCGTAGGCATATCGGAGATGCCGAGCTCCACCTCGAATCCTTCACCCCTCAAGAAGTCGGCGAGGAGCTTAGAGGACTTGTACTCCCTCAAACCTGGCTCGGCCCACATGAAGATGGTGTCACTCATCTCTGCCATTCTATCCGTATTCTCCTCGATCCATTTAGCGGCCGTCCTCTTCTCCGCGGTCCAGCTCATAATCTACACCAATGAGAGATCGTGAAGATGGGTTTAAACGGTTGGTTTAGGCTTCGTCGTGTTAAATAACATCTTTCTATCCCACATTTATAACTCAATTAGGCATGTCTGAGTGGGTTGAGCCTGTATTCAGGGCTGAGGTCATCTCCATTAAAGGGCGATGCAGCGCAGGCCATAAGGTCGGAGACACCTTTGAGATCAACACGCATAAAACGGGAGGAATCTGCGGCTGGTGCTACCACGATCTCTTCCCCACCCTGATGACCCTCGCCATGGGGGGAAGAATACCCTGGTGGAGGAACCAGGATGAATTCATCTATGAATGCCCAGATAAGACTAACCTGGTAACCTTCAGGATTAGAAGGATCGATAAATAGCCCTCTTTTTCTTTAAGTTTGTTTAGCTTCCCTTGATGTAGAAGGGCTCTATGTTCACTCTCCTCAACAGGTTTGCGTTGCTCACGACGGTTATGGAGCTGGTGGCCATACATAGCTCGGCTATGATGGGATGGAAGAGGCCGAGGATGGCTAGGGGGATGGCCACCAGGTTGTAGAAGAAGGCCCAGAATAGGTTCTGCTTTATCTTTCTGAAGGTGGCCCTGGAGAGCTTGACGGCGGTGACCAATCCTGAGAGGCCGCCTCTAACGAGGATTATGTCTCCAGCCTCTATTGCGATGTCGGTTCCCGTTCCGATGGCGACGCCGACATCGGCCTGGGTCAGCGCTGGCGCATCATTTATGCCGTCTCCAACCATCGCGACGACCCCATACCTCTTCTGAGCCATCTTAATCACCTCAACCTTCTCGTCGGGCATAACCTCCGCGTAGATGTCGCTCATCCCCAGCTTCTTGGCGATCGCCTCCGCCGTCTTCCTATTGTCTCCGGTGAGCATGATGGTCTTGAAACCCATCTCCTCAAGCTCCTTAATCGCATCTACCGTATCCTCCTTCAACGTATCGGCTACGGCTATAACGCCCACCGGTTTTCCATCCAGGCCGACGATAAGGGTGGTCTTACCCTCCTCCTGTAGGCTTCTAAATATCTTCTCAGCCTGGGCGTCGAGTTCTTCTCCCGGTAGGAGCTCCGGCTTGCCCACGACGACCTCCCTCCCCCTCACCTCCCCTCTCACCCCTACTCCCCTGATGGAGGTGAAGGAGGTAGGCATCTCCAGGGCTATTCCCCTCTCCTCAGCTGCCTTCACCAGCGCTTGGCCAATGGGATGCTCGGATCCCTGCTCTAAGCTTCCAGCGTAGAGGAGTATCTCCTCCTCCGTCAGGGGGCCTAGTAGGACGATGTCGGTTACCTCCGGCCTTCCCTTTGTTAGGGTTCCGGTTTTGTCGAAGATTATGGCCTTGACATCCTTCATCCTCTGTATGGCCTCCCCCCTCCTGATGAGGATCCCCCTTTCGGCGCCCATGCCGGTTCCAACCATGAGGGCCGTAGGCGTGGCGAGGCCTAGGGCGCAGGGGCAGGCGATCACCAGGGTGGCTATGGTGGCCGAGAGGGCTAACACGGCTGGGGGGAGCTCAGGGTTTACCCATGGAAGAACCCCCTGGAAATGTCTGTTGATGGAGATGAAGGTGGAGGGGAAGATCATCCATAGGATGAAGGTGGCCAGCGCTATGAGCAGAACCGTTGGGACAAAGTAGCTTGTGACCCTATCCGCGAGCTCCTGAATGGGCACCTTTGTCCCCTGCGCCTCCTCCACCATCCTTATAATCTGGGCCAGGAAGGTGTCCTTACCGATCCTCGTCGCCCTTATCTTCAGCAATCCATCCTGGTTCACCGTCGCCCCTATCACCTCATCTCCCGGCCTCGTCTCCACGGGCATGGACTCACCGGTCACCATCGATTCGTCGACGGAGCTTTCACCTTCGATGACGACGCCGTCCGTCGGTATCTTCTCCCCCGGCCGCACGATCATTATGTCCCCAACCTTCACCTGGTCGATGGGTATCTCCCTCTCCTCTCCGTCGACGAGGATCCGCGCCGTCTTGGCCTCCAGCTTCATCAGCCTTCTTATCGCCTGGGAGGCTCTACCCTTCGCCTTTGCCTCGAAGTATCGGCCTGTGAGGTGGAAGGACATGATCATGGCGCCGACTCCGGCGTAGTTGAAGATGGGGGCTAGAAAGTAGGCGGGGCCGGTGATGAAGGAGATGAGTGTGCCCATGGTGATTAGAACATCCATATTCGCGGTTCCATGGGATATCGATCTCAGGGCCGACCTCATGGTGGTGAGCCCCGGCCAGAAGAGGACGGGGGCTGAGAGGAGGACCAGCACCGCGTTGTGGATCGCTGGGTTTGGCCATGACAGGCCCAAGAGCATCTCCGGCAGCATCCAGATGATGATGGGGATGGTGAAGGCCCAGGAGATCAGCATCCTTCTCCTCCCCTTCTCCATCTCCTCCACAGCCCTATCCACCTCCTCCTCCGATTCGACGCTGTAACCCGCCCTCTCGACGGCCTCCCTCAAGTCGAGGATGGAGACGAGTTGAGGATTGTACCTAACCCTAGCTATCTCGGCGGCGAAGTTCACCACCGCTGACTCCACACCCTCCAGGGATCTCAACGCCTTCTCTATCGTGGCCGCGCATGATGCACAGTGCATCCCCACTATCTTCAGTATGACCTCCCTAGCCTCCGCAGCCTCCCTTGGGGTGAGGGGCTCATATCCCAGCTCCCTTATGGTTGAGTGAATCCTCTCCAGGTTTATCCTCCCCTCATCGTATGTGACGACAGCCTTCTCCGTGGCGAAGTTTACGGCGGCGTCGATGATGCCCTCCAATTCCTTCAGGGCGCCCTCTATGGTTCGTGCACACATGACGCAGTGCATCCCCTTGATGGGGATGATCACCCTCCTCTCCTTCTCCATCTCAGCCTCCGCCTCCCTGATAGGGGCGGGATAGGTATAAATATATCTTAAAATGATATATCACTTCAAGATGCTTATGGAGCCAGGGGAACTGGAGAAGCTCCTCTCAGACTTCGCAAGGTTCTACATTCTCACGATCCTATATGAAGGCCCAAACCACGGCTATGGGATCATACAGAAGTTTCAGGGGAGGCTGGGGAGGAGGATAAGCCCAGGCCTCGTCTACCCCTTCCTGCAGAAGCTGGAGGAGAGGGGGCTCATCACCTATAGGGTTGAACTCATCGGGGAGAAGGAGAGGAAGATCTATGAACTCACGGAGGAGGGTAGACGGCTCTGCCACAGGCTGTTCAAGAGATTCGCCGAATTGGTCTCCACAGCCATAGAGCCCAGCCTACACATATGCGCAAACTGCGGATGCAAGCTCTACTCGGGGGGATATAGGGAGGTTATCGATGGAGTTGAGATGAGCTTCTGCTGCATCCACTGCGCCCAGGCCTACAAGGAGGAGATGAAGGCCCAACGAACCCGAGAGACGGCTTCATTGAATAGATAACATAGTAAGATATATCATGAA
>Ga0190363_1001384_pt1 | contig 14321 bp, 14 predicted proteins | sample 48721867_MG_FD_161272 | JGI IMG/M metagenome (GOLD analysis project Ga0190363, IMG submission 161272) | Hydrothermal vent microbial mat bacterial communities from Southern Trench, Guaymas Basin, Mexico - 4872-18-6-7_MG | ecosystem: Environmental > Aquatic > Marine > Hydrothermal vents >...
CCGACGCATCTATCTTCAACACCGCCACGTCGGCAACCCTATCGAAGCCCGCGAGCACCGCGTTGAACCTCTCCCCGGTATGCAGGGTAACCTCTATGCGCTTAGCCCCCTCTACGACGTGATAGTTTGTGACTACGTATCCATCACTGTCGATTATCGTACCCGAGCCTATGCCCTTAACAGGCGTTACTTGAAGGAGCATATCTCTTCGCAGAACTATGGTCGACACGTTGACGACGCTCGGTAGAACCTCTTCGATAGCCTTAACGATCCGGTCTTCCTCCACAAGCGACACCTCTAGCCTTCACAGACTCCACCGCCTTCTTCATCTTAAGCGAGTCTAAGTCGAGTATAGGCGACTCGCTAATTATAACGGGTTTATAGCCGTTTTCCACTATCACCTCCGCGAGCAGGTCAAAGCTTGGGCCATAAGGCTCCTCAAGCGTTCGATGTCTAACCTCGCCTTTATCGCCATATTCGACGTGGGTGAAGTGGAAGTGTAGAGCCTCGATGCTTCTGGCGCCTAAAACTTTCTCGATTTTTTCGAAGACCTTCAGGTAATCATCTTTCGATTTCAGAGAACCTCTACCTCTAGCATGTATGTGAGCCCAGTCTATCGTCGGCTCCACCATATCGAACCTACTACACATCTCCAGTATCTCCTCAAGGCTACCGAGCTGGCTCGGCTTACCCGTGGTTTCGGGACGTAGATATGTTTTAAACCCCCTGGATTCCATGTACTCCACAAGTTCACCGATAGCCTGTATACACGTGTTAAGAGCTTCAGCAGGGGCTTTACCTCCGTAGAACCCCGGATGGAAAACCACGCCCTCGGCTCCGAGCCACTGGGCTGCTTCAAGACATGCCTTAAGTCGCGCTATGCTTTTCTTCACGACCTCTTCTTTACCTGCCAGGTTTATGAAGTAGGATCCATGCATGGTAACCCAGATGTCGTTTTCAGAAGCCTTAGCCCTGAACTCCTCGGCAACCTCGCGTTTTATCCGCGGTTTGACGCCCCACCTTACGGCTTGATATTCGAACGCATCTAACCCCTCATCTTTAAGATATGAAGGGACCTCGGTTACCGCACCCTTAAATCCTATCGGAAAGCCAGCAGGACCGAACCTAACCCTATCGGCCAAAAAACCACCTTATCCTTTCTAGTCTCTAACCCGGAAGGAATTAAGCGTTATCCCGTCGTTTCGAAAGATATCCTAAAGGCGCGGGAGATGAGAAAGAGTAATTAGAAGGAGGGCCCGTTTAATCATTTGGGCTGGAGATGGCTAGGTATTGTCCTGAATGCGGCGGGGAGCTCTACTACGACCCGCCTCTGAAGATCTATGTTTGCAGAAGCTGCGGCTCCGCATATACGCACCAGGAGCTTATAGACGCTTGGAGGAAGATAAGACAGCAGACCGTTGAGGAAGACCGTAGGAAGAGGCTTCAAAGAGAATACCTGAAGTGGTGGCTTTCAAAGAAGTAGCTTCATAGCTGTAACCGACCTCGGAGCCACTAGCCTAGGCTCTCCAAGATGCGGCTGCTTTTGATAGATCTACTCCTCTAAATCCGTTTCTCCGAACCCTTAAAAACCTCTGCGGCATGTTTAACCGAGGGTATGTCTTCGGTCGGTAGGTTTCTAGACGAGATAGATCCGGATGAAACGGTGGATATCCTTAGGAGCCTAGTTAAGTCGAATACGGTGAATCCTCCTGGAAACGAGGTAAGGGCGGCATCGTTCATAGCTGGTCTCTTGAAGAAATCAGGTATACCTGTCGAGTTTATGGATGTTAAGCCAGGTAGACCCAACCTATATGCCATACTTGGTAAACCCGGTACGCCTAAGCTGACGTTCGAAGGGCATATGGACGTCGTACCCGTGGGGGCTGAAGAAAGGTGGTCTGTAGATCCCTTCAGCGCGGAGATAGTGGATGGTTGTGTATACGGTAGGGGTTCGGTGGATGCCAAGGGCTCGTTGGCCGCTATGGTTGAGACGCTGTTAGCGCTTAAAAGAGCTGGATTTAATCCATCTAAGCCGTTGGCCTTGCTGGCGGTTATGGGGGAGGAGACCGGGAACGTAGGTATACGACACGCTCTTAAGAAGGGGTTTAAAAGCGGTATGGCCGTAGTAGGAGAGCCCACCGGTCTAGAGGTTAAGATAGCGCATAAAGGTATTTTGAGGGCTGGGATAACGGCTAGAGGCAGGACTGCTCATGCGGCTATGCCTTGGGCGGGGGTAAACGCGATAGTCGGTATGGCTAAGCTCGTGTTGAAGCTTGAGGAGTTCGATAGATCCGTCCTCAGGGTTAGACGGAGCCGTTTAGTCGGTAGCCCCAGTTTGACGGTTACGATCATAAGCGGTGGAATTAAGAGGAACATGGTTCCCGATAGATGCTGTATAACGGTAGACCGACGGCTCATACCAGGCGAAACCTCCCAGACGGCCCTATCAGAGATGCAGGATATAGTCAACAGGTTCTCGGCTGAAGAACCTCGGCTCAAGGTCGATATAGAGCTTCTATACGCAGAGCCTCCGTCAGAAGTTTCTGAGAACGAAGAGGTCGTCCAACTTGCTAGAAAAGCAGTTAAAACGGTTAGAGGTAGAGACCCAGGGGTATCAGGCTTCGGAGCCCACTGCGACATGGGAGCCCTCGTAAACGCCGGCATCCCGACGGTGATATTAGGCCCCGGAGACCTGTCTCTAGCCCATAAGGCTGACGAGAATCTACGCATCGAAGAGCTCGTCGAAGCCGCGAAGGTCTACACGGCTCTAGCCGTTTCAACATGCAGCTAAAGACTTTAGCCTTATCGGAAACTCTTTAATAACGATGAGACTCTTTCCTTTTAAGCCGGAGATGAGCACATATGGTTGAACCTCTTAAGTTCGAGATTCTGACCATCGGTAACGAGCTTCTGATAGGTAAGATTTTGAACACTAACGCGCATTGGCTTGCGAAGAGGATAACGAGCCTAGGTGGAAAGGTCACTAGGATACTCGTCGTGGGCGACGACGTGGAGGAGATAGCTTCGGCTTTGAAGAGTTGTCTAGATAGACATCCGGATTTTGTGTTGACCGTGGGAGGGTTGGGGCCAACCTTCGACGATAAGACCCTTGAAGGTGTCGCATATGCACTAGGCAGAGGGCTTAAAGTCAACGAGGAGGCCCTGGAGATGGTTAAGGCCAAGTATGAGGCCTTGAGTAGGCTTAGAGGTCGAAAACTCGAACTCACCCCCGTTAGGGTTAAGATGGCTACTCTACCCGAGGGGGCTAAGCCTATCAGGAACCCGGTCGGAACCGCACCGGGGGTTCTATTAGAAACCGAAGGAGTTACCATAATCTCTCTACCAGGCGTTCCAAGCGAGATGAAGGCGATATTCGAAGACTCGCTAGTCCCCATGATAAAGGAGAAGTCTAAGCTGGTTTTCTGCGAAAAAAGCCTAAGGGTCGACGGGATCTATGAATCCGAACTCGCTCCGATCATAGACCAAGTTCTCAGAGAGAACCCGAGGGTTTACATAAAGTCCCATCCTAAGAGAGAGGAGGGAGCCGCGTATATAGAACTCCATCTGACCACATCGGCGGAGACACCTGATAAAGGAATGAACCTTATCGAGCTCACAGCCTCAGAGCTTAAGAGACGCATAACAGAACGTGGTGGAAAGATATCAGAGATAACTGAAGGTTGAAATCGGCTATCGAAAGAAGGGTCAGGAAGCTACGGTATATTCGTTACTACACCTATGCCTCTCGTTCTCCCCTCTCTGAAGACAAACCAGTCTCCTACCCTTATATATACAGGTCGGTATTTGAACCTGAATTTCACATACGCAGTTACACCTGTTCTCAAAGGTTCTCGACTTGATTCCAGTAGCTCAGCGGTCTGTCTTATCGTATGTATATGGATCACGGCGTTATACCCTCTCCATATAGTCGTCGGATGGTGTAGAACCGTTACCTTGGCTTCGAAAACCCTGACCGGTTTAAGAACCTCCGACTTATCAAGGATGCACATACCCTTAATGACTTCGCCGTAGTCTATGTTAGACAGAGCTAAGCATACATCTTGACCAGGGAAAACTCTCTGAACGCTTACCCTATGGAGGTGGATCGATTTAACCCTGACGATCCTAGAGCTCCCGTCGTCGAACGGCCCTATCTGAACGTAGTCGTCAACCCCTATGCTACCTTGAAGCACTATGCCGCTTACAACCGTTCCGACTCCTCGGACGTTAAACTTATCGTCTACATACATCAGGAAGGGCTTACCCACGTTCTCCTCCCACCTCATCCTCTGCGGTAGGAGGTTCAGAAACAGCGTAAGGAGGTTTAAGCCCTGACCGGTCTTGCTGGAGACGAGGAACACCGGGGTAACCCTTCCAGAAGGCATGGTTTTAGCGGCGACCGATACATCATCCACATCCCTGACGAGAAGCGGTATCTTATTTATACCAGGCATCTTCAGAAGCCTAAAGATGTCGTCTAAAACCTCTCTAACCCTCTTCTCCCCGACCATATCGACCTTGGTGATCACGACCGCTATCGGAATCTTCAGGGCGACAGCTATGCCTAGATGCTCCTTCGTCGTACCGACGACCCCGGCGTTTGCACCGACGACCAGCAGGGCGTAGTCTGGAACCCTACCCATGACCCCTTTGAGAGTAGTCCTAAGGTATCTCTCGTGTCCACCTAGGTCTACGAGGTTCACTATCTTCGAGCTCTTCAGGAAGACCTGAGCCTCGTCCAAGGGAGATAAAAGACTGTGGTTTACCACGTGACCGTCGTCTGTGAAGCCCAGCGGATGGGTCGATATCGAAGAGGTTCTGCCGCTTTTGATCTCGTGAACGTACCTCGCGACCTTGCTCATAGCCGAGCCTCTACCGTCGTCGAGCTCACCCGTGCATAGAACGCCGACTAGGCTCGATTTACCCGCGTCCACGTTTCCGAGTAGCGGTATTACGAGGAATATCGGGAGCCTCCCTTCCCTGGAAACCCTGATGTGGACCTCCGCGATCTTACCTATCCTACCCCTCCCCACCCTTAGGAGCCTGCACTTAGCCCCTATGAGGCTAGCAGCCTTCTCTAGGATCCGCAGAGATGTCTCGAGCTCTTCGTCTGTTAAGCCTATAGGCTCGCCGTCGTCTGAGACCCCTATCTCATAGAACGCCTCACCGCCGCCTTCGTTGAGCCTGTAACGCATCTGAGTCGCGAGGTGCTCCAGGGTCCTACGGTCGTCTCTCAAAAGTATGAGCTTGTACTCTACGTTACCCTCGTCCCTCTCGGCTCCATGGATCCTGCTAAATTAACGACACCTCTAAGTTTAGAATGTATTGGCGTGAGATTTAAGCATTCTCGACCGTCTACTAGGGAAAAGTTCTTCTAACCCTTGGAGATAATTGGTCGCTAGGAGATAACGTTGTACACGACCTTCATAGTAGGCACGGCCGGCTCAGGAAAGTCTCAGCTCACTCAAGCCATGATAGACTTCCTCAGAGCCAGAGACCAGGGTGTGGCCTCGGTAAACCTAGACCCTGGAGCCATAAACCTACCATACATCCCGGATGTAGATGTCCGAGAGTACGTAGACGTTTACAGGATAATGGAGGAGTATAACCTCGGGCCTAACGGGGCGCTCGTGCTGGCAGCCGATATGATCGTAGCCCACATAGACGAGCTTAGAAGCGAAACCGAGAACCTAGGGGTAGACTACATCATAGTCGATACCCCAGGTCAGCTTGAGCTTTTCGCGTTCCGGGTGAGCGGGCCCTTGATAGCCTCCACCCTGACGGAGGGGCCTAAGGCGGTGGTCTACCTCTTCGAATCGGTCTTCTCGAGCGACCCGTTCAACTACGTTTCAAACCTTTTCCTATCTGCAGCCGTCTACTCGAGGTTTCTACTGCCTCAGGTTCATGTGATCTCTAAGGCTGATATGGTCTCTGAGGAAACGCTTGAGCAGATGCTATCTTGGTATGAGGACGAGGAGGCCTTGGAGACGGCTGTGGAGAGTAGGTTGACCGGGGAGAAGTACGTGCTCATAAGGAACATGCTTATGGGTATGAGGGACACGGGGTTTGTATCAGCCTTGATACCTGTATCTTCTAAAACCGGAGCCGGGCTTGTCGACCTTTCGGCGGCGCTGACGAGGATCTTCACAGGAGGAGAGGAGATACTCATCTAAACTCAACGCTTATTAACGATCCTAGACTTCACGGTTTAACGATGGCTGAGTTAGACGTCGTGTCGCTAGGGGAAGTTATGATCCAGCTTAACGCCCTAACACCCGGTCCGTTACGCTCGGTATATTTGTTTGAAAAACGCGTCGCAGGCACCGAGGCTAACGTGATGGTTGGGTTGGCGAGATTAGGCTATAGAACCGGGCTTATAACGAGGGTCGGGGACGACGAGTTCGGAATAGCCGTAAAGAACACCCTCAGGGGAGAGGGAGTGGATGTCTCAAGGGTTAAACTCGACCCCGAAGGCTACACAGGTGCATACTTCGTCCAAGTGGTGGCCGTCAAGCTAGGAGGCAGAGGCGCCTATGCAAGGACTAAGCGTGAAGAGGCTCAGGTCCCAGCCTTCAAGGTCCCACATGTAGAGGGTGTCATAGGCGCGGGGGCCGTTCCCACCAAGACCTTTATAGAGTCTACGGAGGCTGAGAAGTTACTTAGATGAGGCGACTGTCATGATGGTTCCAGAGAGGGGTAAACCTTGGATAGCGGGAGATGGTTGAAGGAGACCCTTCTCTTACACGCGCTAAGCCGGTTCGGGCCCTTAGGTAGGAAAACCATATCTAGGATCTTGAAGCTTCCCGAGGGCGTCACGAGGGGTATGGTCGATAGGTTGAGACGGGAGGGATATCTTCAGACCAGCCGGCTTGGAGCCGAGTTGACATCCGAGGGGGCGGAGGAGCTCTGTAGGAGGCTTGCCCATATGAGGGTTAGGGGCTTAAAGAGGTTCCCGGGTGAGAGGCTCGGGGTCGGACCCGTAGCCGTAGCCGCTCACGTTGAGTGTATGGCCGATAGGGTGACTTTGGGCTTGGAGGAGAGGGACCAGGCCGTCAGGGCAGGTGCTTTAGGGGCGGTTACGATCACGTATAGGGGCGGGGTCTACTCCATACCCGGAGTCTACAGGGACCTTAAGACGGAGGCGTATGACGTATACAAGACCATCTCGGGGATGTTTGAGCTTAACGAGGGGGATTGTATACTCGTCGTCTTCGGAGAGGACTATTGGACGACTGTCGAGGCGGTGTTCACGATAGCCTCGAGGGTTTGGGAAACAGCTTAAATCGTCGACGGTGAAATAGATACTGAACTGGGTTGTTTAAAAAAGCGATCCTAGCCGGTAGAGCCGATAAGCCGGAGGCCATCAAGCTAGCCGACGCAGTTAGAAGGAGGCTTCTCGAGCTGGGTCTCGAGGTCGACTTGGAGGATAGGGTCGCGTGTAAGCTGGGGCTTGACGGTAAACCGGTGGGGGAGCTGGAGGGGGACTTGGCCGTCGTCATAGGCGGGGACGGGACGATCCTGAGGGTCGTTCACGGTTTGAAAGAGGACGTGCCTATCTTCCCTGTTCGACTCGGTAGGGTCGGGTTCCTAGCCGAGGCTGAGGGGTGGGAGGCTGTCGAGTCGCTGAGCAGGATAGTTTCAGGGGATTTCATGGTCGAAGAGTGTTTCACCCTAGGGAACGATAAGGGGCTTCCGGAGGCTTTGAACGAGGTCATGGTCGGCGCGGAGATACCGCTTAAAACGGTCGAGGTCGAGGTTTATGTCGACGACTGGTGTATAGCGAGGGACAGGGTAGACGCGATACTGGTATCCACTACGACCGGTGCTACAGGGTATTCGTTAAGCGCCGGCGGCTGCCTGATAGATAGCCGGGTGGAGGCGATCCTCATCGTCCCTGTGTGCCCCCTATCGACAAACTTCAAGCCCTACATAGTCCCTTCGGATTCCGAGGTTAGGGTGAGGGCGTTATCCGGAGATATGGTCGTGGTCCTCGTCGACGGCCAGTTCGTGAAACGGTTTAAACCTCCTCTCGAGGTCTTGGTCAAGAAGGGTAGACGGGTCGTGAGGTTCATAAGGTTCGGGATGAACTTCTACGAGAGGGTTAAGCGGAGATTGTTCCAAAGCTCTATCTGAGGCTAGAACCGGTATCTCAGTATGGCGGCTACGCCTCCGAAGCTCTTGAGGAGCATCTCCCCCTCCTCGGTCTTGGACGATACGATCTCGACTTTGACTCCTAGCTTTTCAGCCATCTCTATCAGCTCGTCTATCAGGTCTCTCCGCTCCTTAACCCTGAGCGTCTGTAGACCGCATTTAGGACACTTACGGGTTGCAAGCTCTTTTTCGAACCTGAACATGTCCACGGGCTGGACGCTGGCCCATTCGGAGTAGCCGCAGTTCGAACACTCGACCAGAAGTCTCTTGGTTTGAAGGTCCTCGGATAGTATGAGCGTCTCCACGGCTCCCCTCTCCAGCTGACGTCTGACGTGCTCCTCACCGTAGGTTGCTAGACCCGTGTCTTTGGACACGTGGTTAAGGAATTTCTGGATGAGCCTCCTCTCCTCGACCCGTCTGACCTCTTTGAATATGTTGGAGGCCCTGTTCAACACGTCTCTTAAACCCTCCTCGCCGACGTAGGCCGTATCGACAACGGCTATGACCTTCTTCTTAAGCATGTAGTTCATGTAGTCTCCTTCGACGAAGTCCTTCTTAGTGGGGCCTGGACCGCCTATGATCAAGCCTTTAAGGTTCTCCATGCCGAGGAACAGGCTATCCGCATATTTGCCGGCTCTTCTGAAGAACTCGTTAAGCTCCATCTCTCTAAGCCTCTCGAACCTCCTAGCCGACTGGCCTCCGGCCCTGTGTTTCCCAGGAATCCCGGATGTTATGTCTTTGAGAACCTGAAGCCTTGTCCCGGTTAAGGTCGCGAAGGTGGCTCCGCTGGCGTCTATGAGGATTATGCCGTAGGTATCCTTCTCTCTAAGCATGTCTAGGAGGGGCTCGACGTAAAACCTCGAGCCGCAGCCGTAGTAGGAGATGTCTATCGGCTCAGGGGGTATTATCACGTAGGTCTCCATCTTCTCCGAGCCAGGGCCGTTCTGAGGTATGGCTCCGCAGAAGATGACCAAACCGTTAGGAGGGGTTCTCTTGAAGAGCCTGAGCCTCTGCATAACCCTCTCCAACGCCGACTGGACGTTTTTACGGGTTCTGTCAGACTTGATGTTCGAGGCTGTGCTATACTCCTGTCTAAGGTTGTTCATGACATCGGATAGAGGCCTACCCCGGGGGACGTAGAGCGAGACGAGCTCCGTCCCCCGGCCCTCCTTCGACGCCAACGTCTTAAGCATCTTCTTAAGCCTATAAAGCTCGACGGAGCTGTATCTATCCCGGAGGCTAGCCATAATCAGCTAGACCATTAAACCGGCCGCTATTTAAACCCTACCCACGAAACCCTTATCTATACCGGAAGAAGACTCTAAAAGACGGAGAGCGGGGGTAGCCAAGCCTGGCCTAAGGCGCAGGGCTCAGAACCCTGTGGGGTAGCCCTTCGTGGGTTCGAATCCCACCCCCCGCATCACTGATTCTGGAAAAACCGCTTCGAGGCTTTCCAAATGTCTCGGACGGGTTTTTAAGTACTAGCGCCAGCCCTGTGATCATAGGGCTCGAGTAGGCAGGGTTTAAACCGCTGCCTGACTTGCCCCTCGTCTTCGAGAAACTCTCGTAACCTGCATGCGGCTTTACTAACGCCTAGAAAGGCTAAGCCCAGCGCGTTCAAAAATAAGATAACTACATTGAAAAGAAATAAAGAGCGGTTGCTTCCCCCTTAGTCTTGTTAGATTTAGGGGAAGGGGGCGTATGGCGGATACTACTCAGTAGGAAGATGAGCTTACCGTTCAAAAAGGACACGGATAAGCCGATGGACCTACTTAGGCGGCTCATCTCAGTTAGTCGAAAGCGACGTAGTACGGAAAGAACTACTTTTCCCAGACGACGTTTAAGGGTTTTAGGCCCCTTAAGACCCGTAGTATGTTTTCCGCGCAGAACCTCGCCGCCTCTCTGAAGAACTCTACCGACCAGCTTGCTTGGTGGAGGCTTAGCTGAGCGTTCTCGAGCCTGAGTAAGGAGTTATTCTCTGATACAGGCTCTTTGGCCCAGACATCTATGTGAGCCGCCCTGATCCTACCGGCTCTAAGCGCGTCGTAGAGGGCTTCCTCGTCTATGACCGCTCCCCGAGAGGTGTTTATGAGAACCGCGTCGGGCTTCATCAGCCTAAGCTCGCGGTGTCCGATCATATGCCTAGTCTCGCTGGTTAAGGGCACGTGTAGGGTAACTATGTCTGAGTCCTTAAGCAACCGGGTTAGGTCTTCGACCTTCTCCGCCCCATACTCCTCGACCAGGCTTACGGCTACGTAGGGGTCGTATACCAAAACCCGGGTCTTAAACGGTTTCAGAAGCCTCGCGACCTGCCTACCGATCCTCCCGAAGCCTACTATCCCAACGGTTTTACCGGTCAGCCTCTCAGACAACACCTTAGGCCTATCGCCCCACCTAGCCTCTCTAGCCATAAGGTCTCTCTCCCTTATCCTATGAAGTATCGACAGGATAGTTGCGAGGGTGAACTCCGCGACATCTAAGCTGTTAATACCGGGTATGTTGCATACATACACTCCCTTCCGCCTACAGACCTCTATGGGTATCGTATCGACCCCTACACCGAACTTCTGAACTATCCTAAGCCTACGGGCCTTCTCGACGGACTCAGGGGTTATCCTAGAATCGGCTACGACTATGCCGTCGACATCCATAATCCGGTCTTCGGGCACATACTCGTGGAAGACCTTAGAGACCTCCGCCTCGACGCCTGCCGCCTCGAGGAGCTTAACCATCTCCTCCACCATAGGGAGGGGCTCGGTTATGTAGACCGATGGGGGATTCAAACGGTCGACACCACGCGATTTAAACCCTGACCTGGTTAAAGAGTTTAACCCCCTTGAAACGTTTAACGGTTAAATATCTAAACAAGCCTTACTATGACTGGAGGGGGTTCAGATCCCCACATGCGAAGTCTGCGGTAGAAAAACGTCTAAGCTTTTTAGGGTTATCATAGAGGGTGCCGAGCTCTCGGTATGCATGGAATGTAGCAGGCTCGGCACACCGGTAAAGCCTAAGCTTAGGAGGAGCATGGTTAAAACCGGTTACGTAAGGCCTACTCCCGTTTCGAGATCTTTGAGACCTTCTAAGCCCAAGAAGGCTGTTAGAAGCAGAAGTATAGAGGAGACCGTCGAAGCCTATACCTTAGTCGAAAACTACGGCTTCATAGTTAAGGAAGCTAGAGAGCGTATGGGTATGACGCTTAAAGACTTGGGTGCGAAGGTCGGTGAAAAAGCCTCTGTGATAAGCAAAGTCGAGCAGGGTAAGCTTAAGCCAGATAACGCGTTGGCTAGGAGGCTTGAACACGTGCTAAGGGTCAGGCTTCTAGTCCCCTCCACCGAGGTCGAGGATAAAGGTCTTAAAACGCCGGTGGAGCATGGCGGAGGGCTTACCATAGGCGATGTCCTTAGGATGAGGCTTACGAAGCCTAGGGAGTAGCTATGAGGGTCTACGTCTTAAGGCTCGGCCATAGGGTTTCAAGGGACAAGCGTATAACGACCCACGTGGGGCTTATAGCTAGAGCCCTAGGCGCCGACGGTATAGTTTTATCGGGTGAAAGAGACGAGAGCGTCGTAAAGAGCCTCAGGAAGGTCGTCGAGCTCTGGGGTGGACCGTTCGAGATAAGCTATGTAGACGACTGGCTGGGCTTCATGAGACGTGCTAAGGAGGAGGGGTGGGAGATAATACATCTAACAGTCTACGGACTCCCTATACAGGACGTGATAGACGAGATAAGAAGGTCGGGTAAGGATAAGCTTGTAGTCGTAGGCGCCAGTAAGGTTCCAGGCATAGTCTACCAAATGGCCGACTGGAACGTAGCCGTATCCTCCCAGCCCCACTCGGAATGCGGAAGCCTAGCCGTCTTTCTGGATAGGCTCTTCCAGGGGAAAGAGCTGGAGAAGGAGTTTAAAAACTGGAAGCTGAAAGTGATCCCCCAGGCCAGAGGTAAGAAAGTCGTCAAAGCCGAGGAAGAGGGAACTCAGGCTTGAAGTATGGCATAGTTTTAGCAGGTGGGTCTGGTAGACGGTTTGGCCACCCGAAGGCGTTAACTTTGCTAAAAGGTAAACCCATGATAGCTCATCTGATAGAGAGGCTAACCCCTCTCACAGAAGAGCTCATAGTCGTGGTCAAGGAGGCTGACCCGATGCTCGAGGCTATCCTAGAAGAGTATGGTGTACAGATATGCTTAGACCGGTTGCCGGTTCGGTCCCCGCTCGTGGGGCTTGCGGCAGGGTTTGAATACTTACGCTCCGGATACGTCGTCGTCGCACCGTGCGACTCTCCGTTCTTAAACCCGAATACCGTTAAAAGGCTATTCGAGGAGGTGGTTGGCTACGACGCGGCGGTGCCTATGTGGCGTAACGGCTACATAGAGCCTCTCCACTCCGTCTACAGGGTTGAGACGTGTCTAGAGGCCTCGAGGTCGACTATCGAGGAAGGTGAGTTGAGCGTCAGAGCCATGATATCTAGGCTTAAAAGGGTTAACTATGTAGAGGCGGAGACGCTTGGAGACCCTAGACACTTTCTGAACCTAAACACGTTAGAGGATTTAGAGAACCTCGCAGGTGAAGGCTAACTTTTTAACTGTGTTAAGGGGATGTTTGGTTAAGAAAATGGTCTACGTCAACCCCTGGGGATGCTTCGTCGAAGAAGTCGAGAGGGTTTTAACAGAAGCTTTCGAGAAGACCTACCCAGCGTTCAAAGGTTTACGTATCCAGCTTGAAGAGCCGCCTTCTAGAGAGTATGGGGACCTCAGCTGTTCGATGTGCCTCAGCCTAGCCAGGAAGGTCGGGGTTAAACCCGTCGAGATGGCCGAGGAGGTTTTGGCGAACCTTAATCTTGAAGAACGCGTTTTCATCGACAGGGTCGTCGTAAGCCCTCCGGGATACCTGAACGTCTATCTAAAACGCGGTCTTATGGTGGACGAGGCGGTCCGCTCGGCCCTAGTTCTTGGAGATAGGTGGGGCTATGTCGAGACGGATAAGCCCCTTAGGATAGTGGTGGAGCATACGAGCGTAAACCCTTTACATCCGATAACCGTCGGACACGCTAGGAACAGCTTCCTCGGAGACTCGTTGGCTAGGATCCTCACCGCCAGAGGCCATAAGGTTTCGAGGAGGTTCTACGTGGACGACGTAGGTAGACAGGTCGCGCTGATAGCCTACGCCTATAGGATAGTCGGTGACAGCCTGTTTAAGCCCGGGGTTAAGCCAGACCACGCGATAGGAGAGCTCTACACGGCTATATCCGCCCTCGTCGAGGTCAGGAGGCTTAAGGAGGAGGTTAAGAGGCTCAGGGACTCCGGTAGGTTTGACGATGCTAGACGCGTTGAATACGAGCTTTCAGACTGGATCGGCATCCTATCGGAGATAGAGAGGAAGAACCCTGAGCTTCTTGGGAGGCTTATGGAGGGTATAGGCTCCGAAGACCCGGAGACAGAGGTTATGAAGCTTCTCAGGGATTACGAGCGTGGAGCCGAGGAAGCCGTTAAGCTCGTTAAACCACTCGTCGAAAAATGCCTAGCCGGTTTTAAGGAAACGTTGGATAGGGTTTCGGTAGAGTTCGACTCATGGGACTGGGAGAGCGACGTGGTCTGGTCAAGTATGGTTAAAAAAGCCCTGGAGGGGCTTATCAGAAGTGGATACGTGAAGTTCGTGGGAGGAGTCCCCGAGTTCGAGGCCGGGAGGGCTGTCGACGAGCTGGGGCTTAGAGAGGAGCTGGGGATACCCAAGAGCTTCGAGGTTCCAAGTCTTACCCTCCTTAGGAGAGACGGCGCGACGCTGTATACCACGAGGGATATAGCCTATAGCCTAATGAAGTTTCGAGACGCCGATAGGGTTATAAACGTGGTGGGGTTCGACCAAACCCTTCCGCAGATACAGGTCCGCGTGGCCCTATACGTCCTAGGCTATAGAGAGCAGGCTAAAAACCAGGTTCACTTCTCCTATGGGCTAGTTAAGTTTCCAGGCTTTAAGATGAGCAGTAGAAGAGGCCGATACGTCGCGCTCGACCATCTGCTCGACGAGGCTGAGGCGAGGGCGTATATGGAGGTCACCAGGATATCGCCTCACATGCCTGAGCCTGAGAGGAGACTTATAGCCCGTAGCGTAGGCGTGAGCGCCATAAAATACAGTCTCCTAAGCGTCGAGCCTGGTAAGGACGTGGTCTTCAGC
>Ga0190363_1001386_pt1 | contig 14311 bp, 13 predicted proteins | sample 48721867_MG_FD_161272 | JGI IMG/M metagenome (GOLD analysis project Ga0190363, IMG submission 161272) | Hydrothermal vent microbial mat bacterial communities from Southern Trench, Guaymas Basin, Mexico - 4872-18-6-7_MG | ecosystem: Environmental > Aquatic > Marine > Hydrothermal vents >...
CTTCCTCTACGAGGAGAGGGTTCGCAGGGTGAAGAGGTCGCTCCTAGATAAGCTGCTCCTCATCCCAGGGGAATTCAGATCGACGGTGGAGAGGGAGGAGAACATAAGGCTCTATGAACCCCAGGCTGAGAGGCTGAGCCAATTGGTGGCGAGGAGGATGAGGGAAAAGCCAGCGATACACGAGATCATCCAGAGGGAGTGCGCCGAGGCCTTAGAGGACTTAACCTATGTCCCATCCGAAGACTGGTATTAGGCTGACGGAGAGAATCCTGAGACATATAGACCTAGGGGAGGCTGTAGGCGTCATCCTCTTCGGCTCCACAGCTCACTCCAAGGCTGACAGGCTCAGCGACATAGACATCGCCATCTTCTGGAACCGAAACCTAAATGTCTATCGTGAAGTCGACATCGACGGCGTAAGGGCGGAGCTCCTCTGGTATCCGATGAAACCTCTCCAGGAGCTCCTCAAGGATGGAAAGCTGAGGGATAGGAGAGACACATGGATCAAAGCCTGCCTCTGGCTCAACATCCTCAGAGGCGGAGTGATACTCCACGACAGGGAGGGGTTGATGGAGGAGTATAGGGAGAAAGCCCTCAGATGGAGGTGGAGTAGACGGGAGCTGAAGCTCACCCATGGAGGCGTGGAGGGGGACCTGGAGATGGCTGAGAGACTCCTAGAGGAGGGAGATAACCTGAAGGCTTCCCTCTGCCTCCGAGACGCCTTAAACCTCCTAACAGTCTATAGGCTGATGTCGAGGGGCGACATCCCCAGCTTTAGACCAAAGGAGCTCTACAGGGCCGCTGAGGAGATGGGAGAAAGCTACCTCCAGACCTATCGAGAGGCGATGGGCCTGAATGGAGAGACGTCGACGGAGGAGGCCCTAAACCTCTGCGCCGAGATACACTCCAGATTCAGGGCCTGGAGCCCAACAACGGAGAGAGCCTTCAGGGAAGTCTTGAAGGCCACTGCCAGGGGGAACGCCGATCTAGCCCTCTTATCAGCTAGGCATTACGCCCTCAAAGCCCTCATGGAAGCCCTAGAGCGGAGGGATAGGAGGACACGGATGAACTACTTCTACTCCGACACCCATCTCAAGCTGTTAGAGAAGGCAAGGAGATTCGAGGATGAAATCCTCACACGATATCTGAGGCTTCAAAGCCTTGGGAGACTCCTCAAGGCGGGGGAGCTTAAGAGAATGATCTCCGTTATAAGTGGTAGCTACTTATAACGGCTCACCGCTTTAGGCTCTGGAGATAGTCGACGATCCTCTCGTGTATGGGTATGCCCGTCGCCTCCATGAGGGCTGTGAAGCCTGGATAGCAGTTGGCCTCCAGGATGTAGGCCCTGCCATCGAGGCCTGGGAGGATGTCGATGCCGGCGATCTTGAGGCCCACAGCCTCAGCAACCTCCATAGCCAGCTCATCGTAGATCGGCTCCGTGAAGGCCTCAGCCCTAGCACCGAGGCTGACGTTATACCTGAAGTCCCCTGGGTTAGACCGCTTCTCGCGGCCTACCACCTCGCCGTCGATGATGAAGCATCGGATGTCATATCCCCTGTTGGGTATGTATTCCTGGAGGTAGAAGACGCCCTGGCCATGCACCCTATTATACCAGGTGAGGAATTGAAGCAGGTCTCTGCGGCTTCGGATCCTATCCAGCATGACGACACCTACGCCTCTACCCCTACAGAGGGGTTTGAGGACGACGTTTCTCCCAGAGTCTAGGAGACGGGCTGCGAACTCATAGGCCATCTCCACATTCTCGGTGATCAGCGTCTCGGGATGAGGCAGCCCAAGGGATCTGAGCTTGAGGGTTAGATGCCCCTTCGAGTAGTTCAGTATGCTCTCAACGGGGTTGACGACGACGCCCATCTCATCGAAGACTCTGAGGATCTGAAGACGATGGAGGAGCTCCAGGGCTGAAACCCTGTTTAGGATGTTGCTTCCAATATAATAGACATCAGACTCCAACTCCTGGGTTGGAGGTAGACTGACATCCCATGGCGCGAGTATCCTGGTCTCTATGCCCCTCCGCCTCGCCTCCCCAGCTATCAGCCTAGCCTCGGGGAGGGCTGGCTCATCGGTGAAGATGGTGAGCTTCAACTCATCCCAGCTCGACTAGATAAGCCGCACCTATAAATCCTCCCGAGGAGGGGAGGCCTCTTATAGGCCTCTAGGCTCACTGATGTTGATGACCCTCAGAGAGGCAGCCCTCATCATCCTCATCCTCTTAGGCTTCTCCCTCCGCCTCACCGATGGAGGCGGAATCCCCATCAGCGTCGCGGCTCTGATCCTCGGCCTACTACTCGTCTTCCTATCCAGCGATCCCGTCGTCGAGGGATTCAAGGGGCTAAGCCTCCACACCGGCCTATCGGAGTATATAACCGGCATCGTCTCAAGTCTAGCATCAAACCTGCCGGAGGCAGTGTTAGCCGTCTTCATGGCCCTCTCACCGCATCTTAGGGAGGTGGCGGTCTTGACGGTTATGCTCGCCTCAGCCTTCAACGGCCTACTCCTGGGACTGCTCATCATCATGCTCACCTTGGAGGGTGGAAGGATAGTGATCCCGAGGAGGGAGATGGAGCATGAGGTGGAGGTTATGCGCATAACCGTCGCCTTCACCCTCCTCATCTTCGGAGCAGGCGTCATCATCAACCTCTTCCACGGCGAGCCACATCTCCCAAGGGAGGTGCCCCCCTTCCTCCTCCTCGCCTATCTCAGCTATCTCTACTTCATAGGCCGAGGAGCCAGGAGGGATGAGGGCGCTAAGGCTGAGAGTGGCTGGATAAGGATGCTCATCCTAGGCCTAATCGGCATAATCCTCAGCGGGGAGCTTATATCCAGCTCCCTGGAGCTCCTCGTCGAACGCTTCAGGATTCACATCGTCATCGCGGCCACCCTGATAGGCTTCGCTGGGAGCATACCTGAGCATGGCCTAGCCCTCCTCGGAGCCAGGAGAGGGCACGTCGAGCTTGGAGTCTCAAATCTCCTCTCAGGCATAGTTCAAAGCATCATGCTCATCTTCCCCCTCCTATCCATCCTCATCCCCATAGAGCTTGACGGCTACGTCCTCTACCAGCTCCTAGCCATCTCGACGACGCTTTGGATGGTGAAGAAGGCCATCGTCGACGATGGATGCTTCACCCTCGACGAGGGCGTCTCAATACTTCTAGCCCATCTACTAGGCATAGTTCTCTTCGACGAGTTGAGCAGATTGATCTAATGCCCCCCATTCAACAGGAGGGCTATGAGGGCTACGGCCACTCCAGCGGCCACCATCTTAAGCCCAGAGTAGATGAGGTTCTCACCGCTGACCCTTCCAAGATAGACGCCTAGGAGGAAGAGGGTGAGCAGCGACGAAGCGATGGAGGATGGAAAGGCGATGCCTGGAGGTAGCAAACCATAGAGGGAGAGGGCGAAGGGTATCAACGATGGAACCGAGGCGAGGAAGGGAGCCGCCCCATCTACGAGGGCCGCGAAGAGGGAGATATACCTCGAAGCCTCACCGTGGATCGTGTTCTTCAAATCGATGAGCATCGCCCCCTCCAGGTCGTTTAGGTCTCTCTCACGCTCAGCCCTCTCAGCGAGATAGGTTCCTGAAAAGCCTGATACCGCCATGGCGAAGCCACTCATGAGGATGACTCCAAGTATAGGCGCGGGTTCCTTGAGGCCGGTGATGTAAGCTCCCATGACGACGCCGAGGCTCGTCATAGCCCCGTCAAAGGCGTTCACAGCGAAGTATCTACGCAATATGCCCTGAGCCCTGGTAACCCGAATATACTCCCCTACGTCACCCATCCACTCGGAGAGCCAGAGCCTCAACCTCCTTAGCCTACTTTCACCTTCCCCCTCCGAGCTCATAGAAGCCCTCAAATACCACTGCACTCCTCCTTACGAGAAGTCTGGGAGTTTTCTCCCATAGGGTCGGCACTCAATTTTAGTGGGGAACCCGGGGATAATTAAACTTTATGAATCTAATGTAGAAGGATAATTGAGGGATGCGTCCCTCGGAGGTCTATGAAGGGTTTGAAGTCTCCCAGGGTTAGATATCTAGTTTTAGATGTCCTAAAGCCCCATGCACCCCCCCTCCCAGAGTTCGCCGCCTACCTGGCGGAGCTGAGGGGGGTTACAAAAGTAGATGTGAGCCTAGTGGAGATGGATGAGAGAACCGAGAGCCTGAGGGTTGTCCTACATGGCGTCGAGATAGACTTCGAGGAGCTCAAGGCTCACATGGAGAGGCAGGGAGCCGTCATCCACAGCGTGGATCAAGTCATCGTCGAGAAAGATTGAAGCCATGAAGCCTCCTAGATTCAGGCCGCCGATCCAGCCCTTCATAGAGGCTGAGACAGCCTATGAGGCGGCGGATTACATCATCCTCGGCGCCCCCATTGACGAGACGGCCTCCTATAGAAGGGGAGCCAGATTCGCGCCTCAAGCTATAAGGCGGGAGAGCATACACCTCGAAACCTACAGCCCAAGAACAGGCCTCTTCCTCGAAGACCTAAAGGTGGCCGATGTAGGCGACGTGGAGATGGAGACTCAAAGCCTCGTGGAGAATCTAAGCCTGATAGAGGAGGCCATAAGGAGAATCAAAGAGGATGGGAAGACTCCAATAATGCTTGGAGGGGAGCACACCGTCACCCTCGCAGCCCTCAGAGCCTTAAAGCCTCAGGTGGTCGTCAGCCTCGACGCCCACCTCGACCTACGGGACACCCTCCTCGGCCTCAGGCTTTCACATGGAACCTTCATGCGTAGAGCCATCGAGGAGTTGGAGCACCGCCTCCTGGTGCTGGGATGTAGAGCCATATCGAGGGAGGAGCTCCAATATGCGGAGGAGCGTTCCGAGAGGGTGAGATGGATCGGAGCCTCTAAGGGCCTAGAGGAGGTATTGAGAACCCTAAGGGAGTGGATGGAGGAGGCGTCAAGGGTTTACGTCACCATAGATATGGATGTCTTAGACCCCTCTGAGGCTCCAGCTGTTGGAAATCCAGCTCCAGAGGGATGGAGCACGTCGACTCTCCTAGACCTATTGGCTGAGATCCTTGATCACCGAGTTGTGGGCGTCGACGTCGTGGAGGTAGCCCCCCACTACGACTCCGGTGGAACAAGCCTCTTAGCCGCCTACATCGTCCTGGAGCTCCTCTGCCTACTGGAGAGGGGGAGACAGGCCTATTAGTGGGGAAGCCCTCAGTAGTAGGGGTGAGAGGTATAGAGGTGAAGGGGAGGATAGCCCCCGAAAACATGCCAACCTGCTACCTACTCTCAGCGGGCTACGATGGAGAAGCGGAGAAGGCCTTCCTCCGCCTCTATGAGCCGAGGAAGCAGCGCATCTACCTCTGGTATGACAACACGGGGCATCTCCCCTACTGCATATCCAAGAAGCCGAAGGAGGAGCTGGAGCGAATCGAGGAGCTGGTGAAACATCCAGGCTTCCTACGATTGGAAGAGATCAAGCGATACGACGCCCTGAGAGATGAGTGGATAAAGGTGACTAAGGTTGTAGCCTCAAACCCCCTCGCCATAGGAGGGCAGGGCAAGAACGATATCAGGCATATACTCGGCGAGAGCTGGGAGAGCCACATAAGGTATTACCAGAACTACATCTATGATAATGCCCTCATCCCTGGAATGCCCTACAGGATCGTGGACGGTAAACTCGTCGAGGATTATAGGCTGTCGGAAGATGTTAAACATCGATTGGGGGAACTCCTCAACGAGGTTGAACCCGAATTCAGGGAGAAGATGCTTGAATGGGTTAGGCTGCTGGAGTGCCCCGTCCCCAAGATTAGGAGGGCTGCCATAGACATAGAGGTTGGAGGAGCAGTCGCCGAGAGGGTTCCAAACCCAGAGAAGGCTGAGGATCCCATCATAGCCGTCTCCATAGTCTCCAGCGACGGCGTTCGGAGGGTTCTCCTACGGGGCGAGCGACATGGGAGATTGGAGGTGGATGGAGCTGAGGTCGAGCTGATGCCTGAGGAGGAGCTCATCCGTGAGGCCTTCAAGGTGCTGGATGACTACCCCATCATCCTCACCTTCAACGGAGACGACTTCGACCTGAGATACCTAAGGAACAGGGCTAAGAGGCTTGGCTTCCCAAGGGAGGCGATACCAATATCGATAGGCAGACGATTCGCATCCCTCCGCTATGGACTCCACATCGACCTATACAGGTTCTTCCAGAACAAATCAATACAGGTCTACGCCTTCGGAGACCGATACAGGGAGAACACCCTCGACGAGGTGGCCTCAACAATCCTCGGCAAGGGCAAAATAGAGGTCACGGAGATCTCAAAGCTCACTGAGCGGGAGCTGGCCAGATACTGTCTAAGGGATGCGGAGCTAACCTATGAGCTGACAGCCTTCAACGACGACCTCGTCATGAGATTGATGGTTCTCCTAAGCCGCATCAGCAAGATGACCCTTGAGGACGTCACCAGGCAGGGCGTCAGCCGATGGATACTAACCCTCCTCGAATATGAGCATCGACGCAGGGGATGGCTGATACCGAACGTTGAGGACATAATAGAGGTTAAAGGCGTAACGGCGACGAAGGCCATAATAAAGGGGAAGAAGTATCTCGGAGCCATAGTCACGGCGCCGAAGCCTGGAGTCCACTTCGACGTAACCGTCCTCGACTTCGCATCGCTCTACCCCTCAGCCATAAGGAATTGGAACCTCAGCTATGAGACCATCCTCTGCCCCCACAAGGAGTGCCGAGACAACCTCATACCAGGGACGCCGCACTGGGTCTGCACTAAGCGCCGTGGGATGATGAGCCTCATCATCGGAAGCCTCCGAGACCTCAGGGTGCGATGGTATAAGCCGCTGTCCAAGAACCCTGAGATACCGGAGGAGGAGAGGGCCTACTACAACGTCGTCCAGAGCGCATTGAAAGTCTTCCTAAACGCCGCCTATGGAGTCTTCGGCTCCGAGGCCTTCCCCCTATACTGTCCTCCGCTGGCTGAGAGCACCGCAGCCATAGGCCGCTATGCGATGGTTAGCGCCGTCGAGGCCGCCAGGAAGCTGGGCATAGAAGTCGTCTACGGCGACACGGACAGCGTCTTCCTCGAGCATCCCTCAAAGCATCAGATCGAGAGCCTCATAAAGTGGGCTGACGAGGAGCTGGGCATAGAGCTCGACGTCGATAAGGTCTATCGATACGTCATCTTCTCCAGGAGGAAGAAGAATTACCTAGGCGTCTACCCCGATGGAAGCGTCGATATTAAGGGGTTGACCGGTAAGAAGAGGCATATTCCGCCGCTGTTGAAGAGGGCCTTCCAGGAGCTAACCCGAATCCTCGGGAGGGTTGAACGGCCTGAGGATATGGAGGAGGCGAAGGAGGAGATCAAGAAGCTCGTCCAATCGGTGTATAGAAGGTTGAGGGAGAGGGAGTTCGAGCTTGATGAGGTCGCCTTCAGGGTGATGCTAGGCCGTAAGCTTAAGAGCTATGAGACCAGCCCCCAGCACGTCAAGGCGGCTAGGATGCTACAGGAGAAGGGGGTAGAGCTTGGAGCCGGTGACATCATAAGCTACGTCGTCACCAGGGGAGGCGTAAAGCCGGTTCAGCTGGCATCTAAACGCGACGTGGATGTCGACAAATACATCGAGTATCTCGAATCGATGTTCGAGCAGCTCCTGGAGGCGTTGGGCATAGACTTCGACGAGCTTGTGGGCCGACCACGGGTGACAACCCTCGACAGCTTCCTCAGGGGTGGGTGAAGCCTTTATAAATCGTCCACAGGGTAGGTTTAGTGGTTAGGGATGCCCCTCGTAGATATAGCGTCGATACTCGACGGTGAACACGACGGTGAGGAGGTCACCATCAGGGGCTGGATGTATAACCATCGAAGCAGCGGCGGAATCCAGTTCCTGATGGTGAGGGATGGAAGCGGCGTAATCCAGTGCACCCTGCCGAGGGATAGGGTGCCTGAGGAGACCTATAAACGAGTGGAGAAGCTCCCCCTCGAATCCGTCGTGGAGCTACGGGGCGTCGTGAAGGTTGATGAGCGAGCCCCAAATGGGAGGGAGCTCTCCATCACGGAGGTCGTAAATCTCTGGGAGGCTCAGCCTGGATATCCGATCACGAGGAAGAGGCATGGAGTCGAATTCCTCCTAGATCACAGGCATCTCTACATCCGAGACCCGAAGATGCAGGCCATCCTCCGGATCAGGTCTAAGGTTTTGGAGGCGGCGAGGGACTGGCTGAGGGAGCATGGCTACACGGAGACCCATTCGCCGAGCTTCATAACAGCCGCCTGCGAGGGCGGTGCAACCCTCTTCAGCGTCGACTACTTCGGCAGGAAGGATGTCTACCTAACCCAGAGCTGGCAGCTATATGCTGAGGCCCTCATCTACACGCTGGGCAAGATCTACACCATCGCCCCAAGCTTTAGAGCTGAGAAGAGTAGAACCAGGAGGCATCTCGCAGAGTATTGGCACCTCGAAGTCGAGGAGCCATGGACGGACCTATGGGGAATAATGAAGGTTGGCGACGAACTCGTAACCCACATCTGCCACAGGGTGGCGGAGGAGATGCCACGGGAGCTTAAAAGCCTCGGCCGCGACCCAAAGGAGCTCCTAAGACTTGAGCCACCCTATCCAAGAATCACCTATGATGAGGCCCTCGAGATTCTGCGTAAGGATGGTATAGAGCTGGAGTGGGGGGACGACTTCGGCTGGAGGGAGGAGGAGCCGCTGACACGGCATTTCGACACACCCTTCTGGGTGACCCACTTCCCCATCGGCGTTAAGGCCTTCTACCATAAGCCGGATCCGAAGAGGCCTGAGGTGACCCTCTCGGCTGACATGCTGGCCCCAGAGGGCTACGGCGAGATTATAGGGGGAGGACAGCGCATCGACGACTATGATGAGCTCCTCACCCGCATCGTCGAGGAGGGGTTAAACCCCGAGGACTACAGCTGGTATCTCGACCTTAGAAAGTGGGGTTCAGTCCCCCACAGCGGCTTCGGCCTCGGCGTCGAGAGGCTCATCATGTGGATATGCCACCTAGACCACATCAGGGATGCCATACCCTTCCCAAGAGATGTGAGAAGGGTCTTCCCCTAACTCCTCAGGAGATCGAAGGCGACTCCCTCCATCCATAGGGTTGCCGATAGAGCCGATAGGGCTTCAGGTATAGCTGGACTACTCCAGGGAAAAAGCCATACGCCTAGGGCTATGGTGGCCGCCGCTGCGGAGAGAAGCGCCCTCTCCCTAGAGTTCTCTAAGACTGCGGCGGCGTATAGGTAGATGGTGAGGGGTAGAGTGAGGAAGAAGGCGACGGAGACATAGTAGTGCAAACAGCCATAGGACTCTGGGAAGAAACCTATCGAGGAGAGGAATACCGCGGAGAGGAGTAGGAGGAGGGCTGACAGCCTCTCCAATCCGTCTTCGGAGGCGGTGTATAGGGCGATGGGGAGGGGGATTAGCATCAGCCCTGATGCGATGAGGCCAAAGTTGAAGATGGCCGCAGCCTCTCCAACCCCGAGGTCGCTGAGGGCGTTCCCCGTCCAGCTGAACCAGGGTGAGAGCGTTATGGCTGTGAAGATGGAGGTAAAGGCGACTATGGGAGCTGAAATGCCTAGTAGCGCCGCAGCTTTAATCCACCCTCGGGTCAATCCTCCCCCTCCACGTCGATCCTCAACCCCATGGATCTCAAGGCCTTCAAGGCTCCAGACTTGATGAGCAGCTTTACGAGGAGGTAGCCCAGCACCCCGATGGCGACGAGGCTGCTGAGGGTGATGCTCAAAACCATGCCTGCCCAGAGGGGGAGGGCGACGGCTAACAAGCCTGGAGGGGGGAAGTAGAGCCAGAGGTAGCCTCCAACCACTAGGCCGATGATCAGCGATGCCAGAACACAGCCGGAGAGAAGTCTACGCCTAAAATAGTAGATGACCCATGCAGCCAGGAGATTGGCGAGGGGGCCGAGGAGGACGTCGAGGACGCCCAGCATATAGTAGGCATTACCCACCAGGCAGCCAAGGGTGACGCCGACTATGCCAGGCCAGCCTAGTAGGGCTGAGAGGGGTATGAGACAGTCGGCCACCCGAAGCTGAACAGGGCCAAAGGAGATGGGAGCCAAAACGATGACTAAGGCGGCGTAGAGCGCCGCCACCACCGCCGAGACTCCAATACCCTTCACATCCATGTCGACTCCCCCTTTCAGGTGGAGGCATCCATAAGGAGGGTGGCGCCGGGGGTGGGATTTGAACCCACGCGGCCCGATGGGCCACAGGCTTAGCAGGCCTGCTCCCTACCAGACTAGGAGACCCCGGCGGAGGACTATGTGGATGTGCCTCCCCCTGGGCCTATGGGCCGTGAATCTAAGGGGTGTAAGCCGTATTAAGCTTTCGCAGCTAGGGGGTTATCGCAACCTTCAGCCCTCTCCGCTGCTCTGCATATCTCAGGGCCTCCGAAGCCTCCTCCACCTTGAATCGATCCGTGATAAGCTCCTTAAGTGGGAGCTCCCTCATCCCCATCTCCAGGGCCTTGAGAGCCTTCCGGAACTGCGCTGGGGGGTAGGCCCAGCAGCCCAGGATGTCAATATCCTTCCAGCAGATGATGTGAGGCCTTATCTCTACGCCGCCGGGGTCTGTGAAGTGTCCCACCTCTATGAAGCGGCCTCCACGCCTCGTCATGGCTATACCCTCAGGGAAGGCCGCGGGGACGCCGGCGCATTCGATGACCACGTCGGCTCCCACACCGCCGGTCAGCCTCTCAACCTCGGCCACCCGCTCCTCCAAAGTCCTGTAGGCCTTTAGGTCTATAGTGTGATCAGCACCCATCCGCTCAGCCATCCTAAGCCTATGGTCGAGGGCGTCGATGGCTATGATCTTTCCAGCCCCCATCAACCTCGCCGCCGCGACGCAGAGCAGCCCGATAGGGCCGACGCCCTGAACTACGACCGTTGAGCCTAAGCTGAAGCCCTCATCGGAGGTTGGGAAACCCGGCTCGAAGGCCCTCTCCAACGCCCTCGTTGAGACGGCCATAGGCTCAGTCAGCACCGCCACCTCTGGAGGCATCCCCTCCGGCACCCTATAGACCCACCAATGCCCCGCATCCACGTAGACGTATTCAGACCAGCCTCCATAGAGGTGTGGCGGCTCACGGCAGCTCATGTTGACTCCCAGAACCCTCCGATTCTGGCAGAGCGTCGGCCTCTGAGGCGTGAAGCGGCAGTGGTAACAGGTGCCGCAGAAGGCGTTAGTTCCGGGGACAACGGTGATTAGGTCTCCCTCAGAGAGCTCATGGCCTAAAACCTCTAGGCCCCTCGCCTCATCGTCGATCTCCTCTATTCTGCCGACGAACTCATGGCCGGGTATTATCGGCAGTGGAACCCGCAGTCGGCCGTGGTATAGGTGGATGTCGGTGCCACAGATCCCGCAGAGCTCCACCCTCATCAATAGGGCCTTTGAGCCTATCTCAGGCCTGGGGAAATCCTCCACCTCAAGTCTCCCAACGGCCTTGAGAACAGCAGCCTTAACCATCATGATGGGATAGGCCGTCGACCCTATACCTCTTTCGATAAACCAGAAAATTTATATGGATTTTAAGCCGTTGAAGCCGCTGCCGGGTGTCGGGGATGAGAGGTGGTCTAGAAACAGGTTGAGGTTTACGCCCCAGCCTCCATAGCAAATCTAGGCCCCGGCTTCGACATCTTCGCCCTGGCCCTGGAGGGCCTCGGCGACGTTCTGAGGGTAGAGCTGAGGGAGAAGCCGGGAATATCGATATCGGTGAGAGGCGTAGACGCCGAGTCTATTCCCAGAGACCCAAGAGTTAACAGTGCGGGGGCGGTGCTGAGGCACTTAGCGAGGCGGCTTCGATTAACCTACGGCTTCAACGTGGAGATAGAGAAGGGGATTCCCCCGGGGAAGGGGCTAGGCTCCTCGGGGGCATCGGCCGCTGCGGCTGCCTATGCGGCTCTTAGACTTCTAGGCTTAAGGCTTCCAATTAGGGAGTTGGTGAGGCTCGCAGCCCTCGGGGAGGAGGCGGTCTCCGGAAGCCCCCATGCCGACAACGTATCCGCATCCCTGCTCGGCGGCTTCACCATCGTCTCTAGAGACTACAGAGTTCTGAGGCTTGATCCGCCGGAGGTGGAGATCACAATCGCCGTTCCGGAGGTGCATTATGAGAGTAAGACGAAGCTGGCTCGGGAGCTCCTCCCAAGGGAGGTGGAGCTGGAGAGGGCAGTCGCGAATCTAGCCTACGCCTCCAAGATGGCTGCGGCCGCCGCCCTCGGCGATGCGAGGCTCTTCGCCGAGAGCATCTGCGATAGACTCATCGAACCCCATAGGGCGAGGATGATCCCAAACTTCCACGGCGTTAAGAAGGCGGCCCTGGAGGCCGGCGCCTTGGGATGCTCCATAGCGGGGGGAGGGCCATCGGTCTTCGCCGTCGGCGGCGACTCCAGGGAGGTGGGGAGGGCGATGGCCAATGCCTTTAAGGAGGTGGGGGTTGAATGCATCCTATATTACACTAAGCCTAGCTGTTTCGGGGTGAGGATGCTAGATGAGCTCCAGGTTTAGATGCGGCCTCTGTGGCAGGAGCTACCCATTAGGCAGGAGGATTAGATGTGGCTGTGGAGGCCTATTAGAGGTGGAGCATGAATTTCCCGAGGATCTCGATGCCTCCATCTTCGATGGGAGGCTAGGCGCCAGGAATCCACCCTACAACAGCGGCGTCTGGAGATTCAAGGAGCTGATCCACCCCACCATCGATGAGCGATACATCCTCTCAAGGGGCGAGGGAAACACAGGTCTCTATGGGCATAGGAGGCTCTCAGCCTACGTAGGCCTGGAGGGTATATGGGTGAAGCATGAGGGGGAGAACCCAACGGGAAGCTTCAAGGATCGAGGTATGACCGTCGGCATCTCCGAGGCTAGACGTCTAGGGGTGGATGCCGTAATCTGCGCCTCCACGGGGAACACCTCCGCCTCCCTCGCAGCCTACGCTGCTCAGGCTGAGCTGCAATGTATAGTCCTCCTACCGGAGGGGGGAGTAGCCTATGGGAAGCTGGCTCAGGCCATCGCCTATGGAGCCAAAGTCGTGGAGGTGGAGGGGGGCTTCGACGCTGCCATGCATCTATTGGAGGAGGCCGTTGAGGCCCTCGGCCTCTACCCCCTAAACTCCATAAATCCCTGGAGGCTGGAAGGGCAGAAGACCATAATCCTGGAGCTCCTACAGCAGAGGGATTGGAGGCCTCCGGATTGGATCATACTACCCGCGGGGAATCTAGGGAACACCTCCGCCTTCGGCAAGGCACTGAGGGAGCTGTGGGAGCTGGATCTCATCGATGAGATACCCCGCCTCGCGGCGATACAGGCGGAGGGCGCCAACCCCTTCTATAGGCTCTGGCGGGAGGGGGGAGAGCTGAAGCCGGTGGAGAAGCCATGGACTATAGCCTCTGCGATTAGAATTGGAAGACCTGTGAACTGGAGGAGAGCGCTTAAGGCTATTAAATGGACAGACGGCGTAGTGGAGCAGGTGTCGGATCAGGAGATCATGGACGCCAAGGCGATGGTGGATCGCTGTGGAATAGGCTGTGAGCCAGCCTCAGCGGCCAGCGTCGCCGGAGCCAGGAAGCTGGTGGAGATGGGCGTCATAGACCCTGGGGAGGAGATTGTCTGCATCCTCACTGGAAACCTCCTCAAAGATCCAGAGCTGACAGTCAAGTATCATAGGGGGGAGATAGAGGGTGTGGAGCCGCATCTAGCTAATAGGGTTATGAGGATAGAGCCGAGGATCGAGGAGTTGGAGAAGACGCTCTCATCCCCTCCCTTAAGGGGAGAAAAAGGTTAGCTTTCCTCGGCGAAGTAGGGTAGTATCCGCTCCCTAAAGAGACGCTCAGTCTCCTCGAACCTCGCCGTCATCAGCGTCAGGGCCAGCAGCTTCACCCCCGCCCTCTTAAACTCCTCTATCTGCTCTATCGCCTCATCAGGGCTTCCAACTATCGCGGCCCTCTCGACGATCTCGCTGGGAATCCGCCTCGCCACCTCCCTAATCCTCGCCATATGATCATCGGTGAAGGTTGACGACCAGATCATCTCACCCATCCTCGCCAACTCCGGATAGCCCAGCGCCTCTAGAAGACGCGGCCTCAAGGCGAGGGCGATTCGATTACCTGGCTCAGCCACCCTCCTAGCCTCATCACCATCTTCGAGGACGACGGCTCGGATGTTAAGCCCGAGATCGATCTCGTCGAGGCTCCTACCGGCGGCGCGGCATCCAGCCTCGATCTCCTTCAGGTCAGCCCTATAGGTCTCAGGGGTGTAGAGCCAGGGCATCCAGCCGTCGCAGGCCTCCCCGACGAAGC
>Ga0190363_1001388_pt1 | contig 14286 bp, 8 predicted proteins | sample 48721867_MG_FD_161272 | JGI IMG/M metagenome (GOLD analysis project Ga0190363, IMG submission 161272) | Hydrothermal vent microbial mat bacterial communities from Southern Trench, Guaymas Basin, Mexico - 4872-18-6-7_MG | ecosystem: Environmental > Aquatic > Marine > Hydrothermal vents > Microbial...
ATATAATTTAGGTTTTCTTTATAAAGAGGCTGATGAGCTTGAAAAAGCTTTGGATACTTTTAAGGAAATCTTTGATAAAAAAGCAAATTATAAAGATGTTGCTCAAAAAATAAAAGAAATTGAAAGCGCTTTAAGTTAGAGTGCGAGTTTAGGGTGGGAACCTTTCTAATCACCAATTACAAATTAGAGCAGAAACTTGAACAAAAAGAAATCTTTAGTCTTTTTGAAGGCATAGATATTTTAAATGGGCAGAAAGTTCTTATAAAAATTTTCTCTTCTGATTCTCCAATCTCACGAGAGACATTGTTTAAACTCCCCTTTCTGAAGCATCCAAATATTTTACCTGTTCTTGATACAGGCTATCTTCCAGAAGAGAAAATATATATTGTATTTCCTTGGATTAGTGGAATCTCAGTTCTCTCTTGCTTTGAAAAAGCTCGCAATAATTTTATATCCATAGCTTTTCAGTTAGCCAATTCTCTTGCTTTTTTACATAATTTTGGGATTATTCATAAAGATATATCTTTAAGTAATTTAATTCTAACGCCAGGAGGTAAATTAATTTTAGCGAATTTAGATTTTTGTTGTTCAATTTTGAATAGAAATAAAGAGTTAATTGAAACTTTGCCGTATATAAAATCTCCAATAATAGAAGAGGAAGAAGGTCATGATTATAGGTCTGATTTATATGCCGCGGGTGTAGTTCTTTTTCAATTATATACAGGCAAAAAAATTGAGAGGGATCTTTCTTATCCCCTTCTTATTAAGGAGATTTCTGCTATAAAAGATTTTAATATTCGCTCTATTATAAAAAAATTAATTGCCCGAGAAGATGAGTCATATAATTGTGGAGAGGAATTTCTATCTGATTTAATCTCTTTTTTAATTAAAAATAAAAATTTATTACAACAAGTTCCTCTTGAATATTTAGGAGGTGTAAATTTAAATGAAGAACAAAAGGAAGAGAGAATTTTGAAAGGGCTTTTAGCTCAGGTAGAAGATTTACAATCCAGAATAGCTTTAATAATTGGAGAAAGAAAAATTGGAAAGACTAATCTCATTAGAAACTTTATAATCAGAAATAAATCTTATTCAGGCAGATTTATTTTTATTCAGGGAGGGGATTTTTTTAATTTTTTAAAACAATATGAGAGACAATTAAAATTTTTGATTAGCAAGGAAAAAAGTTTTCCGTTAGAAGAGATTGCAAACCATGAAGAGAAAAGGATTTTTGACTATTTAACTCTTTTACAATCTCAGAAGTTTAGATTGTTTGATGTCGTTTTGGATTATACGAAAAAAGTAATAAGAAAAAATAAATTGAAATTTTTGGTCTTTATAATTGACGATTTGTATTTATGCGATTCTCTCGTGAAAGAATGCGTCCATTATTTAGTTAGAAATTCAATGAATTTACCTATTTTATTTATTTTTTCCTCAAATCAGGTAGAAAAAATTTTTGATTCTCAAAATATAGCTCTTATTAATTTAAAACCATATTCATTAGAAAATTTTGAAAAAACGGTATATTTTCCTCCTTTAAAAGGCAAGGAGAAATTTTTTAGATTTTTATCTAAAAAGAGTTCCGGGATTCCATTTTATTTTTCTGAAATTATGAGAGAATTCTTTAGTAATAAAGGAAATCTTGAATTATTATTTTCTGAAATTGATGAAGATGATTTTGTCTTTATTAAATCTCCCCTATTAGAAGATTTATATAAAAAGAAAGTTTCTAAATTGACTCCAGTGGAAAAAGAAATTTTGGATTCTTCTTCTTTATTCCCAGAAGCCTTTGATTTAGAAGATATTTCTTTTCTAAAGGATTATCCAAATATTGAGAGGTTTATTCAAAAATTAATAGAGGATGGATTTATAAGAGTGATTGGAGACAAAAAATATAAGGTCATACAGCCATGGAGGGATTTGATTTATAACTTAATTCCTGAGAATAAGAGAGAAAAATTAAATTTATTATTAGCCAATTATTTTATTAAAAAGGGTAAGTCATATAGAGATATAGCTTACTTTTTTCTTAACAGTGGTGATAAGAGAGAGGGAATAATTTATGCTTTAAAAGGAGCAGAAAAGGAGAGAGAGAAGTTTAATTATGAAGAGGCTTTAAAATTATTAAACCAATATTTGAATATAGTAAGTTTAGTAAAAGATGATGAGATAAAATTTCATTATTTTTCTCTGAAAGGCAAACTAAATTTGCTTCTAAATAATTTTTCTTTATCTATAAAAGATTTAGAGAAAGCACTTAACTTTTCAAGAGGTAAAAGAGAAGAAATTATAAGATTTCAACTTGCTGAGTCATTCTATGGAAACCAGGAATATAAAAAGGCTTTGGAGATTCTACAGGAAAATAGGGATTTTTTTACTCGGAATTATAAAAAGGAAACAAAATTAAGTATTTTAAATGATTATTTACTCGGGAAAAATTTGTGGTTGACCGGGAAAATAAATGACTCAATTGATGTCTTTGAGAAAGCAGTTAAAAAAGCTTATCATATAGACACATTTTTGTGGGGCAGAGGACTCATTGAGCTCGGCTACTTTTATTTAATGAAAGGAGAAATAGAGAAAGCGAAAAGTTATTTGAATAAAGGCTATGAAATATTTGAGAAATATATAGAATTACCTGAAAGCGGTCTAAGTAGAATATATCTTGCATATTTGGAGGGGGAAAAAGGGAATTTTAAGAAAGCTATCTCTCTCTTAAAAAACTCTTATCAAATTTTTATAAAAACTCGTGATTTTCTTTCTCAAGCAAAAGTTAGTTCAGATATAGGTCTTTATTATTTTCAAACTGAAAACTGGGAAGAAGCGAAAAAATGGTTCAAAATCAGTGAGAATTTATTTGACAAAATAAATAATCCGAGGGGCAAGACTCTTGCAAGATTTAATTTAGGAGAAGTTGCAATATATGAAGGGAAATGGGATTTTGCAGAAAGGGTTTTTGAAGAAAGTCTTAATTTTGATAGAGCAACTGGAAATAAATGGATGATAGCGTATGATTTGAACAGTCTCGGATATATTCATTTTTTAAAAGGAAATTTTGAGGTTGCGGAAAAAGAACTGAAAGAAAGCAAGAATATTTTTAAAAAACTTGAAGCCTTTAAAGAGGAAGCGGATTGCTGGCTAAAACTGGCTGAATTGTATATAGAAAAAAGGAATTACTCATTAGCCCGAAAATGTTTAGCAAATGCGTTTGAAATTATACGAAGAGAAAGTCTAACCCGGTTGAATGTTCAGTTGCTATTACTTGAAGGATTATTATATTTAAACAAAAAAGAGAACTTAGAAGCCGAACAAGTTATTGAAAAATGTGTAGAAGAAGCACAAAAAATTGGAACTAGGTCCTTGATAGGAAAGAGTTTTCTTTTGAAAGGTAAATTATTAAAATATAAAAATAAGGCAGTTTCTAAAAAATATTTTGAAAAAGCCATTAGAATATTCAGACTTCTCCGGAGTCCTTATTTGCTGGCAGAGTCATTCATTGAATATTATTATTTTTATCCCGAATTACTAAAAAATACATCCAGTAAAAATAATGTTTTCTGGGCTACTCAGACTCTTAAGAAACTTGAGTCGTTCAAGTTTCGCAAAGGGGAAGAAATTATTTCAAAATATTTACCTCAGGAAATAGAGGCAAAACAGGTAAAAGAAGAAGCAAAGAGCTGGGTTGCTCATTCCATATCAGAAATTAAAAAATTTGAGTCCCCTTTAACTGTTCTTGAACAACTTTTACATCTTATTTTAAAAGAAGTACCCGCACAAAGAGCGCTGATTTTTTTAATTGATAACAAAGGGAACATTGTTTATCAAAAATCGAGTGAGAGAAAAGTTAATGGGAAAGATATTAGTTTTAATTTGATAGAAAAATGTATGAAAGAGAAAAAAGCTATAATATTGAATAATATAAAAACAGACCCCAGATATAAGGAAAATGAGACGGTCATAATTCACAATATAAATAGCATCATATCTTTACCTTTTTCGATAGAAGAAAATACAACGGGCATTATTTATCTGGATAGAAAACCAGGATTTGAATCCTTTTCTTCAAAAGATTTAGAATTTTTAATTGCTATTTCCAAGCCAATAGGCTTTATATTAAGGAACTCCCTGGATTATAAGAAATTAAAAGACAAATTAGAAGGGAAATATAAATACCCATTGGTTACTGCTTCTCCAAAAATGGAGAAAATTTTTACAATTATAGACAAAATAAAAGACCTCGATGTGCCTGTCATGATTTTGGGTGAAAGCGGGACTGGTAAGGAATTAATCGCTCGTTTAATTCACTCTGAGGGCATAAGAAAAGATAAAGAATTTGTTGCTGTAAATTGTAGTGCTTTACCAGAGAATCTTCTGGAAGCAGAACTATTTGGATATGTAAGAGGCGCATTTACAGGCGCAAATAGAGATAAAAAGGGATTAATAGAAGAAGCAGATGGGGGAACATTCTTTCTGGATGAAATAGGGGATTTACCTTTACTCCTTCAAGCAAAGTTACTCCGAGTTCTTCAAGAAAAAGAAGTAAGACGATTAGGGGAGAACAAAATTCGCAAAGTAGATGTCAGATTCATAAGTGCAACTAATAAAAATTTAGATGAAGAAGTAAGAAAAGGAAATTTCAGAGAGGACCTTTATTATAGATTAAAAGTGGTTCCAATTGAAGTTCCTCCTCTTAGAGAAAGGAAGGAAGATATTCCTCTTTTGGCTGACCACTTTGTTAAAAAATATGGAAAACAATTAGGAAAAGAAGGAGTTTGTTTCTCCCATGAAGCAATGGAGGTGCTTCTTAGTTATAATTGGCCTGGAAATGTGAGAGAATTAGAGAATGAGATTCAGAGAATAATGATTTTCTTGGGAGAAGAGAATCTAATAAAAAAAGAGCATATATCATCGAAAATATTAAAAGAAGTTGAAGGAGAGATTTTCCGAGATTTTAGTAAAAACTTAGCAAAGGCGAAACAGGAATTTGAGAAAAGATTTATTCTTCAAGCTCTTGCACGGAATAAATATAAAAAATCAAAAACTGCACAGGAATTAGGATTAACTCGGCAGGGACTTCTAAGATTAATGAAGAAGTATAATATTAACTGAATGAAAAAGTTCTTAATTAAAAGATTTGTTACTGCTCTTATAGTAATGTGGGGGGTCTCGACTCTGGTTTTTCTATTAATTCATCTTGTTCCAGGTGACCCTGTTCAAGCAATGCTCGGAGAATCTGCTCTTCAAACAGATATAGATAATTTAAGGGAAAGACTTGGACTGAACGAGCCCTTATTAATTCAATACAAAAATTATTTTTTAGATTTGTTGAAAGGGGATTTTGGAACTTCTATAGTTTCAGGGAGAAAAGTCACTAAAGAAATTTTGTCCCGATTCCCAGCAACTTTGGAGCTTGCAGTAGCAAGTATTCTAATTGCTGTTTTAATTTCCTTTCCTCTCGGATTATTATCCGCATTAAAGAAAGACTCTGCCTGGGATGTTTTAGCCACAGCAGTTTCAACCTTAGGTCTTGCTATTCCTAATTTCTGGCTGGGTCCCCTATTAATCATACTCTTTTCCATAAAGCTAAGTATTTTTCCTGTTTCGGGAAGAGGGACTATCGCACATTTAGTTTTGCCTGCAATAACCCTCGGAACAGCTCTATCAGCTCTTTTAACTCGAATAGTGAAGACAAGTGTGGCAGAAGAATTAAAAGAAGATTATGTTCGAGTAGCTCTCGCGAAAGGATTTACAAAACGAAGAGTATTATTAAAGCATGTTTTTCGAAATGCATTAATTCCTATAATAACGATTTTAGCTTTGCAGATCGGGAGTTTACTTACCGGTGCAATTATAACCGAGACTATATTTTCTTGGCCTGGGATCGGAAGATTAATTATAAGAGCGATTAATCAGAGAGATTATCCTTTAGTGCAGGGAATAATCCTTTTTATCGCCTTTATTTATATAATAACCAATTTTTTAGCAGATATTTTTTATGCTGTTATTGATCCACGAATTAGATACGAGACTAAATACTAATGGGTTTTAGAGAAAATCCTTTTATATTTATAGGTGCATTTTTAATTGGATTTATAATTCTGTTTACTTTAATAACACCCTTATTCTACAAGGCTTCTCCTTTTGAGATTGACCTGGAGCATCGATTCGCTCCTCCATCCAGAGAGCATCCCTTAGGAAGAGATGAGTTAGGGAGAGATGAATTAGCTCGCATTGTATATGGAGCTCGCATTTCTTTATTTGTTGGTTTTATAGTTGTTCTAATTTCAGGTATTATTGGTTTAATTATGGGATTAATTTCTGGATTTGCAGGGGGATTGGTTGATGAAATAATAATGCGTTCAGTCGATATACTGTTGGCATTTCCTGGAATTCTACTTGCAATCGCTCTTATTGCATTTTTTGGTCCCAGTCTTTTAAATCTAATTTTTGCACTTGTTGTAACTGGCTGGGTAAGTTACTCTCGCTTAGCAAGAGCTCAAGTTTTAAAGTTAAAAGAAATGGATTTTATAATTGCAGCAAGGGCAATTGGTGTAAGTTATTTAAGAATTCTATTTAAACATCTAATGCCAAATGTCCTTCCCCTTATTTTAGTTCAAGCTTCCTTAGGTATTTCCGGAGCTATTCTTGCTGAGTCTGGATTAAGTTTTTTGGGATTAGGAGTTCAGCCCCCAACACCTTCTTGGGGAGCAATGATTAATCAGGGAAGAAATCATCTTTTTGAAGCACCATGGCTAACTATATTTCCAGGCATTGCTCTTCTTATTACAGTTTTAGGATTTAATTTGTTGGGAGAGGGTTTGCGGAAAATCTATACTCCTAAAGAATGGGAGTAAATTAATTATCTGAAATAAAGAAAGGAAACCTGAATACCGAGTTCCCTTTCATCATCTGAAGAGGGATATACTTTTGCTGGGATAAAAGTTTTGTCAGTTGCAATCGTTAATTTAAAAATATCATTATTTCCTAAAATTTCCTTTTTCACTTTTATAAATCTTTCAAATATTCCTGTTTCAGGAATAAAATCTGCAATAACTTTTCCATTTATTTTAATTATAACTCTTTGGTCGGGTAAGACCTCTTTATTTACTCCCCCTTTTATAACCAATAAAGCATCTCTGCGGGGATTGTCAATAATGCATGTTGCTTCTTTTGCTGTCCAGCGCCATTCCTTTATCTGGGCATCTGGATTCATTTCTTTATTATACCATCCATCCTCATAAATTATTACAGGAGTATCAATAGGGGGTGGATAAACTGTGATTTTTTTATTATACACATTAAATTTATCATTTTTATTCTCTGGGTTATAAAAACCGATTGACAATTTTAATGTTTCTTCTCCTTTAAATTGGGGGTCAAATTCATCAATAAATTGTGGAATATAAATTCTTCTACTATATTTAATTTCTTTCCCTTTTTTCCAGTTTGATGTTGGTATAGGAGGATAATGGTCATCCTGAAAAAGGATTTTCTTATTCTTGTCCCAGAAATGGACATATATTTTGTAATCTTTATTAAATCCTTTGAAATTTTCCTTTGTTTTCCAGTTATAAACCATATTTGTATATAATCGGTCTGTAAGAGGAGTGTCGGAAAATGATATTTCCAGATAAAGCCCCGAATCCTCTTTTTTCTTACAAGAAGCTATTAATAGAAATATAAAAATCAATCCAAAAAACAATATCCTTTTTTTCATTATCTACCTCCTCACTACTTCTGGATGTTAAGTATTTAACATATTTAGTTGAATTTATCAATACTTAGAATTGGAATTTTTCAGGAAGCTGTATTATAGTATACTGTATTATAATATATTTCAAAGGAATTAAGGAGGAAGAGAATGTTAAATATTCCAAAGCCACCAGAGTTTGATGAGAAAGAAATAAAAGAAATTCTCAAGGAAAAATATGAAATAAATGCTCATGTTTCTTCTCTTGCTGGTGATATTGGAAAAAATTTTTACATAATTGATGAGAAGGGAAATGAGTATATTTTTAAAATAGCTAATAAAATTGAAGATTTTCATTCCATTAAAGCTCAGAATGATGTCCTCATATTTCTGAACAGCCAAAATTTCGATTTTAAACTTCCTTCAATAATAAAGAATAAAAGGGGTGAATATATAACTGAAATTACTGATAAAAAAGGAGAAAAATATAACTCAAGACTTCTTACTTGGATAAAAGGGGAGTTCCTGGCTGAATTAAGGGACATGGATGAGGAGCTTCTGAAAAATTATGGAAAAATATTGGGAGCAATTGATAAAGCTCTGGAGAAGTTTTATATTCCTCATGCACAGCGTTGGTGGCACTGGGATTTGAAAAATCTTCTTGACTTAAGGGAATTGACTTCTTACATAACCGATTCAGAAAAGAAAAGGCTTGTTGAATATTTTCTCCTTCAATTTGAAACAGAAGTTGTACCAGAGTTCCCACGATTAAGGAAAAGCATAATATACAATGACGCAAATGATTACAATGTGCTTATAGAAATAGGGGAAGGTGGTAAAAAAAGAATTGCCGGTTTAATTGATTTTGGGGATATGGTTTATAGTTATACAGTTTTTGATATTGCTATAGCATTAACTTATGCAATGCTCGACAAAAAAGAGCCTCTACATGTAGCTTATTCAATTTTAAAAGGTTACAACGAAATTTTTCCCTTAAAAGAAAATGAAGTCGGTCTCCTGTATTATTGTATAGCTGGAAGATTATGTCTAAGCTTAATGATATCTGCTTACCAAAAGAGAATTAGACCCAAGGATAAGTATGTTACAATTTCAGAAAAATCTGCCTGGAAATTTCTAAAAAAGCTTCATTCTATAAATCCCTTAAAAGCTGAGGAAGTTTTTAGAGAGGCATGTGGACTTGGAAAGGTGAAAACAGGTTTGGAACCAGAAAAAATAATTGAATTGAGGAGAAAATACATAGGAAGGACGTTGAGTATACATTATAGAAAACCAATTAAAATTGTAAAAGGTGCTCTCCAATATCTCTATGATGACAAGGGAAAATCTTATCTTGATTGTGTAAACAATGTTCCCCATGTGGGTCATTCCAATCCAAGAGTAGTAAAAGCTGCACAAAAACAAATAGCGATTCTTAATACTAATACTCGTTACCTATATGACCATCTTGTTAAATACGCAGAAAGACTTATTAAAAAATTTCCTAAACCTTTAGAGGTTGTATTTTTCGTTAACTCCGGTAGTGAAGCAAACGAGCTTGCTTTAAGGCTTGCATTTACTTACACTGGGCAAAAAAATATGATTGTTATTGATCATGCATATCATGGAAATACTACTTCACTTATAGATTTAAGTCCATACAAATTTGATGGACCAGGAGGTTCTGGGCCAGGTCCCTATACTCATAAAGTTATAATGCCAGATACATATAGAGGACCCTATAAATCAACCGATAAAGATGCGGGAATTAAATATGCAAAGCATGTTATTGAAACCATTGAAAAATTGAAAGCTGAAGATAAGGGAATAGCTGGATTCATAGGAGAATCCCTCCTCGGAGTTGGTGGACATATCCCGCTTCCAGAAAACTACCTTAAAACAATTTATAAAGCAGTAAGGGAAGCTGGTGGAGTATGCATTGCAGATGAAATACAGGTCGGGTTTGGGAGAGTTGGTACTCATTTTTGGGGGTTTGAAAAACAGGGAGTCGTTCCCGATATAGTCACCTTGGGTAAACCCATGGGAAATGGTCATCCTCTTGCAGCTGTGATTACAACTACTGAAATAGCAGATGCTTTCAATAATGGAATGGAATATTTCAACACTTTTGGAGGAAATCCAGTTTCATGCGCTATTGGAATGGCTGTTCTTGATGTAATTGAAAATGAGAATCTTCAGGAAAATGCATTAAAAGTTGGAAATAAACTCATGGATGGATTTAGAGAACTTCAAAAAGAATATCCAATTATAGGTGATGTAAGAGGGTCAGGACTTTTTATTGGAGTGGAGCTTGTAAAAGATCCTGAAACAATTGAACCTGCTCCAGAAATTGCAGAAGAAATAGTTGAAAGAATGAAAGATGAGGGGATATTAATGAATACTGAGGGGCCTTATAATAATGTTCTTAAAATAAAGCCTCCAATAATTTTTACAGAAGAGAATGCAGATTGTGTAATAAATACAATGGAGAAAGTTTTGAAAAATATACAATCTTAGAAACGAATATAATAAATTTATGTCTTGACTTCATTCTTTTAACTCCTTAAATTATTAGAACAATGTGGAAAAAATATAAAGGATATTTCTACTTTAGCATATCAATTTTAATATCCGTGTTACTTATCTGGTATCTTATTTCGCGAATAAATTTTGAAATACTGAAGAAAACATTTGTAAATATTTATTTTCCGAGTCTATGTATTTATTTCTCTTTAGCATTGATAGCAAGCTGGTTTCGAGCATGGAGATATAAATTTCTCCTTAAACCTCAGCCAATAACTTGGGGCAATATTTTCTTAGTTACTTTTATTCGGAATCTCTTTGTTGATTTACTCCCTGCCCGAATTGGCTCTCTTTCCTACATTTATATATTAAATAAAAGATTTACCTTTACCTTTGAAACAGCTACATCCACTTTTTTAATGGCTGTGGTGTTTGATTTTTTAACTTTGAGTCCAGTTCTTATAGGAGCTGTACTAATTGTAAGTCTTGAAAAGATTTCGATTTCTATTTCCAGTTTACTTTTTTCAGCTTTGATTTTCTTCATTATTATCTATTTTATCCTTCTTAATTTAGAGAAAATTATTAATTTATTTACAAAGATTTTTAATTTTCTTTTGAAAAAAATAAAATCAGAAAGAAAAGAGTGGGCTCAAAGAGCAGTAAGAAAGTTTCATTTAACTTCAGATTCAATAAGACAGATAAAAGCACGAAAAATATTTTGGCAAATCTTTTTTCTTTCTATTCTAATAAGAATGGCAAAATATGGTTCTCTTTTTTTCCTTCTTCATGCTCTTCTTTTTAGCCATGATTTTTCCTGGGGAGATTTAAGTTTTTCAAAATTGATTTTAGGAGTAACAGGGGCTGAATTTTCTTCAATCTTACCTGTAAAGGGAATTGGTGGATTTGGGACATGGGAATCTGCTTGGGCTTTAAGTTTCAAATTAATGGGTTTTAATCCTGAAATAGCCATTATTTCCGGGATATCCCTTCATTTCATAACTCAATTTTTCGAATATTTTCTCGGGATAGCAAGTATAATTATTCTTGCTTTTCCTTTAATAAAAAAACATTAACTAAATAATTTCAACATAGACTTTTCTTCTTCTTGGTCCATCGAATTCGCAAAAGAAGATTCCCTGCCATGTGCCAAGGGCTAATTTCCCGTCCTCAATTATTACAGAAATAGAATGACCCACTAAACTTGCTTTTATATGAGCAGGAGAATTCCCTTCACTGTGCTGATATTTCCATACATAGGGAATTAATTTGTCCAGCGCCATAAGAATATCTCTTTTTACGGATGGGTCCGCATTTTCATTAATAGTTATTCCGGCAGTTGTATGGGGAACATAAACAAAGCAAATCCCTTTGTTTTTTTCTGACTCTTGAACTAAATTTTCAATAGCAGAAGTAATGTCAATAAATTCTTCTCGTTGATTTGTTTTTACTTCAATTATTTTCATTTTAAGATTGAAATATAATGAAAATAGTAATTTTTTTCAACTTTTAAAAATTGATTTTTAATTATTTTTGATATAATTTAATTTTCTTAGTATAGAAAAAGGAGGTGGATTTATGAGATTCTTAATAACAATTTTATTAATTTTGTATTTGTTTTCATCTCCAGCTTGGAGCAAGGTCGAAAAGGCTAAAATTGAGGGACAGACTATTTTGAAATACATAAAAGTTTTAGCAGATGATTCTATGGAAGGAAGGAAAAGCGGACTTGAGGGGGCACGCAAGGCTGAGAACTATATTGCTGGGAAATTCAAAGAATGGGGTATAGAACCCGCTGGTGAGAATAATGGTTATTTCCAGAATATTTTCATTGAGTTTTTTAATATTGAACCTGGAGTTAATTTTGAGATTCTTACTGATAGGAAAAATAGAAAATTCTTTTATGGTGATGACTGGAGTATTCAGAAATTCTCGGGCTCGGGTGATTTCGAGAGTGAAATAGTTTTTGTTGGCTATGGAATCCATGCTCCTGAGGAGGGTTATGATGATTATTCTGGAGTAAATATCAAAGATAAAATTGTTTTATTCCGAACTGGATTGCCAACTAAACTTGAGAAAAAGTTAAAAGAAGAAAGTAAAATTGAGAACAGAATTAAAGCTGCTCAAAAACTGGGTGCAAAAGGAGCTTTAATTTTTTCTGATTCCTCCCAGGGTAGATTTTTCCGACTTCGTCTCAAAAAAGAAATTTACAAACCAGATTTTGTAATATTAAGAATAAAGGATAATGTAGTTAATTTTATTTTCGAGGATTTACCTACTGAAATTAGATATTTATTCTCTGAAATTGATAAGAAATTAAAACCAATGTCTTTTGAGACAGGTACTAAAGCACGGATTCATGTAAAAACTACTTTTGATGAGAAAAGAATTGCAAAAAATATTCTCGGGAAAATATCAGGCATTGATAAAAATCTTAAAGACGAGTATGTCATGATAGGAGCGCATATGGACCATCTTGGTATTAATCCTCTTGGAGAAGTAATGAATGGAGCCAATGATAATGCTTCCGGGACTTCAGTTGTGATGGAAATAGCAAGAGTGATGAAGCTTAACAAAATTAAACCAAAAAGAACAATTATTTTCTGCCTCTGGGGAGCAGAGGAACAGGGGCTTCTTGGTTCAAAATACTATACAGAACATCCCCTCTATTCCCTTGAAAAGACAATTGCTTATTTTAATCTTGATATGGTTGGACATGGAAACGGAAAAGTTAACTTTAGAGGAATTTATTATGGACCTGAAATCTGGGAATTTCTGAAAAAGAATCTTGAAAAAGACATAATGGAATATGTAAATCCAGGGAGAGGTGGGCCAGGAGGTTCTGACCATACTTACTTTTTAAGAAATGGTGTTCCTGGTTTTGCCTTAATGACGAGTGGTTATCATTTTAAGTATCATCGCTCAAGAGATGACTGGGATTTAATAAAACCTTTAATTCTCGAGAGAACTGCCCGTTTTGTTTATGAATCAGTTCTAATGCTTGCAAATAGTAAAGAGAGTTTTCTTTTTCCAAAAAGGAGAGAAAGATATATATGGAAAAATCAAAATATAGTTAATTACCATGCTTTGACAATCTCTAAAGTTCTTGAGAAATTTATGAATATTAAAGACAAAGATATTGATATTCAATGTATAATTCCTGATTTCAGAGAAGGTTTTAGTGAAAATGAGTTAAGATTGGATATTTTAAAACAAATTGATAAATTGCAAACTGAAGTAAGAAAATCAAAGGGGCTTGTTTATTATACGAATGCTTCTGCTATTTTCCCTAACACCCGCCAGGGTAAAATTACTCTTATTGCAGGTTTAAAAGGAATATCTTCTTTTAAAGATGATTATTCCTGGCTCAGAATATTTGCAAAGCAAGGGATTCATTGTTTATTTCTTGACAAGAATGATTTGTCTTTTAAAGAAAATATACTCTGTGTAGATAGTAAAAATTTAATAAAAACAGCAAATGAAGCAGGTGTTTTACTTGTTATTTCTGGTTTAAATGATGAGCAGATAAAGGAGATATTAAAGGTTTCCAAGCGACCCATACTTCTTGTAAGTGAAAAAATTCCTTCTGAGGAATATATAAATTTAATAAAAGAAGGAGAGCATGCTCTTGGTTTGAAATTTTCGGAAAAGGAAAGCCCGGCTGATTATTTTAAAAAGCTTTCTGAGGCAAAAGAGAAACTGGGTTCAGAGAATATATTGATATGGAATGAAAAATGTTTATGGTCTGAAGAAGGTAAAAATAAATATTTTGATTTAATTACATTTCTTATAAAAGAAAAATGGGAGAGACAGGATTTAACTGCTGTTTTTTCGGGAACTTTTCTCAGAGTGTTGAGTAAAGCAAGAAAAGAAGGTCCACAAAGACCTTATGCCTATATCCCATTTTAATAATTTTAGACCGAGAGATTAAAAGTTTTAAAAAACAAGTCAAATTAAAATATCCTCTTTCCAGCCGATTTTAATGAGTTCTATTTTATTTAAATCCGCGGTTCCTAAGCGATATTTTCTATCCGCTATATAAACATGCTTAACAGGTGTAGCAAAAGCTCTATAAC
>Ga0190363_1001389_pt1 | contig 14284 bp, 14 predicted proteins | sample 48721867_MG_FD_161272 | JGI IMG/M metagenome (GOLD analysis project Ga0190363, IMG submission 161272) | Hydrothermal vent microbial mat bacterial communities from Southern Trench, Guaymas Basin, Mexico - 4872-18-6-7_MG | ecosystem: Environmental > Aquatic > Marine > Hydrothermal vents >...
AGACTAGCTGTCCCTTATACTAGATAATGGGTATGAATTCTTATCGGATCTGTCCCGACTCTATATTGTTTAATGGGACAGAAGCTTATAAGTACAGGCCTTCGGAGCCGGCGCTACCCGAACACCCGGCATTCTCCGCACTACCAGGCTTATCCGAGTTTTCTCTAATCTGGAAACTAGAAGTCCTACACTCACATGAACTCTGATTGTGATGTACACATACTCTCATATTCTCTTTTATCCTAGGTTGTGTTTTGTTGCTTGTTCGTTGGTGATTGTGTGTTCGGTGTGTTGGGGTATATGTGGTATGGTGGGTCATGACATATATGACCTTGTTTATTGAATGCTGAATGCTCTGTGAGGGCGAGAGCCTAACTTGAACATTTCTTCCGAGGACCCTCCGAGCAACGCTCCGAACTAGTTCCCGCAAGAGGTGTATTGGCATGACTGTTGCGACTAAAATGTGAATTACTGGTTCGGTTTTCTGTACGCGACCTGCACCAGCAATGATTACTAAGAGCCATTCGTCTAGTTCGCGCGCTAGCTTACGCATTAATTGTCTGAGCATACGGGGGTTGTAGACGTCTATGCGCTCTTCAAACCGTATAACAACATCAACAATGGTCATGTTTGTGCACAGTGCAGTAGCTAATCGGATCCATGCATACATTAGACATATATCGGCTGTTGCGACGAATCTAGGGGAGTTAACAAGAACTCGTAGTGCGCGTAGCGCGCGAGCCTTCCGAGAACGCGGGTGCTGGGCCGCGTAGCGTATTGTGCCTGGGGAAACCAAACTCTCTATTTCGCATAACTTCCGAAGGATGCCGGCCTCAGTAATGTTAATGTTGTGCGATTCTTTGAGTTCAGCGCTAATAACACCGGCCAGACTTATATAGCTAGTTTCCACATTTACAATTAGACCTGCCCGCCCGCCCCGCATCAATATTCTAGTGTAGGCAACAGATATAACCTGTCTATTGTTTGTTGTCGTTTCGTTTATTGTGTGCACCTTGTTGTTGTGTGTGCACTTCGCTGAGTAATTGACGTTGTTGATGGCTATTCGTTAACTGTGTGCACTTTTATGGTAGTCAGGGTGTACCCTGAATAACGAGTTGAGTTTGTTTATGTTCTATTCGGCGGTTGTGTGCACTCTGTATGACACTTGTTTTATAGTTTGCCTGACACTCGTATTATATGCCTAGGACCCGTACTTTATGTATACGAGTAGATGAGGAGTTGTATCGGGACATTATGTCTGCGGCTGCTGGTCAGGGTGCGACTGCTAGTGAGCTTGTGCGCAACGCGTTAGTATTCTACCTTGACAATATCGTTAGGGGCAATATTGCGGAGAGACTTGAGCGATTGGAGCATGAGGTAGCTGAACTCAAACGAATATTGAAGAAACTTGTATCCGAGAACAGTAAGAAGAAGCGTAAGCTATGGTAACCACCCGAGTAACCCGAGTAATGTGCGCGTATTCCAGTTATACTAATATAACTGGAATATTCCAGTTTATTTTATAGTACGAACTGCACCATGGGTGTGCCATTTGGGATGTGACAATTATGACCATCAGAAACATCAAGGTGTTGTCGGAGGAGTTGAATGTTTACGGGTAGCTGACCCCCATTTCTAGAGTGCCTTGAATTTCTCATACCACTTAACATAGGCTTCTATCATCGAATGATCAATGCTTGGCTTACGTACCTTCAGTATCTCCATGAAGTCATCCATCGACACGGGCCGAGGTTCACCAATACCATTGTTTTTCTCGAAGAATTCTCTAATTGTCCTCATGTGAGCTGCTTGTACTATGTCCCTTATATCACTTGCACTATAGCCTTCCGTTAATTTAGCTAGTTCAACTAAGTCAACTGTCTCATCAAGTTTTATCTTAGATGTATAATACTTAAACAATTCTATTCTAGCTTCAAAGTTTGGTGGTGGCACATAGATTCTCTTCTGGAATCTCCTTATGAAAGCTTCGTCTAATCTCCAAGGCTTATTTGTTGCACCTATAACGTAAACATGATAATTAAATGATTTATCCATTATACCGTCCATTTCTTTAAGGAATTGATTTCTAACCCTGACTTCACCACCTACTTCTGTTTGATATACCCCTAGAAGTGCGTCTACTTCATCGATAAATATTATTGCTGGCTTACCTTCGTTAACAGCTATTTCGCGAGCTTTACGAAATATTCTTGATACATTCTTTTCTGCTTCACCAAGCCACTTAGACATTATTGTTGCTGCATCTACATGGAAGAATACTCCATCTATTTCATTCGCTACCGCTGCTGCCACCATGGTCTTACCACAACCTGGTGGACCAAACAATAATATCCCTCTAGGCCATCCCAGAGGGAATAGATCCGGTCTTTTAACAGGATACACTATTGCTTCACGTATAGCTTGTTTAACTTCTTCTAAATCAACTATATCATCAAATGTAATGCTTGGTTTCTGTGTTAGAATTATTTCATCTATTTCTATCTCTTCGTCTTCTTCATCTCCTCCTACGGCTTTAACTTTACGTTTAGCTATTTCTCTTAGATGCTTACTTCTCCTACGATATTCACGTATCATTTTCACATAGGTTTCTTTGAAGGGTATATCCGGGTATAATCGGATGAGTCTCTCTAATATATCAGCAGCTTTTTCATAGTATTTTGCTGCCGATTCATACTCTCCTTTCTGATCAGCCTTGACTGCTTTAAGAGCATATTGCCTAGCCGCTTCTTCAAGATATATAGCTGTGCTCAAGGCTAGAATCCACCTATTACAAAGACAAGTATCCGTATAGAGTTCTTGAGCAAACATGTACCGCTAAAAACGGTTTGCCCCTTCGTCTTGAACGGTATTATGTAAGGAGGTATACAGTGTTCCCAAATATCGTAGCTTAAACGTGATATAAACTAAGCTTCCAATAAGATAATGATTCTGTATGTCTTTAATTAACTAATTACCCTAATCTTCCCTTCCTTTATTAAGGCTTCTAGTGCCCTACGTACATCACTTGGGTGAACATTGAGTCTTCTAGCACAATCAGCTATGTCTAAGAATCCTCTATGGCTACGTATGTAGTCTAAAACTCCACGCTTAATATCATCAAATGATAATTTACGAGGAACCATTATGGCTAATGCTTGTGGCATCAATGTGGGTGTCTTCTCCTCACGTAATTTTTCTTTTATCTTAGCGTTAACCTTCTCGACAAGATCCTTCATATGAGATAATCCTTGGAGACTAATTGTTTCCTCAATACTATATTCTTGCTCAGCTTTCTGCCTAGCTTGTTCAAATATATTTCTTGCTTCAGGGGACATAGTTATAGGTAACATTGTACGTTCAGGTACGTTAGCCGTAACAGATACTACTTCCTGCATGCTATTTAATGCTTCATCTAAATGTGATGTAACCTCAGGTATAAGTTGTGATACTTGTTCCCTTATGCTTTTAACTACTGGTATTAACGGTGCAAGAGAAACACCTACATCTTCTAATGCTTCAATTGTTTCAAGTCTAAGTGAGACTTGTTCAATAGCATATTTAACAGTTGTGAGAGTCTTCATAATTCTTCTTATTTCCGCGACCTCGCCTGCATAGATACTGGCTTTTATTTCATCTCCTGAAGCTAAGGCTTTAACAGCACTTGAAAACAGTTGGGAATCCCTATGTTTTAGCTTATTTAATGCTTCATCTATTCTCTGCATTGTTTCCTGAAGCTTCACCTTAGCTTCAATAAGCTTCTTCTTAAAATCCCTAAAGTCCTTATCGCCTTGTTCCCTAGAACCAAATAAGCCTCTAAATATTCTCAACCAACTACTCGCCCCACTACCACTGGTATACTGTGTTAATACCTCCACATTACTTCACCGATGATTAGGTTGAAATAGGTTTTGGTTCTAAGAGTAATAGATGGAAAACAAAACTTGGAAGATAAAATATCCATCAACTTACCCTTCAAGTACTTGAACCAGTATAGGTGTTTCAGATGTTGCTGGAGCCTCTACTTTAGGTTTAGTTTCGACAGGTTTAGATTGACTCGATGGTAATTTTATCTCAACTGGTTCTCTTTCTAGATTCTCTATTCTGTTAAGTATCTTTTTAATATCCTCTTTTTCTTCAACTGCTTTATCCTTAGCTTGCCTTAGTGCTTCTATTGCTGCTTTGTATCCCTTTTCTGATAATTCACCTGCTAGATAGCTCATCTTAAGTGCTGTTATAGCCTTCTCTACCTGTATTATTGTGTCTTCTAGTTGATTAGTACGCTTCTTAAGCATTTGTTTTACTTCTTTCGCCTTAATTTTTAACATTGATAAGTTTCTTTCAACTTTCTTCCTGAATTCATCGTAGGCGTGTCGTGGTATCTCGTTCTTGGAGTACAAATCGTCTAATGCCTTAATTCTTCTCTTGGCCTTATCTAATTGTTTTATTAAGCTTAAAGCTTCAGCTTTCCATTCAGGTATAATTTGTAGCTCACCGTCATCGTTTATTTTTATTCTACTAACTGGTATTGTTGTAAATGTATCCTCATTTACTTCTAGTTCCACCCCAGTAACCGACCCATCTACTTCACTATATACTGCTACTATTCTGCCAACCTTTCTACCATAGGGGTCTTTTACTTCTAAACCTATGTATCGTTCTACCTCATCTACCATGAGTACCATGATTTGTACACCTAAGTCTAGGGTTCAAAGGAGATTCTTACATCATGCCAGGATTTATAAGAGCTAGGGGTCTAGATGTTAGTTAACATATTCATAGGGGATACAGGTCTTATACTAAACCACTTAGCAATCTTATTATCGGAGGACAAAGTATTGCAAGAGATACCTATTGACTACATGGGTGTTACCGAAAGATTAAGGGACGTAATACGTGTTCCTAGACCCTTAAGAGCACTCGTAGCTGAGATAGTGTATAATACATTGAGACTAAAGAACGTGTTCGAAGTAAGGGAGAATGCATCACGCGAACTAAACGTGGGTCACGACAAAGTGATACTGTTTGAATATTCTCAGAGGATCTTAGAGCGTATAGTTGACTTATTACTTGCTTCGCACAGCGTGAACGTGTTTGCATTAAATGCTAGTATAAGTTTAAGACTTCTTGAAAGACTTTCAAACGAATACAAGAATGATCCTTTAGTACATGCCTACATAGAGGATGTATTAGATTCCTTGTATAGAGCCTTAAATGAATGTGCTAGTTATACCAGTATACCCCCTAGAAAACTAGTAGATTACTATGCAGATACCATAGAGGGAGAAATCATAGAGGGTTTAAGTGGTTAAATGATTAATTTAGTTATAGTGTTCAGCAGCCTGGCTTTCTTCATAGCCCAGGTTATGTGGCTCTGCGCTTTTAACCCTCATCATAGTATTGCCATCTCTAGTATTTCTTACGTGGAAATACCCTTATACCTGGATAGACTGCTTCACCTCCTAATAGTTCTTCTATCCTCAGTAGCTCATTATATTTTGCTGTTCTTTCACCTCTTGCTGGAGCACCGGTTTTAATTAAACCCGTGTTAAGTGCTACTGCAATATGCGATATACTTGTATCCTCGGTTTCACCACTTCTATGACTTATTATAGCTTTATAGTTATTGATATGTGCTAGATTTACTACGTCGATAGTTTCAGTTAATGTACCTATCTGATTAACTTTTATTAGGATAGCGTTTGCTGCACCAACCTCTATTCCTTGTCTAAGTCTGGCTGGATTTGTTACAAATAAGTCATCTCCTACTATGAGTATCTTCGACCCTAGCCTTTTAGTCAATTCACTGAATCCTACGAAGTCTTCTTCGTGTAATGGGTCTTCTATACTTACTATGGGATATTCCTCTACTAATTCCTCATAGAATTCAAGTAGCTCATCCCTGGAGAATCTTTTACCATCTAAATTATACTTGTCTTCTTCAGCTATATAGAGCTGTGATGCAGCTACATCTAGTGCTAGAACCACATCTATACCTGGTTTATATCCCGCCCTCTTTATTGAATCCATTAATACGTTAAGTGCTTCACGAGTGGTGTTTAATGGTGGTGCAAAACCTCCTTCATCCCCAACATTTATAGCTAATGAACCATACTTCTCTTTGAGTAAATTCTTTAGTTCATAATATACTTCTACTGCTATTCTAATTGCTTCACTAAAACTATCTGCACCAACTGGGGCTATCATGAATTCTTGTATATCCAGGTTATTACCAGCATGTACTCCTCCGTTTATTATATTCATTAATGGTACAGGTAGAACCCTAGCATTCCTACCCCCAAGGTACATGAACAATGGTTGACCATAGGTTTCAGCTGCAGCTTTGGCTACTGCTAGGCTTGTAGCCACTACAGCATTACTGCCAAGTCTGCTTTTATTGAGCGTTCCATCTAGTTCTATCATTTTATTATCTATGTCTCTCTGCTTACGAGAATCCATGCCTATTAGTACTGGAGCTATAATTTTGTTCACGTTTTCTACGGCCTTAAGAACACCGTAACCCTTGAACTCTTTACCACCATCCCTTAATTCTAGAGCTTCATGTTTGCCTCTAGAAGCACCTGCTGGTGCTGCTGCTCTACCCCATCCGCCCCCACGTGTAAGTACTTCTACTTCTACTGTAGGCCTACCACGTGAATCAAGTATCCATCTAGCTTTTATCTTTTCTATTTTGAACAACTCATCTAACTCATACACAAGCATTTTAATTAACCCTACCATATGCTTAAGATAAGTGATTGTGTGAAGGGTATTTATCTATTGCAGTTACCATAGAGCGGTGTTAGTGAAATTGAAGCTAACACCCAGTATGGTTGATGTCTACTGGACTGCCTTAGTAACTACATTAATGACCATAATAATCTCGCCACTGCTTCACATGTTACTTGAAGACAAACTATCCAATGAAACGGGATTCTTGCTTATCCTAGCCACTAGCAATGCCTTACCCTCTATAGCCTATGCGATTCATACGTTTATCCTAGGCTATGATTCTGGCCTCGTATTATTGGCAATATCCATCATAGTGTATTTAGTATGTACATTATTACTTATTATCAAGGCTAAAAGGATGATATGGTATGGATTCGTTGGACTCTGGGAATTAACAGTATTAGTCATATGGAGGGTTATATGGTATGGCTAAGGGTAAATTAGCTTACTACGCCACCATGTTATATCATACAGGTAGCATAGTACTTGTGAACTCTGTGTTCTTACTCATACCTGGTATTTACGGTTATCTTATTGGTGAAGGAGATGTAGCTGCATATTACGTATTATTCGGTATAATACTTCTAGGCATAGGATATATAGTAAGAACTCTCCTCTCGGCAACTGTGCCATTAACATTAGGCGACGCTGTAGTCCTAACAGTCTTCGCATGGATAATAATTCCTGTTATTGGCGGTATAACACTACACTTAAGTACGGGCATGCCCTTACTCGACTCCCTATTTGAAGGCGTAAGCGGATTTACCGGTACAGGACTAACTATGGTTACTAAACCTGAGGCTATGCCTCAAACCGTTCTCCTTTGGAGAAGCCTTATGCAATGGGTTGGAGGCTTAGGCGTAGTAGTTATATCACTAGCACTTTTTGCACGAGGTGTAACCGTTGCAAGGCTAGCCCTAGCTGAAGGTAGGGAGGAGAGAATAGAGCCAAGTATTAAACGCACAATTATAGCCATGCTAAAAATATACGTGTACATTACGATTATAGCAACATTAGCTCTCTACTTATCCGGCATGAACTTATTCGATGCAATAAACCATGCAATGACAGGTGTTGGTACTGGAGGATTCTCTACACATGCTAAAAGCGTAGGATTCTATGGTTCATTAGCTGTATGGTATGCAGCAATCCTATCAATGATTATGGGGGCAATAAACTTCGTTGATTATTCACGTCTACGAAGAGAAGGGTTTAAACGTTTCCTTGGTAGTGTTGAGGTAAAAACCTTACTCATAATAGCTTTTGTTGGCGGTAGCCTAACTTATGTAGTTCTATCACATAATCTTAAGGTATTAGATTTTAGATTATATACTGAGTCATTATTCCATGCAATATCTGCTTTAACTAATACGGGTTTCCAAGTCGCAAGTATTGTTGAGTATCCTGATATAGCAAAGATGTTATTTGTTACATTAATGGTTATAGGTGGCAGTACCTCCTCTACATCAGCTGGTATTAAAATCTATAGATTAGTAGTATTCTTAAAGGCTGTAGGATGGGAGGTTAAACGCATACTACTCCCACCTAAGACCATGTTTGCTCCTAAGATTGGAACCCGCATAATAAGCGATGACGTTGTACGTAAGGTATCAGTATTCATTGTTCTATATATTGCTACCTTACTTATAGGTTCGCTTATAACGGCATACATTTACTTCTATGAGGGGATAAATGTTAGCTATGTGGATGTACTATTTGAAACCGCGAGTGCCCAAACATGTACTGGTCTTAGTGTAGGTTTGGTAGGTCCTCATATGCCTGATGCTGCTAAAGCTGTATACATCGTAATAATGCTTCTTGGGAGACTTGAAATATACCCATTTATAGTCGTTATTGCTAAAGCCCTAGGTAGAGGAGGTTAGGAATCTTGAGAATACTCATAGTTGGCGCAGGTCAAGTAGGCAAGGAGCTTGCACGGGAACTAGCTAGCAGAGGTAATGAGGTAATAGTGGTTGATAAAGATAAAGATAAGTGTGACGCCGTGACACGTGAAGCAGATGTAATGGCTATAAACATGGACGCCACCAATCCACGTCTCTATGAAGAAGTAGACCTACATAGATTTGATGCAGTTATAGCTGTTACAGACAAAGATGAAGTAAATTTATTTGTAGCATTAATAGCTAAGGTTTACAACGTTACACACAGAATTGCGAGAGTCAAAGACGAAAGAGTTGCAAGACTTATGGAGGACGCTGAAGTAGCTGAACCAGTGAACGAAGCCTACATAACAGCAAAATTAATACAGTCACTTCTTGAAGGCAAATACATTGCTTCAACACTTGTACCAGCATTTACAGGTAATTACGTGCTTGTATCATTCACCATAACAGAAATGGATAGAAGCTACGGTAAACAACTTAGCGAGGTAAATTACCCTAGAAACACCGGTAAAATATTAGCAATATATGATGGAGACAAGTTTATAGATCCAGAAGAAGCTATTGAACTACAAGCAGGGTATGAGATAATAGCGTTAGTAAGAAGAGATAAAATAGACTCCTTTATAGAAGCATTCAGGTGAATTATAGTTGGTAAATAATTCTAACATACCTCAAGCTCTTACCGATATAGTAGGACTCCTTAGGGGTCTCTACGATTATCTCACACATTTACTTGAAAACCCGTTGTTACTAGGACTTATTGAAGTAGCAGTAATACTTGTCATAGCACTTGTGTTTACAAAGATAGTTAGCGTTATTGTTAGCAGGTTAGAGTATAGAGGTATAATAGCCAAACCAGTTGGTATGAAGATAAGAAGTATAACTACTACGGCAACATATATCGTAGCATTAATAGCAATAGCATATACTCTTACTGGCGTTGAAACACTACTAATACCATTATTCATAGTCTTTGCAGCAATATTATTCTCGATGTGGGAATTCTTTGCTAACATAATGGGCTACTACACTATACTAGCAAGTAAAATGATACTACAGGATACATATGTGCGTATAGGAGAATATGAAGGTAAAGTCACAGATATAACACCTTTATCAATAATACTTGAAGCTCCCGATGGCTCCGTAATAAGAGTACCCAATAGATACGTATTTCTTAAACCAGTGAAAACACCTTCACGGAGGATAGCACTTCATTTAAAAGTGAAAGTTAATGGAGTACCACTAGGCCATACTACTAGAATTGCTGAAAAAATAAAGGAAATTATAAAATCTAAAACAAAACGTGGAAGTGTACCTGGAATGAATGTTGACGTTGTGGTCACAAAAATAGAAGGCAATAGCACTAACTATGATGTAAGAATTAGTGTACCAAGGAATCTCTATCATTCAATAAAAGACGATTTGATAAATGAGAGTACAATGATTATATTGTCGGAGTTGGAGGAGTACGACGTAAGTATAGAGTATTTGGGAGCAGAGGACTAAAAGTTATAATAGCTAGAACATAGCTAGGAAAAGGTAGGTGGAAAAATTGCCTAGAAGGAAAAGAGACCCTTATGTATGTCCCTCTTGTGGCACAAGAGTAGACAAACCTTATAGAACATGGCAATTAGTGGCACCTATGCCTGATGCCTATGGTAGAATCACTATAACTGTTATGGGTATGTTTGAGTGCCCTAACTGTGGTAATAAATGGAGAGCTGTTATAAGCAAAATAAAAACTGGAGGTAGTGAGGTAGAAGTAGAAACAGCTAGTGGTAAGAAAAAGCTCGGATCAAAACAACCTCCAACTAAGAGAGAAGGACCTATTATAGAAATTGATATAGACGAACTAGAAGAGGAAGAAGAGTAATTTTAACACTCATACTTATTACTCTATCTTAATTTATGTTTCCAAGAGGTCTAAATCCCTTTGGGCAAGATAGTAGAGTATGTAGGAGTAGTTTCTGCTATCCTAATAGTCGTCTTACTAAACGTTTTTGCACCATACATAACTGGTGCTGAAGCGCCAATGGCAGTAATTAGTGGAAGAAGCATGGTGCCCTTATTCCTTGAGGGCGATATAGTACTACTATACAAGCCTCCACCACAGGATATACATGTAGGGGACGTGGTTGTTTACAAGAGGTGTGGTGGAGGTTACATAATACATAGAGTAATAGAGGTAATAAAATTAGGAAATAAATACTATTACCGTACAAAGGGTGACTACAATCCTTATGATGATTCTAGACTTGGACAATTCTACGAGTACAGCCCTACAAGTATATGCAGTGATATTAGAACACCTGGAGTACCCTACGAGAGAATTGTTGGTGTTGCAGTGGAAATCAATGGTGCAGTACTCAAGATACCTTATCTAGGTTATCTATCCCTAATGTTTATGGGTTTTACGGGACATAGATAACCTAATCTAAGTTTTCCCTTTAAGCAACGCATTAATTACGTCTCTTACCCATTCTCCAGTGCTCTTCAATTTGGATAACTTGGCAAGATAGTCTTGCCACGTTAATCCTAAAACATTGCGCCAAATACCATAAGTTTCTCTTAGCTTACTTAACGCTTTGGCATGGTATATGCATAAACCATTATCATAGATTTCTCTGTTGCAGAGTAAACATTTCTTTAATGGTGTCCTCAAACCTAAACTTTGAGCAAGTTTTAAGCCTATTATGTCCATTTGTTTCTGATATTTTTCAAACAATGTCAGAAGTGTTTTCTTAGCCTCATCTACTACTTGAGTTTTCGTTCGGATACCCATTCTGATTTCATTCATGTATTGTTCAAATTTTCGTGTAAGCTCTACACTCGTCAATTCTCTGAAATACTCCTCTAGTACTTCTGCTACTGCTAAACCTAATGGTGTTACTACTACCTTACCTCTCTTTACTTCAAGATATTTTCTTTCGAATAGTGTTTCTGCTATTCGGGCACGCGTACCTTCAGTTCCTATGTTCACGCGCTCCATCCATTTAACTATTTCAGTCTTAGTGTAAGCTTGTGGAGGTGCTGTATAAGTTACCTTAACCATAACGTGGCTTATCTCTAATCTATCACCTAAATCTATCCTTGGCAAAGACTTTACCTCTATCTTTACATACGGGTAATAGAATAGCCACCCACTATAACGTAAGCTTCTAACGTTTAACAAGAACTTAGTATTCAAAGGACCCTTAAGTATCGCCTTTACCCTATTTATTACTGCTGGCTTTGCGAATGTTGCTAAAAATCTTCTTACTATTAAATCATATATTTTCCACTGCCTAGCACCTAGTTTCCCAGGCTTAACGCCAGTGGGGTATATAGCCGGGTGAGCAGGATCCTCTTTTACTCCTTGATGTGGTCTAAGTATTCCTTTAGTCTCCATTAATAGTTTTTTAACTAACCTTGAATAATTGTCAATCCAGTACAGTTTCTCAAGAATGTCTCTATAATTAAGTGTATGGGGTAATTTCTGACTATTCGTTCTAGGATAACTTATCAATGCATCAAGATATAATTGTTCGGCTATCCTCTGAGTTGTTAATGGACTATAACCATATATTCTTGAAGCCTCTGCTTGCAGATCTCCTAGATTGAATGGAGGAGGTGGTTCGAGTTTTTCTTCCTCGTACGCTCTGCTTATTACTGTAAGATACTTTTGTTTTCTTAACTCTAATGCTATACGTCTTGCTTGGTCAAGTGTTTTTATTTCGGGTTCTATTATTTCTAAGGGTATTCTTTCATTACCTACTAGGACCGAGACAGATAACGTTGGTTTAGGAAGCGGTATATGTAGTTTCCTTTCACGTTCCCTCCTAACAACCTCTATTAGTGTTGGTGATTGTACTCTACCAGCACTAAGGCTTACTTTCCTATTAGTGACTCTATATAGTGCTCTCATGAGTGCTCTACTAACGTTTATACCCCAAATCCAATCAAGCTCATGTCTGCATAACCCTGCTTCTACCATAGGCTTATCTAGGGGACCTAATGTTTTGAAAGCTCTTCTAAGCTCTGCATCTGTTAAGCTGGAATACTTCATCCTCTTAGTTCTTCTGATATCACCTAGGAACTTAATTATCATGTATCCTATAACTGAGCCTTCTATATCGTAGTCACAAGCATTAATGTACTCAGCTGCATATTTTGCAAGCAACATTAGTAACTCATAGTATTTTTTAGCATAGTCAACCCTATCTTCTACCTCCCATATAGGTGCCCAATAGTAATTGAATACAGGAAATCCTTCCTCATCCGTTTTAAGCGTAAATAAGTGACCTACTGCTGATGCAACAACATATTTGTCGAAACCTAATACAAAAGTCCAGAAAGGTACACCCTTGTAACTATACTTCCTAGCTCTACCATACGATAATGCTTCAGCAATACGTTTAGCAGCTTTAGGCTTTTCAGCTATTATCAGCTTATAACCTTTACCTAACACCTTAGCGAGCCGCCAATGGCTAGGCATAACTACTTGCCCATAAACTTACTATAACAGTGTCTACCTTCTTTAACAAGGATTTATAACGTTCTAGCCCGGAATAGGTATTGTTAGAATTAATAAAATAACATAGACTAATGGTATTATACGATACTTGCCTGATAGGATAGATAGATTATTAAGCACTCCTACATGCTCCCTTCTCCCAGTTAAAACTAATGCTAGTACCGAGAAGAACACAAAGATCATGTATATGGGGTCAACAGTGTATGCTAATACCATACCAAGTACCATTAAAGTAGATGACACAAGTACGCTTATTATTCTATGTGTTTCAGTTGATGTTAAGGATCTTACTATATGCCCCCCATCAAGTTGCCCTATCGGTAAAAGATTTAAGAATGTTATAAGGAATAGAAAATATGCGGCAAGCATAACTGGATGGGACAATATTGTTACATTACCTTTAATACCATAATCCATTATTAGTTTTAATGTTAAAGGAACAGCTCTAATTTCAATAAGATTCCCTGCTAACTTATGTACCTCACTTAATGGTATTTTAGCTGACAAATTTAAACCCAATAAAGCTACGGGTATTGTAGCTATGTATCCTACTAATGGACCCATTAATCCTATCAATGCTAGTCTATTAATCGACTTTGGAGGAAGTCTCATATTAATTACTGCACCAAATGTCCCAAGCAGACCTATGCTAGCTGGTGGTGCGGGGATGAAGTATGGTAATGATACAGGTACCCCGCTTAGCCTTGCAACTATATAATGCCCTAGTTCATGAACCAGGAGAACCCCCATAAGTGAGACCGAGTATAATAATGCATCTAGCATTATACTTTCACGTGAGCCTACTAACTCACGATATCCCATGGAAAGATATATTCCTGATATGTATACCGTAGTTACAGTTGCTAAGAACAATATAAGCGGCAATATCCTCTTAAATATACTCCTTATATGAAATACCTCAGGCTTTTCTATTAATCTTAATGTCAGAACCCCTTGTCTAGCATCTAATATAGGTATTATATTCTTTGATGAAAGCTTCATATAGAGTTCATCAAATAGTTGTTCAATGTTATTACTTTTTGGTTCAACTAAGAATTCCACTATACTATTAGTATATTCGTGTGCAGATCCTCTGTACGCTATTACTACAAAGTAGTCCTCTATGATACCTCTT
>Ga0190363_1001390_pt1 | contig 14281 bp, 19 predicted proteins | sample 48721867_MG_FD_161272 | JGI IMG/M metagenome (GOLD analysis project Ga0190363, IMG submission 161272) | Hydrothermal vent microbial mat bacterial communities from Southern Trench, Guaymas Basin, Mexico - 4872-18-6-7_MG | ecosystem: Environmental > Aquatic > Marine > Hydrothermal vents >...
TATTTTGGATTATAATGTATTTGGTAGAAGAGCTGGTCGTTATGCTGCTGAATATGCTAAAAAGGTCAAAATAGGGAAACTTACTTTAGAACATGTAAAGAAATACGAAAAAGAACTCAAGGAAGCCGGTATTAAAACAGATAGAATTTCTCCTATTCTATTACCTCTTTATACTCCAGAAGAGGTAAGAAAGCGACAGTTAACAGCTCATTATGAAGGAACTTTAAGATAAATTAAATAAATTTCATTCTAATTCCCTAATTAGTCATAAAAATTATTCTTCTTCAACGATTTTAGAGAAGTCTGCCAGTTGAAAGAATAATTTTGAAATTTTCTGAAGTAATGCGATTCTATTCTCTCTTAATTTCTTGTCTTCTGTCATGACAAGAACTTTATCAAAGAAATTATCAATAAATGGTCTAAGATTCACTATAACCTCGTAAGCTTTTTCAAATTCACCTGATTTGATAAAAGGGGAAGCCTCAGATTCTACTGTTTTAAAAATATCATATAACTCCTTTTCTTCCTTTTCTTTTAGTAAATTAACTTTTAAGGGAAATTCCGGTTGGTTTTGTATTATATTATTTACTCTTTTGGAGGCAATTATTAAAGGTTTGAAATTTTTACTTTCCTTTAACCTATTTAAAGCATCCAGTTTGAGATAAGCATAAAATATGTTTTCAATTCCTGCACCAAGGGAGGCATTTATTAAATCGTATCTATAATCAAGTGATTGGAGGTGCATTTTTATTCTATTTTCTAAAATTTTAAGAACAAAATCTTCTGTTTTGTCAGGAGATAGTAAAATTTTATTTCCATAAAGTTCTATTGCTTTGTTAACAAATTTATGTAGAGAAAAGGATAAACTATTATCAATAATTGTTTTACATACACCAATTGCAAGTCTTTTCAATCCAAATGGATCTTTTGAGCCGGTTGCCTCCAACCCAATCCCAATTGACCCCACAAGAGAATCTATCTTGTCAGAAATGGAAAGTAAAGCTCCTGTTATTGTAACAGGGGATTTATCTTCTGTGCTTAATGGTTGATAGTGCTCGTAAACAGCTAACCAGACTTCCTCTGGATACCCTTCTTCCTTTAAATACAAACCTCCTATTTTCCCCTGTAAATTGGGAAATTCTTTAACCATTTCAGTGGTTAAATCAACTTTTGCTAATTCTGCAGCTTCCAGAACGAAGTTTTTTATCCTCGAGAGCTTTAACTCATTTACAAGGAATTCCACAAGGGATTTAATTCTCTCTTTTTTTTCAAAATAATTTCCCAGTTTTTCGTGGAAAATTATTTTTTTCAAATCATTAACCCTTTCTTTCATAGGTTTTTTGCGGTCCTCATTCCAGAAAAATTCTGCATCTTCTAATCTCGCAATTAATACCCTTTCATTTCCTGTCTTTATATACCCTTTCGGGTCTTCCGGAATATCTGCAACTCCTACAAAATAGGGGATAGGTTTTCCCTCTTTTATTACAGAGAAAAGGTTTTGACCTTCTTTAAGAGCTGTGCTTGTGACTTCCAAAGGTAAATTTAAATATTTTTCCGGGAATGACCCTACAAACACATACGGATATTCGACTGAATATACTATTCTCTCCAATAAATCGTCATCTTTTTTAAGTTCAGCTCCAATATCTGAAAGTTTGTCATTTATATTTTTTAGAATAATAGATTTTCTCTGTTCCTGGTCGATAATAACAAAATTTTTCAATAATAATTCATTATATTTTTTGAATGAATTAACAGTAAATTTCTGGAAACTATATGTTTTATGTCCAAATGAAAAATCTGTGGATTTTAAATTTTCCAGTTCAAATTCAATTAATTTACCATTCATTATACATAGAATATTCCTTATGGGACGAGAAAATTTAATATTATAATTTCCCCATTTCATTGATTTTGGAAATGTTAATGATTTAATAATTTGAGGAATGATTTGAGATAATACCTCTTCCGTTGGTTTTCCTTTGAGCTTTTTTATATATCCAATATATTCACCTCTCTCTGTCTGAAAAATTTTCAGTTGTTTAACCTTTATTCCATGAGAGCGTGCAAATCCTTCAGCTGCAGGTGTGGGTTTTCCCTTATCATCAAAGGCTGCGGACTTCGGGGGACCTAATATTTGTTCTTCACCTTCTGCCTGTTTCTTGGAGATTTCCTCAATGTAAACGATTAACCTTCTTGGAGTTCCATATGTCTTTATTTCAGAAAATTCTACTCTATTTTCTTTTAAGTGTTTATCAAAAAGACTCTTTAATTGTTCAAGACCAAATTTTACATGAGATGATGGCATTTCCTCTGTATAAATTTCAAGTAAAAATTCATTCAATTTGCTCTCCTTCCCTATATTTTTTTGCTATTACACAAACAATATTTCTTACTCGGTTAATGAATTTTACCCTTTCAGTTACACTTATTGCTCCTCTTGAATCAAGCAAATTAAATACATGAGAGCATTTAAGACAATAATCATATGAAGGTAAAAGTAAATTATAATTAAGAGAATTTATAGCTTCTTTTTCATAAACTTCAAATAAATTATTTAATAATTTAATACTCGCTTTATTAAAATTATATTCTGAGAATTCTTTTTCTTCCTGAAGTCGGAGTTGACCGTATTTTACATTTTCTGACCAGTTTAAGTCATAAAAATTATCTTTATTTTCAAGAAACATTTCCAGTCTTTCAATTCCATAGGTAATTTCAACTGGGACAGGCGAGAGGTCTATTCCGCCTACTTGCTGGAAGTATGTAAATTGGGTTATTTCCAGCCCATCTAAAAGGATTTGCCACCCAACACCCCAGGCACCAGTTGTTGGAGATTCCCAGTCGTCTTCGTCAAATCTTATATCGTGTTCTGTTATTTTTATTCCAAGGGATTCAAGGCTTTCCAAATAAATTTGCTGTATATTGTCTGGAGAAGGCTTTATGATAACCTGAAATTGAAGATGCTTTTGAACACGATGCGGATTTTCTCCATACCTTCCATCAGTTGGTCTCCTTGCAGGCTGGACATATGCCACTCTCCAATCTCTGTCATCCAATACTCTAAAGAATGTATCAGGAGTCATGGTTCCAGCCCCGACTTCCAAATCATAGGGTTGTGCTATATAGCACCCCTGCTGAGCCCAGAATTTTTCTAATTTCATTATTAAATCTTGAAGACTCATTTTTCCTTTTTACTCCATTTTAAAATAAGATTTCTGGCTGCACGAACTTCATCAAGCCTTCTCACCGGAGTCTTGTGAGGCGCAGATTTCAGCAACTCAGGATTTTCTTTTGCTTCCCGAGCAATTTTTTTCATGGCTTCAATAAATAAATCCAGTTCTCTCTTACTTTCGCTTTCAGTGGGTTCAATCATTAGTGCACCAGAAACAATTAAGGGAAAGTAAATTGTTGGTGGATGAAACCCATAATCCATAAGTCTTTTTGCTATATCAAGTGTCTTTATTCCAAATTCATTTTGCCATTTGTCTGAAAAAACGCATTCATGAAGAGTAGGGGATTTGTAGGGAAGATAATAGAATTTTTCAAGAGATTTTCTAATATAATTTGAATTCAAAACTGCAATTTGAGAGACTTTTTTCAATCCTTCTGCTCCTATTGAAAGAATATAAGCTAAAGCTTTTATAACAACAAGAAAATTTCCATAAAAAGCTCTAATTCGACCTATGGATTTTGGTCTATCATAATCGAGAAAATATTTACCATTTTTTCTTTGTATTATTGGGAAAGGTAGAAAATCTATTAATTTCTCTCTTACTCCCACTGGGCCACCTCCAGGACCTCCTCCACCGTGTGGAGTCGAAAAAGTCTTATGTAAATTGAGATGTATAACATCTACACCCATTTCCCTTGGTCTTGATATTCCCAATAAGGCGTTCAGATTTGCTCCATCCATATATAAAAGAGCTCCTTTGGAGTGAAGAATTTCTGAGATTTCAAAAATTTCGTCTTCAAATACTCCAAGGGTATTTGGATTTGTTACCATTAGTGCTGCAACATCCTCATTTAACCTTTCTTTTAATTTTTTTACATCAACTGTTCCTCTTTCATTTGAGGGTATTTCTTCAATCTCATATCCGGAAAAATGTGCGCTTGCTGGATTTGTTCCGTGAGCAGAATCTGGAATAAGAACTTTTTTCCTTGGTTCTTTTTTGGATTCATGATAAGCTCTAATAATCATCATTCCAGTTAATTCACCATGAGCTCCTGCTGCGGGAAATAAAGTAAAAGCATCCATTCCTGTTATTTCGCATAAAAATTCCTCTGCTGTTTTCAAAATTTCGAGATTTCCCTGAACCACTTCTTCTGGAAAATAAGGATGGGAATTAATAAAATCAGTAAACGAACTAACTTTTTCATTTATTTTAGGATTATATTTCATGGTGCAGGAACCCAGAGGATAAAAGCCTATATCGACGCAGTAGTTCATCTGTGAGAGCCGGGTGAAATGTCTTGTGATTTCACTTTCACTTAATTGGGGAAAATCTTTTATTTCTTCTCTGAGTAATGATTTGTCAATAATGTTCTTTTCCTCTGGAACATCAAGAGGGGGAAGTTGAAAGGCTCTTTTATCTTCTGAGCTTATTTCAAAAATTAAGGGCTCTTTTTTTATCATTTATGGTTCCTCAGTTTTTTAAAATTCTTTCCAGACTTTTTACTAATTTATCTATGTGATTTTTCTGATGTATTTCTGTTATGCACATAAGCATGCAATTTTCAAGTTCAGGGTAATATTTTCTCAAACATAGTCCTCCTATAATTCCATCTTCCCTTAATTTTTCATTGACCTCTTCGGGGTCCTTTTTAAATTCTACAACAAATTCGTTAAAAAAGTAACCACTAAACTTTATACTTAAACCTTCCAATTTATTCAATTCTTTTTTTGCATAATTTGCTTTTTGAAGATTTTGCCAGGCTAATTCTCTAAGACCTTTCTTCCCCATTACAGTCAAATAAATTGTTGCCCTAATTGCACACCATGCTTGATTGGTGCAGATATTTGATGTAGCCTTTTCTCTCCTTATGTGTTGTTCTCTTGTCGACAGAGTTAATACATATCCCTTTTTGCCTTCCACATCTTGTGTTTCACCCACAATTCTTCCTGGCATCTGACGCACAAATTCAGATTTACAGGCTAAAATCCCGAGATAAGGACCACCGAAACTGAGAGGTAGACCAAAGGATTGTCCTTCTCCTGCAACAATATCAGCTCCACATTCTCCAGGTGATTTTAAAATCGCAAGGGATAGAGGTTCAATAACTGTAGTAATCATTATGATTCCAGAGGAATGGGCTATTTGAGAGATTTTTTCAATTTTTTCAATAATGCCAAAGAAATTAGGAGATTGAATAATTATCCCTGCTACTTCATTATCTATTTTTTCTTTAAGTTCCTCAATATCTGTTTCTCCTTTTTGATTATAATTAATTTCTATAAGTTCAATATCTAAATTTTTAAAATAGGTTCTTGCAACTTCCCTGTATTCTGGATGGATAGCTCGAGAAATGAGAATTTTTGGCTTGTTTCTAATTCGCCAAGCCATTAGAGCAGCTTCCACCATGGCAGTGGAGCCATCATATAATGAGGCATTTGATACATCCATTCCAGTCAGTTGACAAATCAGTGTTTGGAATTCAAAGGTTATCTGTAAAGTTCCCTGACTGAGTTCTGGTTGATAGGGGGTATAGGGAGTCAGAAATTCGCCCCTTTGACTGAGGTAATCAACTATACATGGAATAAAATGTGGATAAGCTCCTGCTCCTAAAAAGGATAAAAATTTTGATGATTTGTTTTTTGAAGCTAAATTTTGAAAATAATTTATTAATTCGGGTTCACTTAATGGTCCTGGTAAATTCAATTTTTCTTTTAATTTTATCTTTTCCGGAATAGATTTAAAAAGGTCTTCCAGAGTTTTCACACCAATTACTTCAAGCATTTCTTTTATTTCTTTTTCACTCAAAGGCAGGTAATCCATTTTTGACTCCTGTTCTACTTCTGTCCTTCTATGAATTTTTCATATTCAGAAGCTGTCATTAAATTCTGGAGTTCAGTCTCATCCGCAATTTTTATTTTTGCAATCCAGCCTTTTCCATGGGGATCTTGATTTATTAATTCTGGAGTATTGGATAATTCCTCATTGACTTCAATTATTTCTCCCGAAATAGGGGAATATATGTCAGCAACTGCTTTAACTGATTCAATTACTCCCAGAGTCTGGTGAAATTTTACTTTGGTTCCGATTTTTGGAAGTTCAACATATACAATATCTCCTAAGTGACTTTGAGCAAAATCCGTTACTCCTACAGTTCCTGTATCTCCCTTTACTTGTATCCACTCATGGTCTTTTGTGTAATAAAAATCTTTCGGATACATTTTATTCCTCCCTTATTGGAAATTAAAAATTTTGAAATTTTATTTTTCACTTTTATTTTTTTCTCTTATAAAATGGAGTTGGTACCACTTCTGCTTTTACTAAATTATCCCTTATACCAATTTCAAATTGAGTCCCTATTTCTGTATATTCAATGGGTAAATATGTTAAACCAATACTCTTTTTTAAATATGGAGCGAAGGTTCCTGAAGTAACTTCAGAAACTTTTTTCCCATTTATAAAAACAGGATAATGAGGCCGAGCAATTCCTCTTCCTTTTATTTCAAATCCCACTATTTTTCTCTTTATCCCTTCATTTTTTTGCTTTAAAAGTGCTTCTTTTCCAAGAAAATCAGGTTTGTCGAATTTCACCATCCATCCTAAATCAGCTTCAAGCACGGTAGTAGTTTCATCAATGTCATTTCCATAAAGCATCATTTTTGCTTCTAATCTTAGAGTGTCTCTTGCTCCAAGACCAGCGGGTTTAGACCATATTTTTTCCCTTCTTCCAGAATAGCGTACCATATTTTTTCCGGCTGAGAGTGAGCTGTGTAAATCTCAAAACCGTCTTCACCAGTATATCCTGTTCTTGAGACTATTGAATCAATTCCTGCTACTTTCCCGGGCTTAAACCAGTAATATTTGATTTCAGATAAATCAAGATCTGTTAAAGGCTGTAAAATTTCTTGGGCTTTTGGTCCTTGAAGGGCAATCTGAGTATAATTATCAGATTCATTTTTAACTTCAGCTGAAAATTTGCCTTTATTTTTTAGTATCCACTCATAATCTTTATCTGAATTAACCGCATTAACTACTAACATGTATTCTTTTTCATCCAAGCGATAAACTAATAAGTCATCTATAAAGGTTCCTTTCGGAGTTGTTAAGGCAGAATATTGTGCTTTGCCAATAACAAGTCGTGAGGCATCATTTGGAGTCAAATATTGAATCAAGTCAAGTGCATCATCACCTTTTATGATAATTTCTCCCATATGGGACACATCAAAAATTCCTGCTTTTTCCCTTACTGCCAGATGTTCAATTATAATACCTTCATATTCAACTGGCATTTCAAATCCAGCAAATTCAACCATTTTTCCCCCAAGCTCTTTATGTACTTTATTAAGGCGTGTTCTCTTCATTTTATTTTCTCCTTATTTGAATTTAATAAATTATCATATATTTTATATTTAGGCAAGAATTTGTTCCGGCCCTAAATTGCCATTAGAAAATTTTACTTGAAAAGAAACCCTCCGCAGCATAAGGCTTTTTACACCTCGGGGGTGTTAATCACGAGGATTTTCAAATGATGCAAAATAGTTATTTTAGAGATAAGCAAAGAATAACTTTTATGGAAACTTTGATAAAACTAAAAAGTAAAATCTAAAAGTGAAAAACCACAACTTAAAATTAAAAATTGATTTAAAAATTTTATCGGCAATTTTGGGTTTTAAAAAACACTTGACAAATTGTAATGTAAGACATATATTATTAATTGAAAATGAAAATCATTTTCAATTAGGAGAGAAAATGAGAGAACCTAATTGGTGGAGACACAGATTTAGAGGTTGTGGATACAGGCTTACTTTTCCTCGCCAGACTATTTTAGAATTTTTAAATAAAACATCGAAACATTTGAGTGCAAAAGAAATTTATTCAGCTATTCACAAGATTTATCCTACAATTGGTCTTGCAACAATATACCGTACCCTTGACCTCCTTGTTCAAATGGGATTGTTAAAAAAATTTGATTTTGGAGATGGTCAGAGTAGATATGAACTTGCTTCCGGGATTAAGAAAAATCATCATCACTTAGTATGTATTAAATGTGGAAAAATAATCGATTACGATGATTTTGTAAAAGAGGAAATAGAATTAGTAAAAAAAATGGAAGAAGCTCTTTCTAAAAAATATAATTTTGATATTAAAGATCATAAAATTCAATTTTACGGAGTTTGTGATAAATGCAAATAATTTTTTTAAATTTCAATGAAAATAATTATCATTATCAAGGAGGTGATTAATATGCCAAGAGGATTTGGTCGTGGATGGGGTGCATTTGGATGGTTTGGCTATCCCTTTTGGGGTTGGGGTTGGGGTAGAGGAAACCCTTTTCCCTTTTGTAGATGGTTTCCTTGGTTACCGAGATGGTGGTGGGCAACACCATACGCAGGTTACTATTTAGGAACAATCCCTTATTTTGGCTATCCATTTGGAACGGGTTGGTCACAATGGCCTGGATATGGCTATCAAACTGGAGCAACCCAACCTCAAACCGGGAAGTCAAGTTAATTTAAAATTTCATTGAAAGGAGGTGAAAAAATGCCTTTTGGAATGGGGCCAGCAGGATGGTTTATGTTACCGTATTTTGCTCAATGGATGAGATATTGGGGATATAGCTATCCTTGGTATAGTTTTCCTTACTGGTTCCCATATCCTCCGTTAACTGAGGAAGAGGAAAAAGCAATGCTTGAACAGCAAAAGAAAATTTTAGAAGATGAATTAACTCAGATTAATAAAAGATTAACTGAGCTTCAAAAAACTAAATAAAAAAGGAGGTGATCATAATGAGGCATAGATATAGATGGTGGTTCCGTTTAACCGGCTTGCCAGGTTGGATGAGGTTTGGTTTCTCTCCCGGATGGTTGGGTAGAAGTCCTATGGGATTGGGTCCGGCTGCTCAATATTTATTAACAGGAAGCTGGCCCACTCCACAAATGAACTATTTCTGGCAAACTGGTCAAATTCCTTACTCCTCGGCTCCTGGTTTCCCAAAGCCAGGTTTTCCCACTCCATATGACCCATGGGGAGCAATGAGTCTTAATGAAGAGGAGGAACTGGAATTATTAAAGACTCAAGCCCAAGAACTCGAAAACGAATTAGAAGCAATTGAAAAGAGAATTCAAGAATTAGGAGGGAAAAAATGAAAATTGCAATAACTTCATCCGGTCCTGATTTGGAAAGCCCGGTTGACCCAAGATTTGGGAGATGTGCTTATTTTATTTTTGTAGACCCGGAAACTTTGGAATTCGAAGCGATTGAAAATCCCAATGTTGGTGCTCCAGGTGGCGCAGGTATTCAATCAGCACAGCTTATTGCTAACAAAGGAGTTAAAGCAGTCCTTACAGGAAGTTGTGGTCCCAATGCCTTTCAAACCCTTCAGGCAGCTGGAATAGAAGTGATAATTGGTGTTGCTGGAACAGTTAAAGAAGCAATCCAGCAATATAAATCAGGAACATTAAGATCCACGGCTCAGCCAAATGTTCCGCCCCATTTTGGAATGGGATTTGGACCTGGTCAGCAAATGGGACCTGGATGGGGAAGAGGAATGGGAAGAGGTATGGGATGGGGAAGAGGAAGAGGAATGGGATTTGGACCTGTGAGCCAGGGTCCTTTTCCACCTCCTCCGCCTTCTCCGCCTTCTTCTCCTGAGGAAGAGATAGAAACTTTAAAGCAACAGGCTGAATTTTTGAGGCAGCAAATTGAGGAGATTAATAGAAGAATAAAAGAATTGGAAAAGGTGAAAAAGTAATAAAATATTAGGAGGCTTAAAATGAAAGTGGCTGTGTCTGTGGATAATGGTGATGTGTCGGCTCATTTTGGGAGATGTAAGGCTTATGCAATATATGAGATTGAAAAAGGAAAGATTATTAATAAGGAAATCATTCATAATCCAGGACATCAGCCAGGTTTTCTTCCTCAATTTTTAGCAGGATATGGTGTGGATTGTGTTATTACAGGTGGAATGGGTCCAAGAGCACAAAATTTGTTTAAACTTAGAGGGATTGAAACAATTGTGGGTGTAAGTGGAAATGTGGATGATGTAATCCAAAAATTTATAAACAATGAACTTGAAATTGGAGAAAGTAAGTGTACTCACTCAAGCGAAATGCATCAATGTCAACATGGATACTCTTATTCTCAAAAAATCTGTATAACTTCGAAAGGCAATAATTTAGATTCTGAAGTGGACCCTCGATTCGGAAGGGCAAAATATCTTCTTATTATTGATTTAGATACAATGAGCTATAAAGCAATTGAGAATCCTTACAGGGAAGAGCCTCAAGGGGCAGGAATAAAAACTGCTCAATTTATTATAAATGAGAAAATTGATGTTTTATTAACGGGTAATATAGGTCTAAATGCATTTGAAATTTTGAATACCGCAGGAGTAAAAACAGTAACTGGAGCAAGTGGTCCAATTAAAGAGATAATTACTGAATATAAAAAAAGACTTAAATTGTGGGATTCCTTATTTTGGAGGTAAAAGATGGGACAGCAGACTTTAAGTGAACTTGATAAAAGAGTTAGTCAGAATTTGGCGAAAATTAAAAACAGAATTTTAGTTTTTAGTGGAAAGGGAGGGGTTGGGAAAAGCACTGTGGCAGCTAATCTTGCTCTTGCATTGAGTGAAAAGGGGATGCAAGTTGGTCTTCTTGATGTGGATATTCATGGTCCGAATTTAGCAAAAATGCTTGGTGTGGAAAATGAGAGAATGGGTATCTCAGGAAATTATCTTCTTCCAGTTAGAGTTACAGAGAATTTAAAGCTTGTTTCAATGGCTTTTTTATTGGAAAATCCTGATTTGCCGGTAATATGGCGGGGACCAATGAAAATGAAAGCAATACAGCAGTTTCTTGGAGATGTAAAATGGGGTGAACTTGACTGGTTAGTAGTGGATTCTCCTCCTGGCACTGGAGATGAGCCTCTCTCAGTAGCTCAGTTAATTCCTGCTACTGCGGCTATAATTGTCACCACACCCCAGGAGGTATCCCTTCTTGATTCGAGAAAAGCAGTTCTATTTGCTCAAAAACTGAATTTGAAAATATTGGGCATTATAGAGAATATGAGTGAGCTTATATGTCCTCATTGTGGAAAAAAAATAGATTTGTTCAAAAAAGGCGGAGGAGAAAAAGCAGCTAAAGAATTAAGAGTGCCATTCTTAGGAAGAATTCCGGTTGACCCTCGAATTGTAGAATCCGGAGATAGAGGAGAGCCCTTTATCCTGAATCAACCTGATTCTGAGGCAACAAAAGCCTTTAATAATATAGTGGAAAGAATAATCAATCAGTTAAAGGAGGAGACAAAATGAGAGGAAGAAATAGCATTTTTGGTCAGGGTCATGGAAGATGGAGTAGCTTTGGAAGAGGTCAAGGTGCTGGAAGAAGATGGGGACAGAGTATCTTTAGTTCCGCTGGCTGGAGAGGTTCAATCGGAGGTACGATTTTTGCTTTGGCTTCTTTTTTAATTGGAAGCTGGCTTGAGAGAAAGTTATCCGGAAAACACGATACATTAAATAAAAGGAGGAATTGATGAAAAAAATAGGAATAATTATTTGCGCAAGATACCAAAATTGCAGTGGAGGTAAATGTTTTCGAGCTTTGAAAGAAAGAGTCGGTGGATTTTCAATTTATTCCAAGGATGAAGAAGTAGAAATAGTGGGATATTCTTATTGTGGAGGTTGCCCAGGAGGAAATGTTGAATATGTTCCAGAAGAAATGAAAAAAAACGGGGCAGAAGTAATTCATCTTGCTACAGGATTAGTTGTTGGTTATCCTCCTTGTCCTCGTATAAGACATTTTAAAGAATATATAGAAACTCGATACAAATTGCCTGTAGTTATTGGGACTCATCCAATACCATTAAAGTATTTTGAAACTCATCAGAAACTTTCTTTCTGGAAAAAAATGAAAATGGAAGAGATTGCTAGAGATTTAATACAAGAAGATAAAAAAATAATGGAAACCTATAACTAATGATAACAAAATATTAAACTTATAAGGAGGTTCAGAATGCCAAGAGGAAATGGTATGGGACCAGCAGGTAAAGGCTCTGGAGGTGGCTGGGGACAAGGAAGAGGACAAGGATATGGAAGAGGAAGAGGAGGAGGTTTAGGGTTAGGAGGCTATTGTGTATGTCCCTCCTGTGGTACAAGAGTTCCTCATCAGAGAGGAGTTCCCTGTAATCAGGTTTCCTGTCCAAAGTGTGGAACGAGAATGATAAGGGAATAAAAATGTAAATTAATTTTTACTTTTTAGTTTTTAGGAGGGAAGGGAGATGCCCATTTATGAGTACAAATGTAAAAATTGTGGGAAAATAATAGAAATCTTTCAAAAGACTATTGAAGAAAAACCAAATTGTCCAAGTTGTGGTTCAAGTGAATTAGAGAAATTACTATCCATTCCTGGTGCAGTAATGATGGGTGAATCCACTCAAAGTGGGACAACCTGCTGTGGAAGAACAGAGAGATGTGATACTCCACCTTGCTCATCAGATGGAATTTGTAAAAGGGATTGATGAATGTACAGAGTAAACAGAAATTGTAGGGGATGCGGGCTATGTGTTCAGTATTGTCCTACTGGTGCCATTTCTCTTATCAATAAAAAAGCTTTCATAGATGTTTCAAGATGTATTAAATGTGGAACATGTTTATCTGTTTGTCCCTTAGGAGCAGTTGAATTTGTATCTTATTCAGAAATAGATGATTTAAAAGAAAGAATTCAAAATTTAAAACATAAAATAAACAGGTTAAATAAAAAAATTAATGAGTTGGCGTCAAGAAAATGAGAGATAATCTCAAGTTTTTTCTAATAAATTTTATAATTTTAATTTCTTTTTTAGGAGTAATAAGAATGAAGAAAAATAAAAATCCAGAGATTATTATTGTTTATGACAATAATCCTTTCAATGAAGAATTGAAGACGGAATGGGGTTTTTCCTGTTTGATACGCGGTTTTGAAAAAGCAATATTATTTGATACCGGTGGGAGTAGTGAAACTCTTCTTTCCAATATGAAGAAATTAGAAATTGACCCAGCTGAAATTGACATAATCTTCCTTTCACATGCTCACGGTGATCACACAGGAGGACTCGAAGGATTTTTAAATATAAATAATAAAGTAGAAGTATGGGTTCCTGAGACTTTCTCCACAAAATTTAAAGATAAAATTAAAGAGAAAGGAGCAATTCTTCGGGAAGTTAAAGGTCCACAGCAAATTATTGAAAATGTTTATACCACGGGAGTTCTCGGGACCTGGATAAAAGAACAATCTCTTATTTTAAAGACAGGAAAAGGATTGATTGTTATAACAGGTTGTGCTCATCCAGGAATTACATTAATCGTATCAAAAGCCAAAGAAGTGGTTAAGGGAAATGTATATCTGGTCTTGGGAGGTTTTCATATGGCGGGTTTCTCAAAACGAGAAATAGAAAAGGTTATATATGACTTTAAAGACCTCGGGGTTCAAAAGGCAGCCCCATGTCATTGTTCTGGCAAAGAAACGATAATCCTTTTCGAGAAAGAATACGGTGAAAATTTCATAAAAGCTGGTGCGGGGAAGGTTATAGAGATAAAATGATTATCTCTATTGCAAGTGGAAAAGGAGGAACAGGGAAGACCACAATTGCTGTAAATTTTGCTCTATCCTTGTGTGAATCCTATCCTGTCCAATTTCTTGATTGTGATGTGGAAGAACCTAATGCTCATTTTTTCTTGAAACCGAATATATCCTTTCATACAGATATTGGTATTCCTGTGCCTGAAGTGGATGAAAGGAAATGTACTTACTGTGGAAAGTGTGCCGAAGTTTGTGCTTATAATGCAATTGCAGTAACAAAACAGAATGTTCTGATTTTCCCGGAACTTTGTCATGGATGTGGTGGATGTGCCTTACTCTGTCCTGAAAAAGCGATTACAGAAAAAAACAGGATTATAGGAATAAGAGAATTTGGCATGGTGAATAGTATTCAATTTGTTCATGGTAAATTGAATATCGGAGAGCCCATGCCCACTCCTTTAATCAGAGAAGTAAAAAGATGTATTAATCCTACTCGCATAATAATTGCAGATGCTCCCCCGGGTACTTCCTGCCCAATGATTGAATCAATAA
>Ga0190363_1001391_pt1 | contig 14278 bp, 18 predicted proteins | sample 48721867_MG_FD_161272 | JGI IMG/M metagenome (GOLD analysis project Ga0190363, IMG submission 161272) | Hydrothermal vent microbial mat bacterial communities from Southern Trench, Guaymas Basin, Mexico - 4872-18-6-7_MG | ecosystem: Environmental > Aquatic > Marine > Hydrothermal vents >...
ACCCGTCCCAGGAACGTGCGCGGATCAACCCGCCCATCGTAGCCCAGCGTTCGGTCGTACATAAGAACGTACTCGGGCGGAGTGTCCCATGGCTCGTGAGGATCGAAACAGTCGAGCCAGAGGAAGAAGTTCTCACGTCGGGAGTTATCGCGGAGGAACCGGGCCGCGGTGGTGAAAAGCTGTGCAACGCTCCATTCCTCCTCCCGCTGGCGATGGCGATTCGTCTGTATGTAGAGGGAGATCTGAGGCCAGCCCTCCCGCAACGCCTCAATCCCCCGCGGATAAAAATCGAAGAGGGGATCGTGACACCAGTGATCGAAGTAATCCCAGTTATCGGTGATCCAAGCTCGGTCCACCTCCGCACCACGGATCGGCATCCAAGCGTGGAAGGAGTAGTCAAAACGGTGTCCGCCGTTGACGAGATGCGGAGTATCGTGAAGGAGCTGTGTGCAATAACCCGCTTCCGCTAGAGCTTGTGGGATCGTCGGTTTATCGCAATCCAGTGGTTTCCAGGGATGGAAGGGGGCGCCGTAACGGCCGGTGATCGTGTCGGTTCGATGGGGGATTGTGGGGAAACTCGCCGCAAAGGCCCTATCGAAAACCCAGGACATCGCCGCCAACCGATCGAGATTTGGGGTGCGAATCCCCGAGTTCCCATGCGCCCCTACATGATCGTATCGCAGCGTGTCTATAACGATAAGGATGATATTCATTGCCTTCCTCCTTTCGATCTCAGCATTACATCATCTCTTACTCCCCGTTACCTCCTGGAGGAGAGAACCCTCTCAAGGCCACGGCTTGAATAACGTTGAAACCTTTAGCCGCCCTATCCTGCAGATAGGTCTCCGTCTCCTGGCGCGTCAGGTTATAAAACAGCCGCCACGCCGTATCGCCCAGCCAGAAGAAGGGTTTGCCGTCCTCCGTCACGATGAAGTGACCGTTATCGCTGACCTTCAGGCGCGGCAGCTTACCTGAAAGCACCTCACGCACCGCCTTATTAGCCGTCCCCGTCATCAAGCTCGTTTTTACCCTGGAAGGTACAACATGGTGGAGGGGTTGTCAAGCATCTTTGCGATGGTTTCCCTTGACATTTCGCGTCTTAATGGTATAATTTTCAGCCGCTTTGGAAGGGATAGCTCTCAGCAGGTAGGAGGAACAGGAAGAGATGAAAAAGGGGTTTGGCCCACACCTGATTCTGGATGGATATGAGTGCAACAGGGAGAAACTCTCAGACCTCGATTTCATATACCGGTTTCTGGATGTTCTTCCGGAGAAAATCGAGATGAGTAAGATCGCTCCTCCGTACGTGACCAGATATACTGCCGGCAAGCCGGAGGATTGGGGCATATCCGGATTCGTCATAATCGCCGAAAGCCACATCAGCATCCATACCTTCCCTGAAAAGCTCTATCTGAGCGTGGACGTCTTCTCATGTAAGCCGTTCGACACGAATATAGCTATTAAGCTCACCGAGGAGTGGTTCGAGATAGGAAGGATGGAGTATCAGGTTCTGGATCGCGGGAGGGATTTCCCGCATGATATCTCCCTGTCCGCGAGGGTGGTCGATAAGGACAGGGAGAAGATCGTGAAACTCGTGAGATAATGACCTATGAGAGGGCCCTGCCCTATAGCTTCATGGGTATCGAGGGGCCCCTTTCCAGATTTGAAAACGCCTCTGTTTTGATCCTTCCGGTTCCATATGAAGGGACAACCAGCTATGGCTCTGGAACCAGAGGGGGACCAAAGGCCATAATAGACGCCTCCAGGTCTCTTGAGCTTTACGACGAGGAGATCAGGGGGGAGATCTACAGGTGTGGCATCCATACTTTGCCCGAGGTGGAGCCCCTCGTGGAGGGGCCGGCCCATATGGTCAAGCGAATATCGGGGATCGTTGGAGAGCTTTATCAGACCGACAAGCTTATCGTCCTCCTAGGCGGCGAGCACACGATAACCGTCGGAGCGGTGAGAGGGATATCAAAGTATATCGATCTCTCCGTGCTTCAGATTGACGCACATGCGGATCTGAGGGATTCCTACCAGGGATCACCTTACAGCCACGCATGCGTTATGAGAAGGGTGAGGGAGATATGCAATGACGTCGTTCAGGTGGGCATCAGAAGCATCTCCGCGGAAGAGATGGAGTTCGTAATGAGTGAGAAGCTGGAGGGCGAGATTTTCCTCATGAGAGATATAATCGATGATGAGGGATGGAAGGAGGATGTAATCCGGAAGCTGGGTCAAAACGTATACATAACAATCGATCTGGACGGACTCGATCCGGCGATAATGCCGGCCGTTGGGACGCCAGAACCGGGCGGACTGGAATGGTATGAGGTGCTGTCCCTTTTGAGGGAAGTAGCCGAGTCCAAAAAGGTGGTGGGATTTGACGTCGTGGAGCTGGCGCCTATTCCCGGACTGATCGCTCCCAACGTTCTGGCGGCAAGGCTTATATATAAGCTGATCGGCTATATCCTTTTAAGGGGGTGAATGAGTTGTCGAGGTTGGACCTGGAGAAGTTCAGAAAGCTGTTGTTGGATGAGAAGAACAGAATCCTCTCAAAGTATGAGGAGCAGGAGATAATTAAGGCTGAGGATGAAGGCGCAACCGACATAGCTGATGAGGCGAATGAATCGAACGAGAGGAGGCTCATGCAGAGTCTGGGGGCGAAGGATGCCGCTGCGCTCAGACAGATCAAATATGCCCTTCGAAGGATAGAGGAGGGCACCTACGGGATCTGTGCCAAATGCGGACAGCCTATCCCCGAAAAAAGGCTTGAGCTGATCCCCTATGCCATGTTCTGCGTGCCGTGTCAGGAAAACGAGGAGAGAAAGTCCGGAATCTTCAGATAGATCCGGCCCTTCTCGAGAGATATGCCGATAACGCATAATCGAAAGGGGTGTGGGTGTCCATGAGGACGTAATCGACCGAGCTGGCCCCACACCCTTTTTTGTAGGACTCGAGAAAGCCTTTTACCTCTCTGAGATATTCAGATCGCAGGGAACCAGCATCGGTATTCAGTCTTTCTCCCGTCTCGAGATCCCTGAACATCACCGATCCCTCAAACGGGAAGGTCAGCTCAGAACGATCCATCACGTGAAAGACGATCACCTCATGTTTCGAATGCCTTAAGAGCTTAAGACCCCTGATCACCCTTTGAGGTTCGTCGAGGAGGTCCGAGATAAGGATTATCAGGCCGCGCCTGACGATTCTCCTCGCCAGTTCCTGAATCGCCTCCCCGATGCTCGTCTCGCCTCCAGGTGAGGCCTCCTCGAGAGCGGTGGTTATGAGGTGCAGGTGGGAGGATTCCCCCCTGGGCGGGATGTATCTGATGATGGCGCCGTCAAACAGAGCCAATCCGACATAATCCCGCTGTCTGAGCATCAGATAGCTCAATGAGGCGGCCAGATAACAGCCATACTCCAATTTGCTCAAATCCCCGCTCCCATATCCCATCGACCCGCTGGTGTCGAGGAGGATATATGCTTTCAGATTGGTTTCCTCCTCGAACTTCTTTATGTAGAACCTGTCGGATTTCCCATAGACCTTCCAATCTATGTGCTTGATCTCATCGCCGGGCATATACTGTCTGTGCTCGGCGAACTCGACGCTGTACCCCTGATATGGGCTTCTGTGGAGGCCTGATATGAATCCCTCCACCACCAACCTTGCCACAAGCTCCAATCCCCCGAGCTTTGACAGGGCTACAGGGTCAAGGAATTTATGATATCTATTCTCCCTCGTTCCCATCACAATATATTGGGTATCAGATCCGGGTGGGGAGATGGGATAACCTGACTATCGACGAGCTGGCCGTTTTCGATAGCATATCTCGCCCCCGCTTCCACGGCTGCTCTGACGGCGCTGACGCTTCCGGTCAAGAGGACGAAGGCCTTGCCACCCAATCCCCTAGCTATCCTTACCTCGATCAGTTTCACGTCAGCCGCTTTTGCCGCGAGGTCCGCTGCCACTATTCCAGACGCCACGGAGAAGGTTTCGATTATGCCCAACGCCTCGACCTCCTCGATCCGGGTGGTCGCGCTCAGGGCAGGAAATAAGTCCTCATGCACGTTCGGGATCACAAGGGTGTCGACCACAACGGCGGATGCGGCGTTGATTCCGGCATCAACGGAGCTTCGCACCGCGGCGACCTCCCCGCCGACTATGGCCACATATTTGCCGGGACAGACCGGGGTTGCCTGAAGGAGCTGAACTGAAGCGGCTTTCACCATGGCGTCGGCGGCCATTATACCCTGTGCTACGCTTTTAAACTCAACCATCCCCACCGCTAAAGGCATTTTTCACCTCTCATCCTCCATCTCCAAAGCGATGATCGAAATAGCGCTTGCTGAGGCCAAGGCCATAGCTTCCTCTCTATCCGCGAGGAAACATCTGCCGGCCTCCAACGCCAGGGCTGTTGCCTTGACCTCCCTCATCACCCTGATCGTTTCCAGGCCAGCCGTCGGGACGTCGAATCGGAAGTCGTGATCTGACGCGGCTGCCTTGGCTACAACTATTCCCTCCCCGACATATCCGGCTGCCCGCCTGATCATCTCGTCCGTCCCTTCAACGGCCTCCACGGCTATCGGGACGAGCGACCTAACGGCGACACTCTGTCCTATTCCGAGGTCGGCGATCCTTCTAGCGAGCCATATGCCATAACGTGCGTCTTCCATTTCCCTTTCTGAGGGATTGCCTGCTATAACTCCGGATTCGACCAACAGATGATTGAGAAATCCGCGTTGATCCACAAGCTCAAACCCGTTCTCCTCGAAGAGGTCGGCTATCGCCTTCAGGATCGTCGCGTCACCTCCATCGCGAAGTCCGGAGAGAATCCGCGCCGCCATAGGATCGAGGTCAAGGCGATTAAACATGCTTCTCTTCTCAACCTTGCCTATGAAAGCGATCTCACGCACGCCTGCCTCACCCAGCGTATCGATGATAAGACCGATCCGTCCGATCGGAATGAAGTGAAGCTTCTCCGCCAGACGTCTCAGATCATCCTCCACGTTTTCGCAGACAGCCACGACGATCAACCTTCGTCCGAGCTCGACCGCTCGGCGTGCCAGATATAGCGGTAGTTTCCCGGAACCGGCTATCAATCCGAGAGGTTCAGACACAGATCCCCCTCCTTGAACTCTCTATAAAGTTCAGCAGATGTTCAACCTCCGGATCGCTTTCCACCTCACGTCTGACCCTTTGGATGGCCTCTCTCATATTAAGCCCCGATCTGAACAGTATCCTGAAGGCCCTTTTGAGCCGCCTCCTCGTCTCCTCGGACAGAAGTCTCATCGGATGGACGGCGGAGGTGGAAAAGCCTACCAGGTTCAACCCTCGAACTCTGGCCGGATGGCCGTCAGCGACGGTGAAAGGCGGGACGTCCTTGGTGAACTTCGAGCATGCGCCCGCCATCGCCATCTTCCCGATCCTGACGAACTGATGGACCGCGCTCATGCCGCCGATCCTGACATAATCCTCCACCGTTACGTGTCCGCCAAGGGTGACGAGGTTAGCCATGATGACGTGATTTCCTATGCAGCAATCGTGACTGATGCCGACATGTTTCATGATCAGGTTATCGTCGCCTATCAGGGTGGCCCCTTCCTCGGTGGTCGCCCGTGAGATGGAGGCGTACTCGCGGATGACATTTCTATCGCCGATAACAGCATAACTGCGCCAGCCTCGATACTTGACGTCCTGGGACGGGGTTCCTATGGTTGCGCCGAAGAAAATCTGACAATTCCTTCCTATCCTCGTCCACCGACATATCTGGACATGTGGCCCTACCTTCGTGCCTCGTCCGATTCGAACCTCCTCCTCGACGATGGAGTAAGGTCCGATCTCCACCTCATCGTCCAGCTCAGCTTTAGGATGAACTATGGCTGTTGGATGAATCTTAGTCATCGACCACCGATCGTTATGGTGAACTCCGCTTCGGTCGCCACCTCTCCCTTCACTTTGGCGACGCCGCGAAGCTTACCGAATCTGCTTCTAAGCCTGAGAACCTCCACCTCGAGCACGAGCTGGTCGCCCGGTATGACGGGTCTTCTGAACCTCGCCTGATCGACGGCCGCGAAGTACCCGATCGTCCCCTCCTGAGCGCCGTGCATCAGCAGGTATCCGCCCGCCTGAGCCAGCGCCTCCACCTGAAGAACGGCCGGCATCACGGGTAACCCTGGAAAATGACCCTGGAAGAAGGTCTCGTTGTAGGTGACGTTTTTGACGGCCACGATCCTCCTCTTCGGCTCGATCGCCAGGACCCTATCGACCATCATAAAGGGAAACCTGTGGGGTAACACCCTGTAGATCTCGCTTGCCTCGATCGGCCGATCGAGCCACCCCCTTTTCTCCATCAGCTTTTCAACCAGCCTGACGTTGAAGTCATGTCCCGATCGGATCGCTATGATGTGAGCTTTGGGCCTTGCGCCCAGAAGGGCAAGATCGCCTATCAGGTCCAGAACCTTATGCCTGGCGAATTCGTCGGGAAGCCTGAACTCCCCTTTAGGCGAGCAGCTATCATCGGAGAGGAGGAGCACGTTCTCCTCAGATCCTCCCAGACCAAACCCCTTCGATCTTATCTCCTGAGCCTCACTTTCGAAGCAGAAGGTCCTCGCTCGGCTTATCTCCGATTCATAGGAGTCGGGCGTTATCTCGAAGGTGACCACCTGGGATGGAAGCTTCGGGTGATCGAAGGCGAAGGTGATCTTAAACGTGTCGGATGGAACGGCGATCAACTGTCTTCCATCCTCAGAGATACATATCTCCTCGCCCGGATTGATATATCTCCTCTCCGAATCCAACTCAACCAGACCTGCCCCTCGTATGGCCTCCACGAAGATCTCGGCGCTGCCATCCCCCGCCGGTGGCTCCTCGGCGTCCATCTCGACGATGACGTTATCCACGCCGAGTCCGGCGAGGGCGGAGAGGAGATGCTCCACCCCGACGACAGTCATGTCTCCGTCTTTAAGGCTGGTGCAATGCGGTATCTCATCGGAGAAGTTCTCGAAGGTGGCCTTCAGGGTGGGCTTCCCCGTCAGATCTATCCTCCGGAAGGTTATCCCTTCGTCGGGACCGGCCGGCTTGAGAGTTAAGTTGACGGGTTTGCCCAGCATCAATCCCACGCCCGAGACGGTCACTTGCGATTTAATCGTCCTCTGTCTTTCCACTCATCTCTCCTTTCCCTGAAAGTTCCTCAATCGCCTTCTGTTCGGTATCAAATATTCTGAAAAGCCTCCTGCCGCCGACCAGGGTTATAATTCGGTTTATCCTGGCGTTGAGCTCCGCCAGGACCATATCCCCGCCGCGCTCCCTGATCTGGCGAAGTCTTCCGACCAAAACGCCGATGGAGGTGCTGTTTATGTACCTGAGCTTTGAGAAGTTGAGAACGATCTTACCGGTCCCCGCCTCTATCATCTCGTTCAATCGGCGTCTGACCTCCTGAGCGGTGAAGGCGTCCAAATCACCTTCCAGCTCGACGACGACTATGTCGTTGATCTTCCTCTCATTTATGATGAGATCATCCGTCAACATCCCGTCTCAGATCCTCCGATCCTTTTTGATTTGAGCGATGGCTCTGATATGCTCACTATAGGTTCTGGAGAAGATATGACTCCCATCGCCCTTAGCAACGAAATAGAGGTAATCCACATCGGCCGGGTTCACGGCCGCCTCAATGGATTTGAACCCCGGATTGCAGATAGGCCCCGGCGGGAGACCCGGGTGAAGATAGGTGTTATAGGGCGAGTTGACCTTCAGATCATCTGAGGTCAAGGCCCTTGATGGAAGCCCAAGCGCATATCTCACCGTCGGGTCCGCCTCCAGCTTCCAGCCCAGCTTCAGCCTCCTGTGAAAGACAGCGGATATGATGGGTCTTTCCTCATCAAGCCTTGCCTCCTTCTCGATGATCGAGGCCAGGGTGACGATCTGATGAAGGTTAAATCCCCTTCTCCTTCCCTCCTTAATCAGATCCGGGGTGACTCTCCTTCTGAAGAGCCTTATCATGGAGGAGACCATCTCTCTGGCCGATGTGCCCTCCGAGATCATGTACGTCTCCGGAAAGAGATATCCTTCGGCACTTCGGGCGTTTATCCCGTAGGATGTAAGCAACGCTCTGTCGTGGGCGGCTCTGACGAACTCCTCAGCCGTGCCGAATCCCTTCAATCGCCATAGATCGGCGATCTGTTCCACGGTCAGCCCCTCCGGCACGGAGAATTTCACCATCTTCACCTTTCCGAGCGTTAGTATTCGCAATATCTGGGAGAGGGACATCGATGGTGAAAGGAGATACTTGCCGGATTTCAACTTTGCCGCTACGCCTTTAAGCTGCGCGCTCCAGAGGAAAGCCGTTCGACTTCTGATGATGCCCTTACGCTGTAGGAGATCCCCTATCTGGGCCGCGCTCATACCGTGTGGGATCTCGATCTCTATCTGTCTGGTATCTTTGGGATCGAGAGGGGCAAATCCCGAAAGAAATCGCCACATGAGAACCGATATGACGATCACAGCCGCCACGGCGAGGTTCATCGCCCCTATCTTCACCAGGGAGAGGTACCTCCTATACATCGAGCTCGCCCTTGTTTTTAAGCATATCTAGATATGACTGCAATATCAAAGCCGCTGAAAGCTGATCCAACAGCTTTCTCCTCTTTCTTCCCGGCATCTCCAGTTCCCTCAACAATCTATCGGCGGCCGCCGTGGTCATCCTCTCATCCCATTCAACTATCGGCACCTCAACCCTCCGTCTGAGAAGCTCGATGAATCTCCTGACCTTATCCCCCTGAACGCCGATCTCTCCTCTGAGGGTATAAGGTATGCCGACGACGATTCTGTTCACCCTTTTTTCACGAGCGAGCCGGGATATCTCGTCGATCGCCGTCTCATCCTCCCTGCGCTCTATCACCCCGTAGGGATGGGCGGCGAAGAGCAACCTATCGGTGAACGCCACCCCTATCCTGGCATCCCCGACGTCCAACCCCATCATCACCATTACAGCCTCCCCGATCTGAGGATCGAGATCAACAGCCCGAAGCCCAGGATCCCCGCTATCAGATATCCCACAATGCCGATGGCGGAATATCCGAGGATCTTAACCCCTGTGTCCGACCAGACCATGATGGAGGAGCCGATGATCAGGGCGGCGATGATCATGCCGAACGTCAATCTGTTGCTTGACCTGTCCACCTCATATATCAGCCGATCAAGGCCAAGAGGTTCGAAGTCCACCTTCAACGTTCCCCTGTTGAGTTTACTGACGATCTGATTGATCTGGAAGGGCATCGTCCTGGCCATCTCGGATATATCAGAGAAGGTTGAGTAGACCCCTTTAGCCCATTCTTTGGGACTGAACTGGCCGAGCATCAATTTGGCGATATAGGGACGTCCGATCCCCATTATATCCACCTCAGGGTCGAGCTCCCTTACGATACCCTCCACAAGCATAATGGTCTTTCCGAGCATGGTCAAAACCGGAGGCATCTTCATCCTGTATCTCGGCGAGGAGGTCACGATCTCGTTTATCATCTCCCCCAGATGGATTCTTTCGACGGGCCTGGTGAGGTATCTGTCGAGGAAATCGGCGACTTCAAGCTTGAATTGGGTTATGTCCGTCTCCTCGCTAATTATGCCCATCTTGAGGTAGATTTTGGCCATCAGATCGACGTCCTTATCAAGTATGGCTATGAACCAGTTCTTGATATCCTTCAGCACGTCGCCGGCCATCCTACCTACCGTTCCGAAATCGATCATACCGATCACATCGCCCTCCAGAACCAGGAGGTTTCCCGGATGCGGATCGGCGTGGAAGAAGCCGTTGACGAAGATCTGATTGAAGAAGATATCGACGAGGTTCGCCGCCAACCTCTTTCTGTCAGCTCCTACTCGATCGAGTCCCTCTAGGTCGTCGATCCTTATGCCGTCGATCTCCTCCAACACCATGACCTTTCTGGTCGTGAAATCCCAGAAAACTCTTGGGATCTTAACCCTGGGATCATCTTCGAAATATCTGTGAAAGAGATCAGTGCTTGAGGCCTCGGAGGTAAAATCCAGCTCTCTTCTGATGGACTTGGCGAACTCCTCGATAAGGCTCACAGGTTCGTAAAAGCTCACCTCAGCGATATATCTTTCCAGAAGGCGAGCGATGGTGAAGAGGATGTCCAGGTCGGTTTCTATCAAACGATCCACGCCCGGACGCTGTACCTTAACCACGACCTGTTCGCCGTCGGGGAGACGGGCGCGGTGAACCTGGGCTATCGAAGCGGCTGCGAAGGGGGTTTCCTCGAAATAGGCGAAAATCTCCTCAACAGGGCGGCCTAGCTCCTCTTTTATCACCTTGCGCACCTCAGAGAGAGGGAAGGGAGGAACGTTCACCTGAAGTTTACGCAGCTCGACGATGAACTCGTGGGGCAGCAGATCGGACCGCATGCTGAGCATCTGGCCCAACTTAATGAAGGTAGCGCCCAGCTCCTCGAAGGCCATCCTGAGCCTTTCAGCCAGAGAAAGCGCTCGAACCTCCCTCGGTTCCCTGTATCTCCTGAAGCCAAGCCATTTTCGTCTTCTGGTGGAATATCTGCTCAGATGAATCCGATCTATGAAATGTCCAAAACCGTGTTTGGCGAAAACGTTCAATATATAGGTCAAACGCTGAAGGTTCCTGATGGTCCTGTTTATATTAGGGATCGGCATCTCGAAAAGCCTCAAAAGGCCGGGATAACCCCAGCTCATCTAAAGAAGGAAAATATCCTGGATAAGCCCCTTTTGGCCTTGTATCTGATAGGAGACGGCGGAACTATGGGCATATTCCCGATAACAGCAAGGGGATTATCGTGAAGAAGCCTTAGGCTCTCCCTCTCTCCAACCAGGCCTTCAAGTTTTTCGACGACTGAACCCAGCGTGGCGGACCTCGGCGAATGCATATCGCTGGCTACGAAGTGGGCAAACCTGTGGGTTACGAGCACCTCGGCGATCTCCCTTGTCCTTCGTCCGTATCGCCCCAGCAGGCTTCCCGCGTTGATCTGAAAGAGCCTGCCCTTTTCGATGTGCTCTTCAAGCAGGTTCGGATTGCGCGCAACTTCAACACAGCGCTCCGGATGTGCTATTATCGGAACTAACCCGTTGAACTGAAGCCTGGAGAGAAGATCATCCGCATAACGCGGGATACCCTGAAAGGGAAACTCCACCAGTATGTAGCCGGTGTTGTTTATAGAGATCTCCTCTCTCCTATCCCCCTCCATATAATCGAGCAGCTCAGGACTGAGATAACACTCTCTACCCATAAGAATCTGAACGCCTATTTCCCTCTCCTCTATAAGATCCCTTATCTCCTTCAACTTTTTTTTCAGCTCTTTTACGGGGGCATCATAGGCTCCGGGGAGCTTATGTGGGGTGGCGATTATAACCCTTACACCGCCCCTATATGCTGATTCTATCATCCGAAGCGAATCCTCTATCTCCTTAGCCCCATCATCTACATCAGGTAATATATGGGAATGGATATCGATCAGATTGGATAAGAGCATAACCTCCCTTTATCGCGGGCTGAAGTTGGAAAATATCTTATCATAAGCCGAATTGAAATTCAAGCGCCCGTAAATAGCGGCAGAAATTCCCCATTATGTTTCAAGAGAGGAAATCACGGGCGATCTGGGAGAGGGAATTCCTACATAAGTTTTCCAAAGCAGCACTATACCAGGAACAATCATTTCGTTTACCACAACTCGCTCGCCGGGTTCAAAGGCAAGCGAAAGAGATGAAAAATTCATCCAGATGCAAGTCATGAGAAAAGCATAAGCAATCGATTTAATCATGGTGTCTCTCCTCGATCAGTTCGGTATATCCCCCAGAAACATACGGATCGGCAGGGCGATCACCTTCCCGGTGAGTCGAACCACCCGCTTTCCGGTGTACGCTAAAACCCCACATCTGGCTTGGGGATTCTCGTTCAGGAAAGCCTTCAGCCCCTTGATCTCCGGAAGCCTGAGCTCACCTGAGCTTTTGACCTCGATAGCCAGAAGGTCGCGTCCTCTCTCAAGCACGAAATCCACTTCTAAACCCGAAGTGGTACGCCAGAAATAGATCCGAACCGGCGGAACCTGCAACTCGGCCCAGCTTCTGAGATGATGGAGGACGAAGCTTTCAAGCAGCCCGCCCCATTCCCGAGCTGAACGCAGGTCGCCGGGCGAATAGATCCCTTGGAGAAAGGCGGCCAACCCACTGTCCACGAGATAAGCCTTCGGGCTCTTGATAAGCCGTTTGGTCCTGCTACGAGCGAAAGAGGGGAGCCTTTCGAACAGCATACTCGCCTCAAGCAGATTCAGGTATCGATGAACAGTGGGTTGAGGAACAGCCACATCACGGGCGATCTCGCTCTGATTGAGAACCTGACCGGTGCGGAGGGCTAAGGCGATCATCACGCGTCGAAAGTCCGATAGCGAGTTGATCTGCGCCAAATCCCTCAGATCCCTCTCGAGATAGGTCGTCACATATCCCTCCCACCACTGCAGGATCGCCCGATGGGTTCTCATCCCCAAAACCGGCGGCATCCCTCCCCTCCATACGAGCTCCGTCAGATCCAGCTCTCCCTCGATTTCCCTTTCCTCCGGGAACCGCCCGCTCAACAGATCCTCCAGCACCGTAGGCGAAGGAAACTCCTGGAATTCACCCCAGGTCATGGGGTTAAGCCTGAGGAAGACAGCGCGCCCGGCAAGGGTCTCACTGACCCGGCTCATCAAAAGCAGATTGGCTGAACCGGATAGGACGAACCTTCTGTTTAGCCTGTTCTCATCCACCAGCCGCTTAATCGTCATGAGCAACTCAGGTGCCCTCTGAGCCTCATCTATGACGGTCGGCGTATCAACCGAGAGCAGGTCCAGAGGATCGCTTCTGACCTGTTCCAGAACGTCGTAATCATCCAGGGAGAGATATCTCCACGAGCCTGTCGGTTCGGCGTTCAAAAGCAGAGTGCTCTTCCCCACCTGTCTGGCTCCGGTCAGAACCACGATGGGATGATCTGCGCACACCTCCTGTAGAAGCTCCGTTATCCAACGCCTCTTATATCTCATGAATATTATTCACATAATGAATAATTTTTATTCATATAATGAATGATAATTATTCATCCAGCCTTTGTCAACCCCGATCTCCCTCATCCGTCCGGCGGATTCGGAGGCGATCCTCACGCCTCCCTTTTCGAAGGCGCTCCATATCTCCCTCATCGTCCCAGCGCTTATCTCGCCCATAAGAAAATCCTTAAGCGCTTTCAGCATCTTCCGTTCCCCTTCGCTCAGTTTCCCCTCGTTCTCCAGCAACTTCTTTCCCATCTCATACTCCCTGCCCACTATCCGGCCGGAAGTGTAGGCTCTGAGGAGCTTGCCCTAGAACAGCTTCGGGATGTCGACGGATAGTCAAAAAAGATACCCGTCGGGTGGGGCTTGAGCCCCACCCGACGCCAGACATTCGTTCCTCTTTCCAGCATCTCCTATCCTAACCACATCTGCTTACTGCCTGCAAGGAAAACTTTCAACAATTTGATGTAATCTCCGTAGTCGCAGGCTCTAGTCTGCATTACACACCCTAAGGAACACAGCCGCAGATCATATAAACCCTCTAATCTATCTTCATTATCCCTTATCCTTTGCCAGCCTGAAGCCGACGAAATTAAGCTTCATGCTCGGTATGTTATGTTTCCTGTCGGCGCACCTCGCCGTCTTCGAGGAGAAATCCTTCCACGAGGCCCCCCTTATCACCTTGAGCTTTACGAATCCGGTCACCATCGGGCCGAGTGGGTTTCTCCAGCTGGCGGCTGAACGGTAGTATTCCTTCGAGTAGAAATCCGCCACCCACTCTGAGACGTTTCCGGCCATATCCACCACGCCGTATGGGCTGACGTCCAGCTTATTCGAGTTGATCGGTCTCGGGGCCGAGACGACCTTCCCCTCGGCGGTCCACTCGTTACCCCACGGATAGATCCGCCTATCGGTTCCCCTGGCGGCCTTCTCCCATTCAGCCTCCGTGGGAAGTCTGCGACCAACCCACTTAGCATACTCATGGGCGTCGAACCATGAGACTCCTACAACCGGCTGGTTCGGCTTGTTGAACCTCTCATCATGCCAGAAGGGAGGCTCGGGATGCCCCGTCGCCTCGATGAACATCTTGTATTGTGCATTGGTTACCTCGTGAAAATCTATGTAGAAGTCATCCAGGTAGACCTCATGCTGAGGTATCTCGTCCTCATCGCCCTCACCGGGTATGCTTCCCATGATAAATTTGCCTGCTGGTATAAGCACCA
>Ga0190363_1001396_pt1 | contig 14257 bp, 12 predicted proteins | sample 48721867_MG_FD_161272 | JGI IMG/M metagenome (GOLD analysis project Ga0190363, IMG submission 161272) | Hydrothermal vent microbial mat bacterial communities from Southern Trench, Guaymas Basin, Mexico - 4872-18-6-7_MG | ecosystem: Environmental > Aquatic > Marine > Hydrothermal vents >...
AGAGCAAGAGCTGAATTCGGTGAATCCTCAAGAACAACCCTCTGAAGAAGCCTGCTGAGAAGGTATGAATGAAGGGCATAATCAATACCGGGTGATGCTATACCGAGCTGAACGGACATTTTATCAAGAATATCCTGAACAAGAGTTCTGCATCTTCCAAGAGAACCAATATCAGCCGCATAACCCGCTGTCATGCAGGTTGCCTTAACAACCTCATAGGCAAGGGTGCCCGGATTGCTGGAATCAAGCTCCGCACGAAGAACGTTTGTGAGATAATCCCCCGCATCCTCACATGTCACCCCATCCTCCACGTGTCCATCCGAATGCCATATCTTCGTGAACACAGCTGGATTCTTTGCAAGTGATATCATTGTGTCGGGATCAAGCTGACCGCTCAGCAGCTTCTGGGTATTGATTGTTGTTCCACCGCTTCTCTGTATCTCAAAAAGAACGCAGTCCTTGATATACTGCTGATACGTCTGAAAAACGTAATTCTTCGTCGCCGAAAGTGCCTCCATATCCCATACCGAGTGAATTTTCTTCAGCACGTCATAACCCACACCACCGGCATTGTAAATGTATCTTTCCGATGGATCTATTGCAGTTGTATCCACTATGTCGATAAAAACACGCTCAATCTTGTTTGTTAATCCAGCAGTGATTGCAAGAATTTTCGGTATATTGTCAACCCGATAGGGACCCCTCTGCAGAACCTCATCGTATATCACGAGGCTATCCTTCGGAAAAATAAAAACACTCCCCACAACCATTCCGATTCCTACAGGGACCATCCAGTTTCTCAGAATGTCCACCCTGCTGCCGGTTGCTGCCCTGAGAACGGTTGTATAAAGAACGATGATTGCTCCAAGAACAACGGCTGATGTAAGAAGTGTTTCAAAAGCAGCATCACTGAAAATCAGGGAAATGTTTTTCCATGCCTCAACTGCAGCATTGTAACCTCCATATACACGATACTCCCAGACAGCCCATGCACGGGAAACCCCTGCTATCAGGGTGAAAAAGAAAAAATAAAGTAAAACTCCAAACCTTTTTCTCATAAAACCTCACTACGTTCCAAGAAGATATGATGCAACATCAGCTCCAAGTTTCTGCAAAACTATACGGGAAGTCTCCTTCTGATACTCAAGCATTTTCACAGACACATCAAGAGATTTCTGTGCTTCATTCAGAGCCTCCATATAAAGGTCCTCTATAATCTCGTGATAACTGACAATCTTCTTACTCATCCTCCTCAATCCCTCCCTCAGTGTGGCTATCTGTGGGCACTCCTGCTCATCACTCAGTGATGAAATGCGGGAGATGAAAACCTGTCCCTCTGAAAGAACATACTTCAGCAGCATATTGTAAATTCCATATGCAACAACCGGAGAAACTCCCTGGTAAAGTGAAGGTTCTTTTGCTGATGCTGCAACATTTAGAATATACTCAATGGGAATCGGACTGAGAGAAGCATATTCTATATACTCATCAGGGGGGTTTGTCCGATTGATTTTTGCATCATATGCCTGCTGCAGTATGTTTGTTATGTTGTTAAGAAATGTAACATTCTTCACAGTCTTTGATCCATCAACATCCATCAGAACCAGGTTGAGCTGGCCCAGACCCTTTTTGAGGTCTGAGATTGAAACAACGGGTTCTATATACTTGAAGGTGGGGGTTTCTCCTCCCGTGCTTCCTGCAACAACCACATCACCTGTGAATGCCCTTACAGCCTTGATCAGCTCAACCGGTGCACCTGCCTCATCACCCACCCAGGCAAGAAAACTTCCCTTATTCCATATTTCCTGAACCTCAGCCGGGCATTCCTGAAGAAGTTCCTGCTTTTTGGTTTCATCATAACTTTCTCCCTCTATTTTTTCCTTTCTCCCGGAATAGAAAAACTCCTCATAACCCTCACGCACCTGTTTTGCCACATTCTGAACCTTTTCCCATAAGGTTGAACCCTCAACATTCTTCACCATGAGGGGTTGCAGGAACTTACATTCGTCAAACTGAAGCTGGTTCAGGAAATTGACAACATCCTCCACCCACTTTACCTCGTCCGCAAGGCTTGATGAAAGTACCTTTAAAGCAAGATTGAATGCAACAACGGGTGCTGCCTGAATAAGATTCTGAAGCTTCTGAACGAGATAATCAGGATTTACAAAAGAAAATCCTCCCAGAAATAAATCTATACCACCACATCCTCCTCTTACCCTGGGAAGCTCAATCGTCACAAGCGGAATTCTTTCCCCAACCCCTGTTCGTGCTGAAAAAGAACCAAAGGTGAGATACCCTCTTTTCTGTGCCTCAAAATAGTTGGGAGATGAGGTTGTGTGTTGCTCAAACCAGTCATCAAGCCAGTCTGCCTTTGCAATGCCTGCAAAAATCAGATTAAAAATTATCAAAAAAATCAAAAGACACTTTCCCCTCATACACACTTCCCCCCGCTTTACAGGCTTTTTTATTTATACTTAGCTGAAAGACGGAGAATGGACTTTTACAAAAATTATCTTTCCGGAATAATTTCAGAAGTTAAAACATTATGAAGAACCCATCTTGCATCCTCCACTATCACGTAAATATAACGGGCAGAATAGAGATTCTTTCCACCATTACCCTCATAGGACAGAATAAGCACCCTCACGATTTTTGGAGGCATGATAACGGGTGTCCTGGGGTCTTTTAAAAGCTTTGTAAGCACATCATATAAACTCTCAACATACTGCCTCTCAGCAGGAGAAAGAAGAAGATAGCCTCCCACAAAACCTTCCTTATGACTGTCCTTCTCATTCTTCTCTTTTTCTTTATCGGATGAAAAAGCCTCCTTCGCAAGATTGTAATCCCTCATCTCACTCTGCCGCAGACTCTCTTTATATGCCTCAGGTATACCCACACACTTTCCTTTCTCAGGCTGGGGACATGAAAACTCAGATTCATAGGGATTAACAGCCTTCCCACATCCAGCCACAAGAAGACAGAACATAAACAGCACGAATATATATCCTCTCATGCCACACCTCCACTATTTGTAAGCCTCGTAGTTTTTTAACTCAAGCCAGGTTCCCTCACTTATCACAAGTGTTACATTTCTTGTCGCAAGAATCTCAACAACAGGAACTGTCTGTTTTGCAAGATCAAGATAAAACTTCTGTATCTCCTCAGCTGCCTGAGATATACCTCCTCCTATCGCAGCCTTTGCTATCTTCTCCTCTTCAGGAACTATCAGCGTACCCTCCGGAGAGTAGGTATACGTATAAGCTTGATATCCAAAAGCTCTCCCGATACCGGAAGCCAGTCCTGCAAGAAGTGCCCTTGCAATGGTTGCTCCCATTTTACTCACAACCCTTCCCCTGAGCCCTATCTTTCCGTCATTATCCACAACAAATCCCTTCACCCTCTGGTCAATAACCGCCTTTCCCTTCCTGTCAATACAGGAAAGGCTCACAAGTCTTATATCTGCCCTTTCCGTTGCAAGATTTCCCAGAGCCTCCCCTATAACGAAACACCCTTTAAGATTTGCCTTCACCCTGTTTGGCAGAACCGCAGGAGCCTTAATCCGGAATAAACAGGGAACAGGATTCCCTTTTCCCTTCCTTATTGCCGGTGCATCTAATCCTGAAAGAAGGGTCGCCTCCATAAAGGAAGGGGGCAGATAATATTTTTTTTTAATCACCTCCTTTTTCTCCACCTTCCTGCCTTCCTTCTTTCCGGTTTCAACAATCGCTATATCACCCACAACCATCACCTGGGGGGCGGAAGGAGGAGCTTTCTTACCCCTTGCCACCGCCGGTGGCCTTTTAGATACTGCAGGCTTTTCCTTGACCGGAGGAGGAGGTGGAACACGGACAACAGGAGATACCTTCTCCGGTTTCTTCTTCTCCCTTTCCTTTCTCTCCTTAACAGCTGTTATTTCCTTTTCCTTCTTTTTCAGCTCCTCCTTCAGTTTTTCAAGCTCCTTCTTCAACTCTTCATACCGCTTCATTGATTCCACGTAGTAACTTCTTTTAAGCAAATCAGTCTCAAGCGTGATTTCCTTTGTTTCTGCTTTTTTCTCCTCTTTTTTCTCAACATGATGTCCACGTGTTGAAACATAGGCAAGGTAGGATACAAGAACAACAAGTATAACAACAGCAATGGTGACAAGCTTTTTTCTTTCTTCAGGAGGAAGATTTTCCCACTTCCTCTTTAATCTTTCCCTTACTTCCTCCAGTGCCATTTCTATACATCCCCCTGCCTTTTTTCTATTATTAGCAGAACCGCTTTTTCTCCCTTTTTAAGCTTCAGCCTGTCAAGGGATACCGCAAGCGGTCTTGCAGTAAGCTCCTTTTTGAGAAACATCCTTTCGTTCAAATCAACAAAAAGCTTTTCTCCGTTGTAGGTGATTTCAAAAAAGGAAACCTGAATACCCTCACCCTCAAGCACATAGGTACCCTTCTTATCAATGACAAGGTTTTTGTAAAGGTGAAACTTTTTCTCATCCTTTATAAACTCAGCATTGAGAGGAACGTTTCCCGTAAAAAACTCCTTCACGATGCGGGCAAGTCTCTCCTCGTAGCTAAGTTCTCTGTTTTCCTCAAGGCGCTCCTTTATCTCCGCCTCCTTGTCCTCGAGATAAACAAGAACCGAAGGTATCCTTTTTGGAACGGCAATAATCGGAAATACCTTACCATTGCACACAACGTGTATATCAACAGGAGTTGTGGAATATTCAACTTTTTCCTTTTCACCTTCAACCACCTTTCTCACCTGAAACTTCACGAAAACGTTTCTTCCAAGAACCTTCACCTTCACACCCTTCTCCTCAGAATAAACAACATCCTGAACATCAACGGGGCAGACGATTCTGTTAATGTCAACATTTGACATGTTAATCATCGTGGTTTTTTCGGGAGTCACAACATAATATACCCCGGAAACAACCTTTCCTTCCTTAAGCTCCTTCTCACTCACCGGAAGCCTGTAAATCTTCTCCTTTTCAGAAACCTTCTCCTCGGTCCCGGAAACCTTCTCTTCAGCCTTGTGAGTCTCAGCTGCGGGAGCTGCAGAAAATACAGAACCACCTCCTGAAATGGGACACATACCTCCCTTAAGCTCCTCACATCTGCTGAGAGCTTTTTCCTTACCGGTATCTGCTTTAAGCGGCTTCTTCTCAAAGTGCAGTTCCTTTCCCGGTACCGGAAAACCCTGCAGCTCTTTAACAAATGCCGACTTCGGTATCCTCTGCACGGTTTCGTTTCCGGCATAACACGGAATGGCTGCAATCAGAAAAACAAATAAAATCCATACCATTCTCATTTCCTTTCCCTCCTATAATCCACAGTTTTTTACACACTCCCTGAAACCCGTGAGCATGAACTTCCCATGACGAACGTCATAGCTCAGAACGTAACGTTTCAGACTGTCAGAAATAAACTTCTTGTCCTTTGTCCACTGATATAGATACCCCGTTGCAAGTATCTTCTTTTTCACAGGATTATACTTTATGCCGGTGACATGAAACGAGGAAGTAACCCCGGCACTCTTCACGTCCTCAGCAAGGCTTGTAAAAGTCTTCTTGTATTCGGGATAGACATCGGGAGTGAAAAATTCAAGCAGTTTCGCAAACTGCCACTCAACATTCTGCGGGGTATAACTGAGGGCGTAATACATCAAAAGCTTTGTCATCTCCTCAATGTATGCCTCATCGACCTCCTCCGAACTCACAGCAACCTTTCTCGAAAGACCAACAGGTACGAGAATAACTTTCTGCATTTTCATAACATGAATTACCGCAAAGGAGCTGAAAATAAGAGCAAGACACAGCAGAAAAATGAAAAAACGAAGAAACCTGTTCTGCTGTTTCAGATACACCTTTTCCTCAAGATAATCTTTCAGCATTTCACACCACCTTTTTATTCGTTAAATCTGTCCTCAAAAAACGTGGGAAGTCCCTTAAGTTTCACAAGTCCTGTTGCATAAAAAATGTGTCTCAGGTATCCTCTGGGTAGTCTTCTTTTCAAGGATGCATAAAAAAAAGTAAAAGGTATGATAAGAATCCAGAGTTTCCCTCCAAAACACAATGCCAGAATCAGGGCAAGTACAAGCAGTACAAGGTCATCCTCCTCAAAAAAGAGAACCTGATATGGTTTATGAAGGTAGTGAAAAACCCTGAGCCTTCCGGTGCCACTTCCCTCCCTCATTTTTCACTCACCTCAACAACAACTTTTCTGCTGAGACACAAAGCATTGCTTTTATCCTTCACCTCACCCATTCCCTTAACCTCCACAATCCTCACCCCCTCCTCCCTGAGTATCCTTGCAACCTCCTCCGCCCTTTTCAATGAAAGCTTTTTATTGTATGCATCAGAACCTATGGGACATGCATATCCATATACCTCTGCATCAAGCTTTTCTCCCATTACCATCTTCAATTCCTCTATCCTTTTTACAAGAAACTCCCTCTGCTTTTCAGGAAGTCTGTAACTGTCAAAATCAAAATAAACAACAATTCTCTCAATCCTGGATTTCTTTTCCTTTATTTTATTCTTTAACCCAATCACTCTTCTGCCGGAAAGAGGTTCCCTCTTTTTCTCCACTCTCTCACTTACCTTTACAGAAAGAGGAAGAAAATACGGTCTGCCTGCATGATGCAGCTCAATCTCCTCAGGAAAAACCCTCCTGGCGTTCCTGTCAATGATAAGAACACGAACATAAGCCCAGTCAATCACATTATCTTCATACACTCTGTTCAGATCATACTCTCTCTCAACCACTGCCGGTTCTGCCCTGCAGAAAACAGGTATCAGAATAACAATGAAAAACCACAGTATTCTTCTCAAGTTAACCCTCCTTTTCTTTTTCTATATTTTAGAAATTCGGTCTGCTATCTGGAAGCACCGGTGGAATATGTTAGAAACTTTTCAGCAAATTCTTTCAGTCTCCCGTTGCCGGAGGCTCTACCCAGCACAAAAAGATGATAGAAAAAACCGACATCCCCATAGGAAACAAAAGCCTTTCCCATTTTTGTCTCAGGAAGACCCTCGGAATAACCCACCTTTGGAATAACTCCTCTCACATAAACCACTGCTGGTACTTCCTTTATGCCAAACTTTCTGAATAAAAATGGATCTATCTGGAAACGAACAGGATATACCCTGCACCTTTTTCCCGAATTGAGACACTCCGGGTCTCTGACAACGGCACTGTAAACCCACTCAACGGTGGGACGGATGAACTTAAGACCCTCTACTCCTCCCCTCAGGACAAAAATCACGTTCTTTGATTTCAGCCTTGATGCATCCCTCACATAAGCTCTCACCACATCAAGAGGCATACCTGAAGACACAAAAACATACACCCTTTCGTCCTCACGCAGCAAACTTTCCCTTCCGTGAACCTTCTTCCGGGAACGGGAAACTTCGGGACGAAGAAAAACATCTCTATTGATTTTCTTCCTTGCATTCTCCACCTTCCTGCGAAACTCATCATCTCTAACATAATTCCCAACCTCATGCAAACTCTTTTCCACCTCTACAAACTCATCCTTACCTATTTCTGTAAATACACCCCTTTTTTCAAGCTCTCTATAAAATCCCTCATAAGCAAGTTCACTCACCCTCTCAAGCATTGATTCAAGTGAGTTCCCTTCTGCAACAGGAATGGATTTCCACAGCTTTCCCCTGTAATATATCTCAAGAACATCCTTCCCTCTCAGCTCTTCAGCCGGCACCTCAACCCTGGTAATTGAAAAACCATGCTTTTTTCCGGAAGAACAATCCGTATCATCCTCAACGTAAATCCTGTTACCCTTTATCCCTGAAACATGCGTGCAGCTGCCGGGCAGGGGAATGAAAAAAGAAAGACTTTTTCCATAAGTAGCTGAAAAACAGAATATCAGCAGAGAGAAAACCGCAACAAAAACCCACCTCATCATGGAGATGATGAGGGAACAATTTTGGTTCCAAGACAGCATTTCACACGCCTGAAAACCATCCAGCTGAAATTGTCGGGTGAGTTTTCTCTGGTTCCAAAAGCAGGGTTTTTATTTGTTTCCCACAGAAGCTGGGAACGTCCTATTGGAACAAAGGGTCCCCTTTTTGGCTTGAGAAGATGCATTTTGTAGTGAGACTTGATCCACACAGGGGTTAGCTGGGCATAGCACACATCCACCCCGGGATCCCAGAGCAATCCCATCCTTGCCTGCCTGTATATGGCCCTTGCTGCAATCTCAGCACTTCCTCTCAGAATATTTGGAGAACTTGATGAACCTGCAAGTGGATACGCACTCCCCCATGAACCAACACACCAGAAAAGAGAATCAATCGGATAATCCGCAAGAGCCCTTGCACTATCAGCCGAACAGGCAAGCTGTGCAACAGGATTGCCAAAAAGAATTGCCTCGGGATTCAATATATAGGAAAGAATGTCATTATTCCACAGAGGATCAACCTCACTCAGATACGCTATGTCAAACCCCTCATGCAGGCCACACGACAGGTCAACAAAAAGGTCAAGAATGTCGAGGGCATTGAAGAAATAGTAGTGAACATTGAAACTTGAATACGAAGTATATCCTTTGCCGTATGTTGAACTCGCAGCATTTTTCAAATTTTTACCCGGTTTTCCAGATGACATCTCCATTCCCAGTGTGGGAAAACACCACGGTATTTTTGTTGTCTCAACAACACGGGCAGGCTCCCAGTAGGAAACTGTGAGACCAAACCTCCAGTTGTTACCCTCCTTACAGAAACACACTATTGAATCAAGCTCATCAGGGTTTGTCTGCAGTCCCTCACTTGCAGGATCATCATATACATCTCCTATTCCCTTCACCTCAACACCTGCAAGCTCAATCGGAAATACACCCTCCCATCTGATATCGGTTATGGGGTTTATAAAAGTTGCCCTGCAGAAACGCTCACCTGAAAAAGCACTTCCGGCAAACAGCAGAAAAGCACATATAACAAAAAGAAAAATCCTCACCGAAATCACCTCCTCTTTTTCTCATTAAGAATAGCTCTGACAAAAGAACCATTTCCATAAACTCCTATTTCCCTCAGAATCATGGTTTTCCCATCCTGATAAACAATTGATGGAGTTTTTTCAACTGAAAAGTATCTCAGAATCTTCTCATCCCCGAGGTAAACAATCCTGCCCGTTAGCTCTGAAGCGTCAAATACACTGCCTCTTGTGGTTATCAGAATCGTGTCATGTCTATCAAGCAATCCCGATTTTTTCAACCACTCAAGTTCCTTCTCTGAAGTGGAATCAAAGAAAACCAGGGTAAATGGAAAACTCACATACTCAAGTGGATTGAAGGTGTATCCCTGAGGATAAATAATTTTCCCGGTATGATCTTCTATGTCAAAGGGAAGCTGAAATTTAATGCTGATTCTGAACACCCTGTCTCTGGTTGCCCTCCCAAGCTGATTATTAACAGCCGCATGTTCCATGACGTGCTTCTTCAAAAGCAGAAAACGCCCGGCGAGATTGGCTTTTTTAACCTTTTCCATTATCTCTTCATATGCATCCCTTTCAGAAATGGGATACGTCGTTCCGTATCTTCCAACAATCACCACATCGGTTGTCTCCTTTCCCGGGCAATAAGACGTGAAAAGAAAAACCATAGCGATAGTCAGAAGAAACACTCCTCTCATGGTAAACCAGAAAGGCTTTTAAAAGTTCTGCATTGATTTCTGAAAAATCTCCTTCATCTGAGGCTCAATGTTTCTTCTGATATTACGCTGAATATCAGCAACATACTCGGAAAAATCTATCCTTCCAAAGTCAATTGACTGAAATTCTTCAGGTGTAAATCCCCTGCAATTTGGATTATCAGCATCTCCCCATCCACCTGAAGGTCCAAAACTTGAAAGCTGGGGCCTTCCCTGCTCATGAATTATCCTTGCAAGCTTGGAATTGAAACAGCAGTAAACCTTTGCTTTCTGAACACAACCAACAAGAAATAACTTTTTAATGCACTTCTTGCCCACATAATGACAGTAACCGGATTCCTTGTATGTGGAGGTCAGGATATCCTGCTTATCACAGCTTCCCATAAAAAGAGACATACCAAGATTCAGTGCCGCAAGTGCAATACCCCATCCGGAGGCAAGATTCATGGTGTAAAGAATTGATTGTGCCACAAGATCAACCGCTGCGGAAAGCACCGGGTCATCTATGGCACTTGTAAGTGCCATCGTCACAATCTGAGCTGCAAGCTGGGGGGCATAATGATCCAGATATGAATCAACATACTGAGGATATGTCTCTGAAAAGTCCTCAAGCTGATAAATATTATCACCAACCTCTGTTGCGACTCCTCTGTTTTCCACAAGGTCAGTCCATACTTTTGCTTCTGTACCCTCTGCAACCCCTATGGTCTCTCCATATTCATTGAGCAATTTAACTTTATCGGCACTTACCAACTCTACTGCCTTTACAGAATTCAAAAACTGAGCTTTCTTAACAAGATCAAGGCATATATAAACGGCCTTTATTGCATCTCCAAGCATCATCCCTGTTGAACCCGTTGAATCATAAAGCTTTCCCTGAGCTTCATCACAGCAGTTGTGAAAACCTGTTTTCAGACCCGAAGGTCTGCACCTCATTTTTTTACCATTGAAAATATAAACATTACCAAGACACAGACCCTCCTCATCATATCCCATATCATCCTCCAGACCGGAAGGCGGTTCATCCCCTCCCTCAGCATCCTGAATTTCACCACAGGCATAGGGAGAACACATCCACTTATCATCAACCTTCACACAGGTGGAATTTTCATAGGGACAGGCAAGACACTCATCTGTCACCGTACCCTCAGGACACGTGGCAGTGTAATCATCTGTTTCACACTTTCCCGTTGAGGTATTATATGTTCCCCCATCAGGGCAGCACGGTGTATAGCCCACGTTAACACAGGTGTGCCATGTGCTCCTTCCTGCATTGGGAGGATAATAATATAGACAGTAGGTTGCTCCATTCACATAAAATTCAATGGTCTTTCCTCCCCTTATCCCGTGGGTAATACACTCACCAGGAGCAATGCAGGTACTGTATGCTGTATTCCCTGCACCCGGGTAATAAATTGACAGACAGAAGGGATCACCACTTCCCGGCTGTGTATAAACCTCGGCAACCTCATTTGACGGGAATGTGTGGGTATCACAGTAGTCATTTATTGTACAATCCTCAATGGGAGGGGCCTCACACTTTCCACTTGCTTCATTATAGGTATAACCGGAAGGACAGTTTATCTCTTTTTCCTGCGGAACACATTCCGCAGCATCAAGTGGACAGAAGTATCCATCATCTACAGGAATACATTTTGCAATTTCCTCTTCTGAAAGGTCACCATCATGGTTTTTATCACTCCCGCACCACATTCCTGAAAGGGATACGGGCTCACCTCCAACACTCCCAATCTCTGCCGGCCTGCATCGTCTGCTTTCCGGATCATAAATATACTCTCCCTCACAGTAAGGATAGGAGATACACTTTCGCAGAAATGAATCATACAGGTACTTATCAGGGCACTCACCAAACTGATCAACGGGATCGGTCACACAATATCCGTTGTAGGAATCAAACACACCGGGTGAATAACATTTCGGGGATGGAGATGAGGCATAAACCAGGCTCCAGCCAAAAAGCGTGTAAACAGCAAAAAAGATTAACGAAACACAGGAAACTATCTTACTCTGCAGTCTTTTCACCCCAGCTCACCCTCGCTTTCCTAAAGACTTTTTTCCACCCCTGAAGAGCATATAAAATCACTTCCTGCAAGCCTCATTGCCTGCAAAACAATGGCAGCTTCTGTGAAAAATGAGTCACAGGTACAATCGCTTATTATTCTTTCTCCTGGATTTACAGGACATGTATATCTTCCCTGCTCATCAGGAGTGCAGGGACGATAGACAAAAACCTTTTTCGGATTTCTGTTAAGGTCCATATCCTTCCGGACATCCTTGCCCACTTCCGGGACTTCCACCTTGCACACATACTCACATTCCGTACTTTCCCTGTTAAAATTTTCAGCAACATTGATTTTCTGAGACGGATATGTACTCCACATCTCACCCTCTTTTCTGATATCAGTGTAGGTAATCTCTCCTGTGGATTGTTCAAAAGTTGAAGTGCTGTAAATTTTCTTCAGTCTCTTTTCAGCCTCTGCAAGATCTGTTTCACTGCTCCTGCATCTATACTTCCTCTCAACAAACCAGTGTGTTCCACAAATAACCTCACCGCAGAAGGTTTCACATTTTACAAGAGGATACAATCCCGTCCTCATTCCATTTTGAACTGTTAAAACCCCATCAACCTTTTCCTCCCAGAGAGTGCATTCTGGATCATTTTCAAGATCCTCACATGTGTCCTCAATATAATCCCTTGAAATGTAACACCCCTTGAAAGGTTCGGTCAAACAGAAATAAACTTCCACAGGTCGGCATCCAGCTGCCACTCCCTCTCCTCCACCACTTCCTCCTGCATATACCTCCAGGGTGTTCATGGATGAACCACCTGAAGGAGGAATAATTAAATCCTTACTCAACTGCACCCAGTGACTGGGAGCGCTGCCGCAACAACCGCAGCCTGCCTCAGAATCACCGTAACTCTGTCCCCCTGCATAAACTCCATTAAGGTAAAACTTCACATATCCATCATCATCAAAACAGGGATAAGGACCCCGAGTGTCTGTTCTCCAGCGTGCCTCTATCACGTAAATGATGTCATAAAAATCAGGTGTCATCTCAAAATCAATCTGAGCATACCCCTGATTACCCTCGCTCTGATGTACACCAAAGATAAAGTAAACACACCTCTCACCACATATGTATGGACCCGGTAAATCACCTTTACAATCCCTTGCCCTTGAAAAAAGCTCCGATATATCATATTCCCTTGTCTCTATCACCCGTCTGACAGTACAGGTTTTCTCCTCAACAAGTTCGTTCATGGACTCAGCAAACTTTTCCACCGCATAAGTAACCGATTCAGGATTCTGCACCTCGGTAAGATACAGAGAAGAAGCATCTCCCTGTATTGTGTACGGATTTTCAAGATAACCTGTAAGGTTCTTCACCTGTGAAGAGCCCCCTGCTGCAAAGCAGTTTGAAAGAGACTGAGCATAAAACTTCAGTGCCGTGCCCTCAAGCACATTTGAAGACACAGTAAAGGATGGATCAACTCTCTGAAACTCCTGAACTATCGCTCCTCCAAGTACGCTGAGAATATAATATGCATTCCTCCAGAAAAGATTTTCTCCACAGGAGTTATTGATACAGAAACATCCTCCGAGTTTCTTAAAAGAAACCCCCTTTTCCCTTAAAACACTTCCATCATACTCAAAAGTGTAAAAACCACATCCATTCCAGGTACCAGGATCACATCTGACAAAACCATTTGCACACACTCCGGAAATACCATTGAAAGTAAATTCACTATCCATCACACCATCCCTGTCCCTGTCAAGAAACACCTTCACGTTGATATCTCCTGTTGACTGAGGCTGTGCAAGAATTGTCATGAATTCCTTTGCAGAAGGGCAGAGTATCTGAACGTTGAAAGACTCTGAACTGTCAATTGTATACAGTGGAATGTTACTCAGCAGGGGATTCACATATCTCTGCTTTATCACCCTTGCACTGCTGGCGGTATTTTTAAAAGTCTGAAAAACATCCTCTGCTTTTCTTTTTGCATCATCAGTTCCTCCCGAACACACTGCCACCTCTGCCACGAAGAAAAGACATGCAATAAACACCATCAGCCTCAGGGCAGTCATGGTCGGAAAACGGAATCCATCTTTTTTTAAGCTTTTTAAGACACGTTCACCGTAAGGACTTTTTTCACTCCCGGACGGTTAAACGTGCCCGAGACAGAGTCCGGGATATCTTATCTCGGCAAGACACCTCTCAACAGGAACATTGCAGAAAATGCACGGTTCGGTGGAGATGAAGGAGGAAATGTACTCAAGCCTTTTTTCAGAAAAAAGAATGCTTCTTTCCCCGCCTGCCGGATATATCTCATAGAACTTCTCATAGGGATAACCAAGCTTTGATGGACCATGAATCACCACCTTACCTTCGGGTAAAAGAAGCAGGGTATTGATGATGGTTTTACCATCTGAATTGGGTAGCCTCACCTCATTAAAATATCTGACAGCCCTGTAATAGCTTTCTGACATATGATGAACAGGCATTGTGAACCTGATTATCCTTTCTCTGATGGAAGAAGAAGCTTCCTCGGGTACGAAGAGCCTCAGAAGGGTTATTCTT
>Ga0190363_1001397_pt1 | contig 14252 bp, 14 predicted proteins | sample 48721867_MG_FD_161272 | JGI IMG/M metagenome (GOLD analysis project Ga0190363, IMG submission 161272) | Hydrothermal vent microbial mat bacterial communities from Southern Trench, Guaymas Basin, Mexico - 4872-18-6-7_MG | ecosystem: Environmental > Aquatic > Marine > Hydrothermal vents >...
AAGTTACAGAAAATTACATGTGTTACTTGAAGATTGCAAATGGTATCCGGTATGTCCGATGAGAAGATTTTATGAGGAAGGAAAGTTAAATAGGAAGTGGATAGAGCTGTATTGTAAAGGAGATTGGGAAAGTTGTATTCGTTATCAAATGGAGGAAGAAGGCAAATTTCATCCAGATTGGATGCTTCCTGATGGAACTTTAGATAAGAGATTAAAAGAGGAGGTAAAATATGAAAATCACTATTATTTATGATAATACAAGCACAAAGCCTGATTTGCAGGCTGACTGGGGATTTTCAGCACTTGTGGAAATTGAAGGAAGAAGGATTCTTTTTGATACAGGAGCAGATGGAGATATTTTACTTTCCAATATGGAAAAGCTTAAAATCAATCTTCAAGATATTGAAGATATTTTTATCTCCCATCTTCACTGGGATCACACAGGTGGTTTATCGTCTTTTCTTCAGCTGAATAATAAAGTGAAACTCTGGGTTCCTTCTTATCTTTCTGAAGAAAAAAGCGCAAAAGAAGTTATTAAAGTAAAAACACCCACAAAACTTTATGGAAGAGTTTACTCTACAGGTGAGCTTGATGGAATAGAACAATCCCTCTGTGTTGAGACAGAAAAAGGTATTGTAATTATTGTTGGATGTTCACACCCAAAGATGGAGCATATCCTTAAGGCAGCTTCCCAGTTTGGAAAAGTTTATGGTATTATAGGAGGCTTGCATGGAACCAAACCCATTTCTTTAAAAGACTTAGATTTAATTTGTCCAACCCATTGCACTCAATACAAATCAGAAATAAAATCTCTTTATCCTGAAAAGTATATTGAGGGAGGGGTAGGGAAAGTAATTGAGATTTAAAGGGATTATGGTAGCTAAAAAAATTATGATTCAGGCAACTGGTTTTGGAACTGGCTCTGGAAAAAGTTTTTTAGTTGCTTTAATTTGCAAGCTTTTTAGTGAAAGAGGTTATAAAGTAGCACCTTACAAAACTTTAAATTTAACCTCAGTAACTTATATCAAAGATAGAAAAGAATTTGGATATGCTCAAGCATTACAAGCTATATCTGCCGGAGTGGAGCCAGATTATAGAATGAATCCGTATACTCTAAAACCTTTAGGCGATGGCAAATTTGATATATTTTTAGAAGGTGAATGTGTAAAGAGAAATTACGACCTTAAAAAAGATTTTATAAAAGCAAGTTTGAAACAGATGTTAGGGTTTAAAAAGAGATTCGAGGACATAAAAAATGCAGCTGAAAGGGCCTTAAAAGCTTTGTCAAAAGAATATGATATCATTTGTATTGAAGGCTCAGGGCCAACGAAACTTTTTGGTTTCGGGCCTTTTAGTGAATTACTCGAAATAGCCAATATGGAAACAGCTAAAATTGCCGATGCTCCTGTTCTCTTTCTTACCGACAATTTAGATTCCATTCCAGGAGCACTATCTTATTTAAATTCAGAAGAAAAGAAAAGGGTAAAAGGAATAATTTTAAACAAATTGAAAACTGATGAGTTTTTAGCTATGGGAATAAAAGAGAAATATATAAGACTGGGAATAAAAAGAATCAAATCAGTTTATCAAAAAAAGATTGGAAAAGATATTTTAGGTATTATTCCTTATTTCCCAGAGTTAGCAAAACTTCCTGATTTAGATCCCATTGCTTCTTCTTCTAAAATTCCTTTTGATATTTGGAAAAAAGTAATAGAAAAGATTTCAAAAAGGATAAAAGAATATATAGAGCTGGATAAAATTTATAAGATTATGAGATAATTATTGCTAAATGAATTCTAAATTCTTAATTTCAATAGGTATTTTAATTTTAGCAGGAATAGGAATTTGGTTTGTAATTCAAATTCCTGTTAAAGAAGCAAAGTCAGAACAGCTAAAAATGTTGAGGATTTCTACCGAGCCAAAAGAGGAAGGAAATCCAGAAATAACTTTAATTTCTGTGTATGATAATTATCAAATAGATACAAGGCTTGAAACTGCCTGGGGTTTTGCTACTTTGATAAAAACACCTTATGAATCAGTACTTTTTGACACGGGAGGAGATTCAAAAATTTTGCTTTCTAATATGGAAAAATTAAATATTGAACCTTCTTCAATTAAAAAAGTAGTTATTTCTCATATTCATGCAGATCATATAGGAGGATTGGAGGGTTTTTTAGAAAAAAATAATGATGTTACAGTTTTTATTCTCAAGTCATTTCCTCAGTCTGTTAAAAATATGATAGTCCAGAAAGGAGCAAAATTTATAGAGATTTCAGCTTCAAGAAAAATTTCTGATTTTATTTATACAACAGGTCAACTTCCCGGACCTCCAGAAGAGCAATCATTAATTATTGATTCAGGAAAGGGACTGGTAATCATTACAGGTTGTGCTCATCCTGGAATTGTAAACATTGTAAAAAAAGCTAAAAAATTAATGAAAAAAGATAAGATATACTTGGTTATGGGAGGATTTCATCATCCCCCTATATCTTGCGTTAAAGAATTCAGAAAATTGCAGGTTGAAAAAGTTGCTCCATCTCATTGCACAGGTGATTTAGTGAAAGAAGCTTTCAGAAAGGAATATAAAGAAAATTTTATTGAATATGGAGTGGGGGAAATAATTGAAATTAAATAAAAGGTTGAACGTTTTTTGCACAAATTATTTCTATATTTCTTAGTTCAACCTCTAAACTCATAACGCTTGTTTTATCAACTTGCAGGAAGTTCTTTAAAAAACTAAAATATTTGATAAAATATCTTAAGAATCAAAAGGCAAGTTTTTATAAGGAGGAAAGATACACATATACTCACGGTGTATAACAGAACTTTCTGGTTTCACTTCACGCCTTTTTAAGATTTGTTTTATTACTGTTCTGCAAACTTTGAGTATATCGTGGTTATAAATAAAATCTTGTAAAATAAGTATCTGCTGTGAACTCAAAACTTAAAATCATAATTAGGATTTTAACTGTTGGAGTTATCTTAATTTGTGGATGGCGGGTTTTAAGTAATCAACTATCTGAAAGTAGTCCAAGCAGAAAGATATACAGAAAAGGTGAGCCAGTCATTTTTTCAATAAATGCAAAAGTTAAACTCTGGACCAACGAACTTCCTTTTAAAATTGTAAACGAGAAAGGAAAAGATGTAAAATTAAAACATTCATGTATTGGATTTATAGGTAGTGGAATTGATCAGTATTGCGAGGATGGAAAAATAGTTGAGAAAGTAATCTATCAGCTTTGTAACTTTTCAAAAAAATGGTGTTATGGCTGTAGTGATGCGATATTTCAAAGAGAAGAATATGTCAATGAAGCCTTTGTTTGGGATCAAAAAGAATATGTTAGGATAACTGAAAAATGCGGAGATAAAATCATTCACAGAGAAGTAAAAAAACAAGTTCCAGAAGGTAAATATCAAATTATTGTAAATGGAAAGGTTATTAAGGAATTTGTAATAGGCTCAAAGCATGAGAGTTGGAAGCAACAACCTAATGAAATTCAAGTTGAAAATACAACAAAAACTTTATGTAGACCAATGTTTTGTGTTACTTACTATTGTGATAAAAATTTAAAGTATTGTGACAAAGAAAATGCTTTTGGCATTTTAGTTAGACCTCCTTCTCCTGATTGCATTGGTAAAACAATTTACAAGATAAAAGGAAAGACCGTGAGCAAAAAAGAATTCTATACGAGAATTGATGAAAAGAATAAAGAATGTGGAAATTGTATTATACCTCTACCTCAACCTTGTAGATAAAATAGGCGATTATAAAAAATTTGACACCAAAAATTTGATATGTTTATGGTGCCAGTGAATAAAATTACTCTATTTTCTCCTCAGAATAGAGGCATGTTGAAAAGGATGTATTACTATGATAGAAAATGGATTTTTTGAATTAGCTTTTCCTGGTATAGTAGCTTTATTTATATTAATAGCTTTATTCATAATATTCGTGTGGTTACCAAGAGTATTTAAAAGGCATTCTATCTTTTTAAGTCTTATCCAGAGATACTCTCTTAAAGATATCTTTATCTGGATGTTTAAAAATACAGAGATAAGAAGACGGGTTTTGATTACGATAGGAATTTTGATAATCCTGCGTATAATGTTTTTCATTCCCTTACCAGGCATAAATATCTCTGCTTTACAAGATTTTTTAGGTAAAATACAAAATCCGTTTTTTTCAACCAAAATTGAACTTTTTACTAAAATGGCAAGAAGCCTTACGATTTTTAGTCTAGGTCTTATGCCATTTTTTTCGGCTTGTTTGTTATTACAGATTGGTTCTATTTTTCTCCCCTTCTTGAGACGACTTACTTTTGGTGGTGAGCAAGGTAGAAATGGACTCTTGAGATATACATATATCCTTACAATACTTTTATCTATCCTTCAGGCTTACTTTCTTACCTCTTGGATACTTATTAAAGAACCACATCTTGTTGCATTACCTGCTTGGCAGTTTAGACTAATTACTATTCCTATATTGGTTGGCGCAGTTATCCTTTTACTTTTTATAGCAGATATTATTACTCGATATGGCATTGGTAATGGCGTTGCAGTTATAGTTGTATCTTATTTTCCTATAAGACTTTTATTAGCTACTAAGGAGGTAGCTATTCTTCTTTTTCAAATCAAACAAATATCAGATGGGATAGTTTATTCGTTAATTATACTTCTTATCGGGATTATATGGGGTAGTTTTTATTTTACAAGAATGGGAAAGATAATAGAGATAAGAAATAAAAACCTTCAGGAGAACTCCATTTATTTACGACCCACTATCGTAGGATACATACCTTTAGGATGGACTAATACTATAATCTTTTTGTTTGCGGTGCATCTACCATTTCTAAAATCTTCATTATTTGTCCGCTTTCTAATTCCAATTATTAAATGTATTCTTGTTTTTGTTCTTACATATGTATATGCTCTGATTGTTTTTAAGCCAAAGTATATACAAAATCTATTAAAGACTTACGGAGTTACCGTTATTGAAGAGGATAGCAGATTTATTGATAGGTTTTTAAAATATAATTTGAAGAAAGTTTTAATATTTACAGGACTATTTCTAATAGGTGTCATGTTCATTCCTGATTTGATTACTCATCTTTTAAAAATGCCTTCTTATGCTATAGTAAGTTTATTTGACTGGGCAGTGCTTATCCCCTTTGTTGGGGTAATTTCAGATATTATCCAGCAGTTAGAGTTTTTCAAAGATAAAGAGTCTTCAGGAAAAACATGGAGTATTTGCTATATTGCCTTGGGTGAGAATGAAGCCAATATCAAAAAGGCATATTTAATAAGTCAAGGCATTCCTTCGTTGGTTGAACCTTTGAGGTTTAGTTGGGGTATGCCTATTAGAACGATAGTGGATCAATATAGAATATACGTACCCAAAGATAAAAAGGAAATGGCGAGAAATTTAATTTTAGAATTGGAAAAGAATACTAAAAACTAAACCTATTTATATAATAGAACCATTTCCACCCCAGGGGTGGAAAGTAAAAGTATAAGTGATTTTAGAATTAGAAATGAGAAGAGGCATACTTTATCATAAGGAGGTGAAAAAATAATGAGCCAGAAAACTTTAAAGATTATCTTAACTCTATTTATACTATCTGCCTTGATTATTATCTGTGGGGTTTTTGTTTTGTCTCCGATTATGATGGAGAAAGCAGAAATTTGGGAAAGTTCTGCGAGGATGCTTTCATATTTTCAAAGATTGGGTTTATCTATTAGTTATCTTTTCAGAGCTTATGGAGGATTATTAATAGGACTTTGGATATACACTTATCTAGCTTCTTGCCTGCAAATTATCGCAGTTAAGACAGATACAGAAAATGGATGGCTTGCCTGGATTCCAATTGCTAATATTTATCTGATCTGTAAAATTGCGGAAAAACCAGGTTGGTGGCTTTTACTTCTTTTAATCCCTGTAGTAAATATATTTATTTCAATTATTGTATGGATGGAAATAGCAAAAGCTTGTAATAAGTCTGATTGGTTAGGGATATTGATGATAGTTCCTATAGTTAATCTTATTGTGCTGGGTTATTTAACTTTTTCGGAGTAGATTTATTTTAGTCCATTTTGTTTACTAAAAAGGAGAGGGAGGGGTTATGAAAAGGAAGAGTGTAATTCTTTTTTTAATTTTTATTTTAGGTTTAACCTATAGCTGCAGTAAAGAAACTAAGAAGATTCCTCAGGATATTTCTCTGGAATCTCTTTTACCTGATTTAGGACTTCATGGTTATGAGACTAAAGAAATATTTAAGGCTAATAGAGAGAATCTTGTTCAATTGTATAAAAGCGTGGCTCAGCGATTTGGTATTGATATTGAAAGTATAAAAGATAGAATACCTATAGACAGAATCAGCGGAATATATGAAGGAAGAGGAAGGAGATTTACTATAACAATTCAAAAATATAGAAGTGAAAAAAGTGCAAAGAAGGAACTTAATCGAGAAGTTAAAAATAGTAAAGAAATACAAGAATTTCTCAATCGCCAAAAGTCTATTATGGAGCTTAGATTGAAAAAGGTAAGAGTAAACGGAAGAGAAGGTTATTATCAAATATATGGAGGCGGACCTGTAGGAGAGGTAAGACGTCAATATGAGACTAAACTTTTCTGGATGGACGGTGTGTATATTTTTGAAATTTCTTCTATTGGAGAGGAAATTTGGCCAGAAGAGGAGATTATAAAAATAGCAGAAGAAATAGGATATTAGTATATTGAAGTTAATTTTAAACATAGATAGTTGTTTGGCTAATTGATTTTAATAAGGAAAGAGATAAAATAATGATGTTGAATTTGCTGGCTCAATGGAAATTTTAGATTTAATAAGAACAAGAAGGTCAGTAAGAAGATTTAGAAAGGAGAAAATTTCTTCCAGAACAATAGAGAAAATTTTGGAAGCAGGAAGATGGGCACCTTCAGGTTTAAACAATCAACCCTGGAAATTTATGGTTTTAGAGGAAGAAAGAAAAGACAACTTAGCCAAATATACAAAATATTCTCATATTATTAAAGGAGCAGACAAACTTATTCTAATATTTTTAGATAAAAAAGCCTCTTATCATTATGAGAAAGATTTAATGGCAATAGGAGCCTGTATTCAGAATATGCTTTTATATATTCATTCTAAAAAATTAGGTGCTTGCTGGTTGGGGGAGATTTTAAATAAAAGAGAAGAGATTAATAAAGCTTTGAACCTTCCTGAAAATTTAGTATTAGAGGCAGTTATCGCTTTAGGGAAACCTTTGAAACTACCCAAGAAAGGAAAAAGAAAAAGTTTGAAAAAATTAGTCTTAAAAGCTTAGGTTTTAATTTTTTATAAAATTTTTTGAACTTTTAACCTCTTAAGGTGTCTAATAATATAGAGGATAGAGAAATTATTGAGAAGTTTTTAGAAGGGGATATTACATATTTTGATAAGCTTGTTTTAAAGTATAAACAGATGGTTTTTAATGTATGTTTAAAAATGTTAGGTAATTATGAGGAAGCTTTAGAAGTTAGCCAGGATATATTTTTAAAAGTTTATGAATCTTTGAAAAATTTTAGATTTGAAGCTAAATTTTCTACTTATCTTTATAAAATTACTCTAAACTCTTGCAGAAGTAGATTGAGAGCTTTAAGAAGAAGAAAGAAGTTAGAATATTTCTCTATAGATGAACCTCTTGAAACTGCTGAAGGCAGATTAAAAAGAGAATTTGAAGGGTCTCACCCTAATCCTAAGGAAGTTTTAGAAGAAAAAGAAAAACAGTCTTTGGTGATAAAAGCATTATTTTCTTTAAATCCTGAATACAGAGAGATTCTTATTTTAAGAGATATTGAAGGCTTGGAATACAAAGAGATAGCCAAAATTTTGAATATAAATTTAGGGACAGTAAAATCAAGATTAAATAGAGCAAGAAATATTCTAAAAGAAAAACTGGAGAAAATTTTATGAAGGATTGTAGAAAAATAAGAGAGCTTTTTTCTGAGTATATAGATGGGGTTTTAGATAAAGAAAATATAGATTTGGTAGAAGAACACTTATCTAAGTGTGAAGCCTGCAGGAAAGAATTAAATAAGCTCGTTGAAATGTTAAAAATATTAAAGAATTTAAGAAAAGAAGAAACCCCTCCTGATTTTTTAGAAACTTTACATGAAAGAATAAAACGAAGAGATTCTTTAAATGCATTCTTAAATAAATTACTTAAAAGCCCTAATGTAAAAGTGCCTTTAGTTGTATGCATTATGATTATTTTTGTAATAGCAATCTTTAAAACTGTAAATATATATTATCTTTCAAAAACTGTTTCTGAGAAAGAATATAAATTAAAAGATTTCATAAGGCACAGATCTCTTTCAGAGGAGCCAGCTCCTCAGGTTTCTTGGGAAGGAGGCAGAGAAGAAAAGTTCTTAATAAAAAAAGAAGCAGTTCCACTGAGAAAGGAAATAGCCAGAGGGGCAGAAAAGGAAAGGATAAATAAACAATTTCTTTTTGAGAGGATTTCAAAAAAATATAGTTTAAATATCGAGACTGAAGATGTTAAAAAAGCTTTCAAAGATTTGGAAGAAATTTTACAAAAACTTAATATAAAAATTATCTATCCTTCAAAGGTTGCTTTTTTAGATAAAAAGATTGAAGAATCTGATTTTTTTGAATTAACAATAAATCTGTCTTATGAAAAATTCAAATCTTTCATAGAAGAGTTAGAAAAGTCAAAAATAGGAAAAATTACTTTCCCCCAAAAGATTCCTTTAAACCAGCCTTTTTCTTTACATATTCTGCTAAAAAAATCTCAAAAGTAAAAATTTTTCGGGAACAAAATTTGAAAATATTCGTCTAAATAAATGGAAGGAGGTGAGAGAAATGAAAAAAGCAATTTTATTTTTGATTTTATTAAGTTTCTTTTCTTTAAAAGGGTTTTCAGGGGTAATTTCAGAAGAACACACCAAACCTTCGCCTTATTTTTTTATACCAAATTCAGACCCCTCTATAGACCAATTTCCTTTATTAGAGACAAAAGCAAAAGTGAATATCAGTGGAGTAATAGCTTATGTAGAACTTACCCAAGTATATAAAAATGAAGGAGAAAGGACAATAGAAGCAATTTATGTATTCCCTTTAAGTACAAAAAGTGCAATCCATAGTATGAAGATGGAAATAGGAAATAGAACCATAATAGCCAAAATTGAAGAAAGAGAGTTAGCTCAAAGACACTATATCCAGGCAAAGAAAGAAGGAAGAGTCGTTTCTTTATTAGAGCAACAAAGACCAAATGTTTTCCAGATGAAAGTTGCAAATATTATGCCAAAAGATATTGTAAAAGTAACAGTAAATTACACAGAGCTTTTAATACCTGAGGATGGAGTTTATGAATTTGCATTTCCCACAGTAGTAGGGCCAAGATATTCTGGAGAATTAACTGATCCTACAGAAAAAGATGATTGGATAGAAAGTCCGTATTTTCACCAAGGTGTTGAACCTTCCTACAATTTTGATATTACTGTAAACATTAAAGCAGGTCTTCCTATAAGTAAGATTAAAGTTATTTCCCACAAAGTAGATATAGATTTTAAGTCTGAAAATGAAGCAGTAATCAGATTAGCAAAAGAAGAGAAAAAAGGAGGAAATAAAGATTTTATTTTAAGATATGTTTTGAGAGGAAAGAATATCCAGACAGGTTTATTGCTTTATCCAGGAGAAGAAGAGAAATTTTTCCTTCTGATGGCTCAACCTCCACAAAAAATTACCTTATCAGATATTCCTCCCAGAGAATATCTATTTATTGTTGATGTCTCAGGTTCTATGTATGGATTTCCTTTAGAAGTTTCTAAAGCCTTAATAAAAAGGATAATTAACAATTTAAGAGAAAAAGATTACTTTAATATTTTATTCTTTTCTGGAGGCTCAAAGGTGTTATCAGAAGAACCTCTTCCTGCAACTTTTGAGAATAAATTGAAGGCTATCAGTATGCTGGAGGCTCAAAGAGGAGGTGGAGGAACAAGGATTTTATCTGCTTTAAGAAGAGCTTTATCTTTAAAGAAAAAAGAAGGTTTATCCAGAATAATAGTTATAGCTACAGATGGTTATGTGGCTGTAGAGAAAGAAGTTTTTGATTTAATCAGGAAGAATTTAGATAAAGCGAACTTTTTTGCTTTTGGGATAGGTAAAGGTGTAAACAGGTATTTAATAGAAGGAATAGCAAGAGTAGGAAGAGGGGTGCCTTTTATAGCAACTGATGAGAAAGAAGCTAAATTAAAAGCAGAAAAGTTTTTAGAATATATAAAAGCACCTGTTCTTACAGATATTAAAGTAGAGTTTGAGGGGTTTTCTGCTTATGATGTAGAACCTTCTAAAGTTGGTGATCTATTTTACGAGAAGCCAATAGTTATTTTTGGAAAGTATAAAAATGCTGAAGGAAAGATTAAAATTACAGGAAAGACCCCTAAAGGAGATTTTGTAAAGATAATAGATGTAAGCTCTTTTAAAGAAGATAAAGAAGATATAGCTTTAAAATATTTATGGGCAAGAGAAAAGATAGCACAATTATCTGATTATAGAAAAGTAGGTGTGGATACAAAGGAGGAGATAATCAGGTTAGGTTTAAAATACTCTCTTATGACAGAATTTACCTCTTTTATTGCCATTGATACAATCAGAAGAGAAACAGGAGAGGTAGTTACCGTAAAACAACCTTTGCCTTTGCCTGAAGGTGTAAGTGATTATGCTGTGGGGGGAAAAAGAATAGGTGGCGGTTTTTTAGGTGCTATGAAAGTGTCTTCTCTTGCTTTTGAAGAAGAAAAAATAGTAAGAAGAGGATGGGAAGCTATTTCTAAAAAAGAATTAGGTCAGGTTTATTTAAAAGGAGGAAAATTTACTCAAAAGCTTTCAATGGAGAAGATAGAAAAATTATTATCATCTTTAAAGAAGACTTTGGGGCAATTATTTAAAAAATGGGAGTTAAAAGAGATTACTCTTGTTTTAAAGATTGAAGGAGGAAAATTGATAAATATAGAAGTAAAAGCTTATCAGGGAAAAGGATACAAGAAAGAAAAGCTTGAATCTGTTTTAAGAAAAATAAAATTCCCTCAAGATTTTACAGGTAAAATAGAGATAGAGTTAGAATATATTTAATCAATTTATTTTTTGCCCCTCTCTGGTTCTATTAAAAACAGAGAGGGGTCTTTTTGTTTTGTGCTAAAATAATATAAAATGAGAAATTGTTTTTTACTATTTGAAACTTTAAAAACCACAGATTTAGACTCTAATACTTTTATTTTTTGTGACCCTGTAGAGATAATAGAGACAAAAAGATTAGATTCTTTAGGAGAAATTTTTAAAAGAATAGAAAAGTTATCTAAAAAATATTATCTGGCAGGATACATTTCTTATGAGGCAGGTTTTTATCTTCAGGAAGGATTAAAGACTAATTTTCCTAAATCTTTTCCGTTTTCTCTGGTAAAATTAGGTGTTTTTAAAAAAGCAAAAATTTTTCCTGCATTTGAAAAAGAGATTCAAAATTGTTATAAAAAGTTTCTGAAAGAAGAAAAAAAGTATAAGATTAAAAGTCTTAATTTAAGTGAGAATTTTTCAGAATATAAAGAAAAGATTAAAAGGATTAAAGAATATTTAAGAGAAGGCGATATTTATCAGCTGAATTACACTTTAAGGTATAAATTTGATTTTGAAGGTTCTGCATTTAGGTTTTATCAGAATTTAAAAGAAAAACAGAAAACTCCTTACACAGCATTTTTAAAATTTAGCAATGAATATATTTTATCAATTTCACCAGAATTATTTTTTAGAATAGAGGAGGATAGAATCATATGTAAACCTATGAAAGGAACTATTAAAAGAGGGAAAAATATTTATGAGGATAAAATAAAAGCTAAAAATTTATTTAAAAGTGTAAAGAATAGAGCAGAAAATGTGATGATTGTGGATTTAGTAAGGAATGATTTAGGTAGAATCTGTAAAGAAGGCTCTGTAAAAGTTACTAAATTATTTGAAGTAGAAAAATATGAGACTCTTTTTCAGATGACTTCCACAATAGAGGGGGTTTTAAAAAAGAAGATTACCTATTTGGATATTTTCCGAAGTCTTTTTCCTTGCGGTTCAATTACAGGAGCTCCAAAAATAAGAAGTATGGAGATAATAAATGAATTAGAAGATCTTCCCAGAAAAGTATATTGCGGAGCAGTAGGGATAATATTTCCTTCAAAAGATTCCAAAAGATGTGTATTTAATGTGCCTATAAGAACAGTAATTATAAATAAAAATAGAGGAGAGATGGGAGCTGGAGGAGGAGTAGTTATCAGTTCTAAGGCTTTATCAGAATATGAAGAATGTAAACTTAAAGCTAATTTTTTAATTAAGAGGTATAAAGAATTCAGATTATTTGAGAGTATTCTTTATAACAAAGACTATGTATTTTTAGAAGAGCATTTAAAAAGATTAAAAAATTCAGCAGAATATTTTGGTTTTAATTTTGATATTTTAAAGATCAGACAGATTCTGAGAGAAGTAGAGGAGAAGTTAAGCAATAAAAAGTTTTACAAGGTAAAGTTATTTCTGGATAAGAAAGGAAAAGTAGAGGTTGAATGGCAAATTTTAAAAAATCTTAAATTTAAAGGTAAAAATCAAGTTATACTTTCTAAAGCAAAGACGGATCCTCATAATGTATTTCTTTACCATAAAACCACAAACAGAAATCTTTATGATTCTGAATACAGAAAAGCTTTAAACAATGGATTTTGTGAGGTAATATTTACAAATGAGAAAGGAGAGATTACCGAGGGAGCAATTTCTAATATTTTTATATTAAAAGATGGTATTTATTTTACCCCTCCTGTAAGTGCAGGACTTTTAGATGGAATATATAGGAGATATTTTATTAAAACAAATCGTAAAAAGGTTGTTGAAAAATCTTTATTCCTCCAGGATCTTATAAGAGCAGACAAAATCTTTATCTGCAATTCAGTAAGAGGCCTTTTCCCTGTAACCCTTGCGCTTCCTAAATTCTGATGGAAAATAAATAATAAATCAACCCACAAGGCATACTTTTAACTTTTCTTTGCCGAGTTAACTTTCTATTTTCTCTTGGTATAAATTGTTATATAATATTTGGAAAAAGTATATGTGAACAGTTTGGATATGAACGTTAAGTAAAATGCCCACCGTCGCCTTGATGGAGGATGATAAGGATGTTGAATTCGGATGAGATACTAAAAAAAATTGAAGAAAGTAAGGATAAAATCAAGAAATTTGGAGTTAGGAGGATAGGTTTATTTGGTTCTTACATTAGAAGTGAACAGAAAAAAGAGAGTGATATTGACGTGTTAGTAGAATTTGAAAAAGGAAAGAAAACTTTTGATAACTATATGGAACTGAAATTCTTCTTAGAAGATTTATTCAACTGTAAAGTTGATCTTGTAATTCTGGAGTCTATAAAACCAGATTTAAAACCTCATATATTAAGGAGTGTGAAATATGCCTCGGGAGTATAAAGCGTATTTGAGGGATATACTTGAAGCAATAGATAAAATTGAGAGATATACAAAGAATATAAGTTTCGAGGATTTTTCAGACAACGAATTAATTCAAGATGGTGTGATAAGAAATCTTGAAATAATAGGAGAGGCTGTAAAAAATCTACCTGATGATATTAAGAAAGATTATCCAGAAGTAGATTGGAGAAAGATAGCTGGTCTGAGGGATATCCTTATTCATGCATATTTTGGTGTAGATTTAGAGGTCATATGGGACATAGTAAAAAATAAAGTTCCAGAACTAAAGGAGATGGTGAAGAAGATTCTTTCAAACCTATGATTTGGTGAACAAGAATGATGAGATGCTATATAAATGACAGCAGGCATTCTGCGGTGTTGTGCATCTTGCTCTTTGTGTTTGTTAACAGGGTGGATATGTGGCTTTCCTTTGGCTACGTCCAAATCTCGACTATCGTCGGGACTTCACATATCTCCAGAACGAACGTTAGGCGAAAGAGTCAAAAATCAAAAGGAGGATAGGTAAATGATTAGCGTGTTAAAATTTTTTAAAACATATTTTTCATTACTTGTCTCGGCGATTCAAGTACTAATAACTCTTTTTGTTACTGTTGTTATATTGGGTGCTGTTATAAGTATTGTAGAAAAAATAGATTTCTGGAACGCTCAATATCTTTCTTTCATTACCGCATTAACCATAGGGTATGGTGACCTGACGCCCCATACACCTCTTGGAAAAGTTATAAGTATTTTA
>Ga0190363_1001398_pt1 | contig 14250 bp, 15 predicted proteins | sample 48721867_MG_FD_161272 | JGI IMG/M metagenome (GOLD analysis project Ga0190363, IMG submission 161272) | Hydrothermal vent microbial mat bacterial communities from Southern Trench, Guaymas Basin, Mexico - 4872-18-6-7_MG | ecosystem: Environmental > Aquatic > Marine > Hydrothermal vents >...
TTACGAACTTCTTGGCATCGGAAAACCAATTACTTTTGGCGAAGCGGTAAAATTAGCTGAATATGCCGGCTCTTTAACTGGAGTAAGACCGGCTTTAATCTTAGCGGTTTTAACTCAAGAATCTGAGCTTGGAAAAAATGTTGGCACTTGTAATCGAAAAAATGACCCACCAGAAAAAAAATGGAAAAAAGTGATGAAACCTAGTCGGGACTGGGAGCCTTTTATCAAGATCATTAAAGAACTTCAAGAAGCTGGCTATCCTTATAAAATTGATGAAATGCCGGTCTCCTGTCCAATGAGGGATCGATATGGAAATTATATCGGCTGGGGTGGAGCCATGGGTCCAGCTCAATTCCTTCCTTCTACTTGGCTTCTTTACAAAGACCGAATTGCTCAATTAACCGGACATAACCCTCCTTCTCCTTGGAATCTTCAAGATGCTTTTGTGGCTTGCGCGCTTCTTTTAAAAGATAATGGTGCCAAAAAAGGTGATTTTAAAAGCGAGTGGCGAGCTGCTTTAAAATATTTCTGTGGGCGGATAAACTATCGTTTTCGATTTTATGCTGATTCAGTCATGAATTTGGCTCGAAAATACGAAGAAGAGATTAAAATTTTGAAAAATCAATAACAATTATGAAAAAAAGAAAAAAAGCTATTCCAGTTCTTGATATTATTCCCTTAAAAAAAGGAAAAATTGATGAAGAGAAAATCAAAAAAATTAAGCCGGTTTTAGATTTAAAATATTCTCTTTTTGAAAAAAAGCCAAAACCAAAAGAAAAAACTTTACCTTCTCAGCTTTTTTTAAAAGAGAAAACTTATCCAAAGAAAAAATTTAAATTCTCTTTTAAATTTCTAAAAAAACTTGCCTTGCCAGCCTTTTTCACTCTTTTTTTTATTTCCTTCCTTTTCGGACTTTTATTTTTAAAAGAAAAATTTAACTTTTTACCTCAAAGTCTTTTTTCTTTATCCTCTTCTTTTCAGACTAATCTTAAACTAAAAGAAAAATTAATTTTAAATCAGCTTAAAAATTTAGAAATTGAAAAAGCTAAAGCTTCTTTAAAAGAAACTTCAAAAATTTTTGAAGCTTCACTTTCTTTATTAGATGATCTCTCTTCTTTTCAGATCTTTTTTCCTGAGCTTAAAAAATTTCTCTTTTTAAAAGAAAAACTCAATGAAACTTTTTCTCTTACTTTTGATTCTTTCAATTTAATTGAAACTTCTCAAAAAAATCTTTTTTCTTCTTTAAAAGGTGATCCTTACAGCTCCAAAAAATTATTTGCTTCTTTAGATTCTTTAAAACAAAAACTTGACCTTTTAAGTCAAAATTTAAATTCTTTTCTTTCAATTTCTGATGATTTTCATTTTTCTGAATTTAAAAAAGAATATCTTTCTTTTCAGCTGAAAATTGAAGAAGCAAAAGATTTAATTTCATTTTTGGAAAAATTTTTAGGAAAAGAAGAACCTAAAACCTATGTTTTGCTTTTCCAGAATAACGCCGAACTTCGAGCCAGCGGTGGTTTTTTGGGAAGTTTTTTGGTTTTTAGTTTAAATCGAGCTCGGCTAACTGATTTTAAAGTTTATGACATTTATGATCCTGATGGTCAGATTAAAGAAAAATACATTCCCCCAAAACCTTTATGGCTAATTACTCCGGTTTGGAAAACTCGAGATGCTAATTGGTTTTTTGACTTTCCAACTTCAGCTAAAAAAATCATTTACTTTTTAGAAAAATCAGGTTATTTTAAAAAAATTGATGGAGTTATTGCCATTAATACTTTTCCGGTCAAAGACTTTTTAGAAATCATCGGACCAATTGAACTTGAAGAATATCAAAAAACTATCACTCCTTCAAATTTTTTTGAAGTTTTAGAGTATGAAGTTGAATATGGTAAAGATAAAAGAAAAGGAGAACCCAAAAGAATTTTAAAAGTTCTTTTGCCAAAAATTTATGAAAAACTTTTTGAGCTTGATCAAGAAAAAACTCAAAAGCTAATAAAAATTTTCAAAGAAAACCTTGAAAAAAAGGAAATTCAACTTTTCTTTAAAGATCCTTTCTCTCAAAAAATAATCGAAAAATATCAACTTGGCGGAAAAATAATAAAAGAGCCTCCTTTCTCTGATTATTTAGCCATTGTCTTTTCAAACATTGCTGGCGGAAAAACTGACCTTTTAATTAAAAGAAAAGCAAAACTTTTAAGCAAAATTGAAAAAGATGGCAGTTTAGAAAACACTCTTATCATCACTCAAAATTATTTAAAACCTTCAAAAAACTATCCTTTTTATCGAAACATCAACAAAAGCTACCTTCGAGTTTATCTTCCTAAAGAAGCGAGCTTAGAAGAAATCTCAGGTTATAAAATTAGAAAAACTTATCCTTTAGTTGATTACTCTTTACCTCAATATTTAGTTGATCCGGATTTAGAAAAAATTGAAATGAGCTTTCAAGTTTTGCCTTTTGAAGGAGTTGATCTTTTCTCTGAAAATGGAAAAAAAGTAATTGGCTTTTGGGTTTTTACTAAAAAAGGTCAAAGCTCAAAAATAACTTTAAAATATAAGGTGTTTAAAAAAATAAACTCTCCAAAAAATTGGCAGCTTCTTTATCAAAAACAAAGTGGTGTCAAAATGCCAATTGAGATAATTTTAGAAGATGAAAAAGGAGAAATTAAAAGATTTTTGAAAGAAGATCCTAAAAGAATTGAAATTTTCAGTTTAAAATCATCCCCCCACCAATAACTTTTGAATCTTGATAAAATACCCCATATTGACCAGGAGTAGGAGCAAAAGCTTCTTTTTTTAAAAAACAAACTGCTTTTTTATTTTTTAAAAAAACTTGGGCGTTAATCTTTTTTTGATGGTATCTTAAAATAAGCTTTGTTTCAAATTTCTTTTTTTCCAAAACTTTTTTTTCAATAAAAGAAAGTTTTCCTAAAGTCACTTTTTTTCTCCAAATCAAAGGATGAAATCGGTTTTTTGAAACATATAAAATATTTTTTCGAGCATCTTTTTTAACGACAAAATAAGGACCAGAAGAAAGACCAAGACCGCTTCGCTGACCTAAAGTAAAAAACCAAATTCCTGGATGAGTTCCTAAAACTTTTCCAGTTTCAATTTCAACAATTTTTCCTTTTTTTTCTTTTATTTTCTCCAAAAGAAAGTCTCTAATATCCCTTTTTTCTAAAAAACAAATTTCCTGAGACTCTTTTTTTGCCTCAAATCCATTTTTTTTGGCAATTTTAATCACTTCCTCTTTTTTAAGCTCTCCCAAAGGAAAAATTGTTTTTCTTAATTTTTGCTGACTTAAATGATAAAGAAAATAGCTTTGATCTTTATTTTTATCTTTGGCTTCAAATAAAAAATATCTTCCATTTTCTTTTTTTATCCGAGCATAATGACCCGTGGCAAAGAAATGATATTTTTCTTTTAAAAAGAATTTAAAAGCTTTACCAAATTTAATTTTCTGATTACAAATCATACAGGGATTTGGAGTAAGATTTTTTCTATAAAAAGCAACGGTCTTTTCAATAACCTCTTTTTTAAATTCTCTTTTTAAATTCAAAACCAAAAATTTTGATTTTAATTTTAAAGCCACTTCTCTTGCCAGCGGCTTCAAATAGTCTTCTTTTTTCTTTGGAGTAAATAAATCTAAAAAACAGCAAACTAAATCAAACCCTTTTTTCTTTAAAAGATAGCCAGCAACTGAAGAATCAATACCACCGGAAAGAAGCAAAAAAACGGTCATTTTTTCTGATAGATTACTTTTCTTTCAACAATGGTTGATCTTCCAAAATAATTTTTGGCTTCGATTTTTAAAATATTAAGCCCAGGAACTAAAGGAAAATAATAAGAAAATTTTCCTTCCTTAATCGGAACTTCTTTTCCATTAATAAAAACAAACTTAGCATTAGTTCTTCCTTCAACTTTGATTTTATCTTCAGAAGCCACTAAATCAAAAGCTGGAGAGACAATTTCAAGCTTTGGAGGTAAAAAAAGAGGTCTTAAATTAATCCCAATATAAACCAGACCTAAAATAATTAAAAAAGACCAAATCAATTTTTCAAAATTGATTCCAAAAAATTTTCTTTTCCTCTCAATTTCTGGAAAAGAATCTCCCTTTCCAGAAAGATAAAGCTTTCTTTTTTCGAGCCGATAAAGCTCCCACAAATTTTTAAAATCGACTTCAAGGATTTGAGAAATTTTTTTCAGATATCCCTGAATATAAATATCTGGAGGTAAAAGATCCCACTCTTTTTTTTCAAGCGCCTCTAAAAATTTCTCTTCAATTCCAGTAAGAGAAGAAAGTTGAGCGATCGAAATCCCTTTTTTTTCTCTTAAATTTTTTAAAGCTTCAGAGAAATCCATTTTAAATCTATTATAAAAAAACTTGCTTTTTAGGCAAACCAAAAGTAAAATTTTTTAGACCATGAGAAAGCATTCCCCGGATTGGATCTTTTTAGGACTTCTTTTTTTAATCATCATTTTAGGAATTGCTTTTCTTTGCTCGGCATCTTCTCCAATTGCCAAACTTAAATTCAACGACCCTTATTTTTACCTTAAACATCAATTAAAATACGGCTTTAGCTTTGGAATTTTAGGCTTTCTTTTTGGCTATTATTTTTACTATCTTCGCTTAAAAAAGCTTTCTTTTTTCCTTTTGCTTTTCAATCTTTTTCTTTTAGCTTTACTTTTTACTCCTTTAGGAATAACTCAAAAAGGTGCCACTCGCTGGCTTAATCTCTTTGGTTTTTGGTTTCAACCAAGCCAACTTTTAAAACTTACTTTCTTTTTATATCTTTCAGCTTGGCTCGCTTCTGAAGAAAAATCAAAAAGTTTTAAAAAAGGTTACCTTCCCTTCTTAATCATTTTATCTTTAGTTGGGATTTTGCTTATTAAACAACCTGCCACTTCTTTTTGTTTTTTAATTTTAACCACCGCTTTGATTTTATATTTTTTAGCGGGTGCCCGATTTAGTTTTTTAGCCCTCACTTTTCTTTTAATGATTGTCGCTTTAATTTTCCTTATTATTTTCTCTCCTTATCGAATGGAGCGAGTAATGACCTTTCTTAATCCTAACTATGATCCTCAAGGAGCAAGCTATCAAATCAATCAAGCTTTAATTGCCATTGGCTCGGGCGGACTTTTTGGCAAAGGTTTTGGAAATTCAGTTTTAAAAACAAAATTTTTACCTGAAGTCATCTCTGATTCTATTTTTTCAGTTATCAGTGAAGAAATTGGATTTTTAGGGGTAATTTTTCTTCTCACGCTTTATTTTCTTTTTGCTTTAAGAATTTTTAAAATTGGAAAAAGAGCTCCGGATAATTTCTCAAGGTATTTCGCTTTTTCGGTTGCAATTGTCTTCCTTCTTGAAAGTTTAATCCATATTGCTTCAAATCTTTCACTTCTACCTTTCTGCGGTCTTGGTCTTCCTTTAATAAGCTATGGTGGAACCTCTTTAGCGGTCTATCTTACTTTATTTGGCATTGTCGCCGGAATCTCAAGATTTACTCTTTAAAAATGTGGATAACTTGGCTTGAAAAAAGCTAAATTTTGATTATTTTCTATATAAAGGGCTTGAGGTCTTTTAGATGCTCAAGCCAAAGGGCGAAAAAATTCCTTTAAAATCTTATGAAAGCACTAAATTGGGTTTTGGTTCTTGCTGGAATTTGGCTTATTATCTCCCCTTGGGTCCTTGGCTATAGCAGCTTAACTGGTGCCATGGGAAATAGCGTCATTTTAGGAGTCATTGTTGGTGTCATTGGTTTAGTTCAAGCTTTGGCAGGTAAAAAAGAAGGAGGGGGAGCAAGCCTCTAAAAAATCTTAGAAAACTCTTTTTTTTTAAAAACTCCGCCGCCTTTGGGCAGCGGAGTTTTTTGTTAAAAAAATTTATGAAAACCCAAGAGTTTGATTTTTATCTTCCAAAAGAGCTTATTGCTCAAAAACCAACAAAGCCCAGAGATGCTTGCCGGCTTTTAGTGGTGGATCGAAAAACTCAAAAAATCGTCCACAGCCGATTTTATCATTTAGATAAATTTCTCAAAAAAGGTGATGTTTTGGTTTTTAATGACAGCAAAGTCATCCCAGCTCGGCTTTTAGGAAAAAAAGAGACTGGTGGAAAGATTGAAGTTTTGCTTTTAAATAAAAAAGGAGAAAATTGGGAAGTTTTAGCAAAAAAGGTTAAAAGAAGCTATCTTGGAAAAAAAGTCTTTTTTGAAAAAAATTTAACTGGAGAATTTAAAAAATTTCTTGGTGAGGGAAAATGGGAAATTGAATTTAACTTAAAAGGAGAAAAATTTTTCAAAATTTTAAAACAAATCGGACAAACTCCAACTCCACCTTATATCAAAGAAAAAGTGCCTCTTTCTGACTATCAAACTATTTTTGCCAAAAAAGAAGGCTCAATTGCAGCTCCAACCGCTGGGCTTCATTTCACCCCTTCTCTTTTAAAAAAGCTTAAAGAAAAAGGTATTGCCTTAAAATTTGTCACTCTTCATGTAAATTTAGCCACTTTTGCCCCAATTAGAGAAGAAAAAATTGAAAATCATAAAATGGGAGAAGAAGAAATTGAAATCAAAAAAGAAGTAGCTGAATTTTTAAATCAAGCCAAAGAAAATTCTCAAAGAATTATTGCCGTCGGAACAACGGTGGTTCGAACTTTAGAAAGCTTTGCTTTTAAAACCAAAAAAGGTTTTAGAGTTAAAAGTGGTAGAAAAAAAACCAATCTTTTTATTTATCCTGGCTATCAGTTTAAAATTGTCGATGGCTTAATTACCAATTTTCATCTTCCCAAATCAACTCTTCTTTTGCTTGTTTCTGCCTTTGCCTCAAAAGAGTTAATTTTAAAATGCTACCAAGAAGCAATAAAAAGAAAATATCGATTTTTCTCTTTTGGAGATGCAATGCTAATTTTATGAATAGTAAAAAAGAATTTGAGAAATTGCTGCCAAAGGAGCAATTTCACTGAAAAGAATTAGGTTTTGAATTTTAAAATCAAAAAAACCAAAACTTTTTGCCAAATTAATTTCATTTTCACTAAAACCTCCTTCAGGTCCAATAAAAAGAGAAAAAGAATCTGGCTTTTCTTTTTTCTTTAAAATTTCTTTTAAAAAATTTTTACTTGAAGGATGAGCAATTAATTTTAAATCCGAAGAAGCTTCTTCAATTGCCTTTTTAAATTCAATCGGGGGTAAAATTTGAGGAATTTTCACCCGCTGGGATTGCTCGCAGCTTTCAATAATAATCTTTTTCCAACGATCAAGTTTTTTTGAAAGAATATTTCTTACAATCGTTCTCTCAGAAATAATCGGAATAATTTTTTCCACTCCAAAACCAACAGAATATTTTAAAACCATCTCAAATTTTTTTCTTTTTAAAAGCGCCTGATAAAGAAAAATTTTTATTTCTGGCTCTCTTTGAGGTAAAGAAGTTTTCAAAATTTGAGCTTCTAAAAAATCTTTTCCAATTCTTTTGATCTGACAAAGATATTCCTTTGAAAAGTTATCAAAAAAAATTATTTTTGAACCCTCTTTTTTCCTTAAAACTTTTCTAATTTGAAAAATTTTTTCTTTTTCAAAAACTAAAAGAGAATCTTTTAATTTTTTGAAATTTTCAATATAAAAGCGATGAATCATTTTTAGCGAACTTCAATTTTTCCAAAAGAATTTACTTCAATTATTTTTTGCTGGCTTGGAGAAGAAATAAGATAAATTTTTATCTGGGTTGAGGTTGCAATTTTTCCAGTGAGTTTTTCAAAAATAATCTCTTTAGAATTTCCATCTGAAGGATCAGAAAATTCAATGTGGTTTGGAAGATAAACAGTTTGAACAGTAGTGGAGCTACTATAGCTCCCATAAAATAAAGAGAAAAAACTTGGAGAAGAAATTGGATTTTCAAAATGAACTCCCCAGGCACTTTCTCTTTCCTGAACTATTGATTTTGCTTTGGCGTTTTCAAGAAAAATTGCAATTTTCTCTGCTGTTCCTTCAAGAGTTTTTGAACGCCAATAAGGATAGAGACTAAGAATTCCAAAACCAGCAATAACGGTAATAATTGCCATAACCATCAGAAGCTCAATTAAAGTGAAAGATTTTTTAAAAAGTTTCATCTTGATAGGTTTGATCAATGGTTCGAAAACTAACACAACCGGGATCAAACTTTAAAGTCACCGAACCAGTTGGACCGTTTCGATGTTTGGCAATAATAATTTCAGCTGTATTTCTTTCTTCAGGTGAAACTAATTCTGGTTTTTTATCTTTATCTTTTCGATAAATAAACATCACCACATCAGCATCTTGTTCAATCGAACCTGAAGCTCGAAGGTCAGAAAGTCGAGGAATTCTTGATTCTCTTTGCTCAACCGCTCGAGAAAGTTGAGAAACCGCAATTACTGGAATTTGAAGTTCTCTTGCCAAAGATTTTAAAAATCTTGAAACCTGAGTAATTTGCTGAACTTCACTTTCATTGGTATTTAAAGGACGAACTAATTGAAGATAATCAATAATTAACGCTCCTAGTCCTTGCTCAAGTTGAAGTCGCCGCGCCATGGTCCTAATTTGAAGGATATCAAGTGAAGGAGTGTCATCAATGAAAATTGGAGCCTGAGAAAGAGTATCCAAAGCTTTTTCAATTAACTTAAAATCAAGTTCATCATGAAGCCGACCAGTTCTAATCCTCCAAAGATCAACTCCGGACTGAGCCGCAATAAGTCGATCAACAATTTCATCTTTTGACATCTCAAGTGAAAAAATCCCAACTGGCACCTTTTCTTTCAAAGCAATTGCCCGAGCAAAATCTAAAGCTAAAGCAGTTTTTCCCAAAGAAGGGCGAGCGGCAACAATGATAAGATTTGCTTTCTGAAAGCCAGCCAGCATTTGATCAAGTGGCGGAAAACCAGTGGTTAAACCTCTTAAAGGCTTCTCTCCTTTATGAAGCCGATCAATTCTTTCAAAAGCTTCTTTTAAAGATTCTTTCAAATCCTGAAATTTTTCCAATGCCCCTTTTTGAGAGACCGAAAGCACTTCTTGCTGAAATTGATCAAGAAGCATTCTAATTTCTTTTTTTTCTTCAAAACATTCCTGAGCCATTTTATAAGAAAGCTCAATCAAACTTCTTAAAATACTTTTTTCTTTTACTATTTGAGCATAATTTTCAAGATGAGAAGTGGTTGGCACCAAAGACACCAAAGAGCTTAAATAGCTTACCCCACCAACTTCTTCTAAAAGATCTTTTTCTTTAAGTTTTGAGCTTAAAGTTAAAACATCAATTGGCTGACCTTTTTCATAAAGCTCAAGCATCGCTTCATAAATCTTTTGATGACTTCCTTTATAAAAATCAGAAGGAGAAAGGAAATCAGCAACTTTAATCATTGCCTCATTGTCAATTAAAATACCTCCAAGCACCGCTTCTTCAGCTTCTAAATTATGAGGCAAAACCTTCTCCATTTCCCTTGAATTCTAAAAAAATTTTTATTAAAATTCAAGCAACGGGCGGTTAGCTCAGTTGGCAGAGCGCTCGCTTGACGTGCGAGAGGTCGCTGGTTCGAGTCCAGCACCGCCCATTAAAATTTCAGTATTTCTCTATTTCTTGAAGAAGTCTTTGTTTAAAATTTTTTAAAATTGGATGATGACTTATTGGTAGAAGCATTTCTAATTCTCTTTTAAAATTAATTTTTTCCTTTTTTAGTCTCTCTTTTATTTTTTCAAGCTCTTTTTTATTAAGAAACTTTTTTAATTCCGGATGCCGAAGAATAAAATAAAGATCATAATAATCTCGAGGCTTGCTTCTTTCAAGTAAAGCTGAAATTTTTTCTTTTACTAACTGGCAAGGGCTCAAAGAAAAAATCAGATAAGCAGGCAAATATTCTCCAACAATGGTTTGCACTTCTCCTTTTAGTTCTTTTCTTCTTAAAGAAACTTCAAAGAAAATTTCTCCTTTAAAGCCTGAAAAATTATAACCTAAAATCCCTAAATATCCTCCAGAAGTAAATTTAGTTTCTTTAAGCTCAATTTTTATATTTTCTTTCTCAATTTGAGATAAAACTTCTAAAAAAATTGACTCAATTTCTTTTCTTAAAAGAAAGTCTTTACTGCTAAAATCTAAATCTTCAGAGAAACGAGGACTATGATAAATTATTCGAAGCGCTGAACCTCCTTTGAAAAAAATATTCTCTGAACCTTTGATCTTGTAAAGAAAAGATAAAAATAAATGCTGAAGATATTCCCGAGCCACATTTTCCTCCCGAGTTTGAAATTTAAGGGCTAATTTTTTAAGATATTCAACATCAAGCATAAATTTTTTCAATCAAGTTTAAAAGTTTTTTGTTTTCAAAACATCGAGCATATTTTAAAAGTTTTTTCTTTTTTATTTTTTTAAGTCTTAGTCTTTCATAACTTAATTTTCTTTTCCCTAATGAAACTTGATACAAGAAATCAGCCAAAGCTTTCTCTGGTTCAGCAATTAAAACATTTCTCCCTCGAATTTTTCTTAAAGAATAACCCAAAAAACAATTTTTTTTGATTTTAAAATAAAAAAATTTTAAATTTCCTACTTGAAAAGTTTTCGTTTTCCGAGTAGTCGCAGAGCTAATTTGATAGATCGTCTCAGGTAAAATTCCATAAAAAGAAAGAGCGGATTCAAAAGAAACATAGGAAGGTTGATAAAGAGCGTTCGCCAATTCAAAATCAAGTGGAGGATTTGCCTTCAAAAAATAAAGCCCTTTTCTTGCTTTTATTAAATAACCTTTTTTTTGGTACCGCCTAATCCATTTCTTAGCAGTTTCATACTTTACCTTAAAAATTCTTTGGAAATCAAAAATAGAGAAAATTTTTATCCCCTCTTTTTTTAACTTTTCTTCTACCCAAAAAAAGTTTAACGAAGCCATTTCCCTACAGGGACAAATTTGTCCCTTTAGGGAAATATATTTCAAAAAAGTAATTTTGTCAATTAATCTTTTCTAAAAAGGAAGGTGGAGCCAGCTAAAAAGACCGATCATTTTTAAGCCCATATAAATCATCACCGCAATAAAAACCCATTTTAAAGATTTGGGATGAATTTTGTGAGCTAGATGAGCCCCAACTTGAGCCATAGGAACACTTGTTGTCGCTAACAAAATCCATTGAAGCAAATTAACATACCCAAGAGAATAAGGAGGCAAGCCTTGAGCTTTCAAACCATAAAGGATATAAGCAATCGCTCCTCCTAAACTGGTAAAAATCATAATTGCCGTTGAAGTTGCCACCGCTTCATGCATGTGATAATTAAGAAAAATCACCATTAAAGGCACCATTAAAACCCCACCTCCAATTCCAATAAGTCCAGTAATAAATCCAAAAATTGCTCCTAAAAAAAGATAGGTAAAAGGATTTCCATGGGGCTCTCCTTCAACTCTGATAGGATGAGCAGTAATCATCCTTAAAGCACCTAAAAGAATCGCAAGACCAAAAATAATTTTAAGAATTTTTCCCGGAAGATGAGCGGCAAGATAAGCTCCAAGAAAAGTAAAAATCACACTAGTTAGTCCAAGAATAATCGCCGCCCTCCAAATCACCGCTCCTTTTTTATGATGCCTTAAAGCCCCACTTAAAGCAGTCGGAAAGACTACCAAAAGATTGGTTCCAAAAGCAACTCTAATAGCAATCGTAGGATCAATTCCAATTGCTTTTAAAATAAAAAATTGAACCGGAACCATTATAAAACATCCCCCAACTCCAAGCAGTCCCGAAACAAATCCTACTCCGATTCCGGTTAAAAGAAGATAAAAAATATAAATCGGTGCCATAGATTAATCTTTTAAAAACTCACTTAGCAATTTCAAATATTTTTTGACGACCTTTTCATTTAACTTGTAAAAAATTTTTACTCCTTCTTTTCTTGATGAAATTAAATTAAACTCTTTTAAAGTTTTTAAATGATGAGAAACCAAATTTTGAGGCAATTTAAGACACTGCCAAATTTCACAAACACACTTCTCCTCTTTACTTAAAAGGCATAAAATTTTAAGTCGATTTTTTTCCGAGATGATTTTTAAAAAGCTTATAAGCTCATTTATTTTTGCCTCTGATTTTCTACAACATTTCTCTCTCATAAAAAATCCATCAATCTTCATTGATATATTATATCTTTTTTAACTTTTTGTCAAATTTTGCTATAATTGTAATCAAAAAATGGAAATCAAAATTAAACCTCAAATCTTTAAAGCTTATGATATCCGAGGAATTTATCCTACTTTTTTAGATGAAAAAACGGCTTATTTTATTGGAAAAGCTTTTGTTAAATTTCTTAAAAAGAAGAATCCAAAAATTGTTATTGGGAAGGATAATCGCCTTTCCTCGCCTTCTCTTTTTAAAGCTTTAAGTTTAGGAATTGTTGAAGAAGGAGGAAATGTTTTTGACATTGGGCTTTCAACCACACCAATGCTTTATTTTGCTTTGGCTTATTTTAAATTTGATGGTGGTATTAATATTACCGCTTCTCACAATCCCAAAGAATATAATGGCTTCAAATTAGCTAAAAAAAATGCCCTGCCAGTAAAAGGAAAAGAGCTTTTAAAAATAGTTGAGAAATTGAGCGCTCAAAAAGATTTAAAGAAAAAGAAAAATAAAGGGAAAATCTTTAAAAAAGAAGTTTTAAATGAATATCTTGATTTCAATCTTAAAGACTTTGATCTTAAAAAATTTTTACCTTTTAAAATTGCCATTGATAGCGGCAATGGCACGGCTGGAATTTTAGTTGAAAAACTTTCCCAAAAAACTCCTTTTAAAATTTTCCATCTTTTTAGAAAACTTGACGGCTCTTTTCCTAATCACCCGCCTGATCCTTCAGTTGAAAAAAATTTAAAATTTTTAAAACAGGAAATTAAAAAAAGAAATGCTCATCTTGGAGTTGCTTTTGATGGTGATGGTGATCGAATTGTTTTTTTAGATGAAAAAGGAAAAGTAATTTTTGGAGATTTAATTTTGGCTTTAATTTCAAAATATCTTTTAAAAGAAAATCCAGGCAAGAAAATCCTTTATGATCTTCGATGCTCAAAAATTGTAAAAGAAGCCATTCTTGAAGCTGGTGGAGAGCCAATTGAAAGTCGAGTTGGTCATACTTTTATCAAAGAAAAAATGAGAAAAGAAAAAATTTTATTTGGAGGAGAATTTTCAGGTCATTTTTATCATCAAAAACACTATTTTTGCGAAGCTCCTCTTTTTGTCTTTTTAAAACTTTTAGAAATTCTTTCAAAAGAAAAAAAGCCTCTTTCAAAACTAATTTTGCCTTTTAAAAAATATTTTCATTCCGGAGAAATTAATTTTAAAATAAAAGAAAAAGAAGCTTTAATGGAAAAATTAGAAAAAAAATATAAAAAAGGAAAAAAGAGTCATCTTGATGGTTTAAAAATTGAATTTAAAGATTGGTGGTTTTTAGTTCGCCCCTCCCAAACCGAACCTTTACTAAGACTTATCATTGAAGCTAAAAGCAAAGCTTTACTTAAAGAAAAAAAGAAAGAAATTATCTCACTTATCAAATCTTTTTCTTGATTTTCAGGCAAGCTTTTATTAGAATTTAATTTCTAAAGATGGGAAATCAAAATCTTTTAGAAAAATTTAAAAAAATTGCCGAAAATTTAATCAATCAATTTAAAGAAGAAATCAAAACCATTCGCACCCAAAGACCCCATCCGGGTTTGGTTGAAGACTTGCCGGTTGATTATTATGGTCAGAAAACAAAAATCAAAAGTATTGCCACTATCTCCATCAAAATGCCCAATCAAATTGTAATTCATCTTTGGGATAAAAATGCTCTCAAAGCAGTTGAAGAAGCCATTGAAAATTCTGAACTTAATTTAACCCCCCAAATTGAAGGTACCACGATCTATCTTAATTTGCCTCCTTTAACTGAAGAAAGAAAAAATGAATTAGTCAAATTTTTAGCTTCAAAAAAAGAAAATTTTAGAATTAGATTTCGCCAAGAAAGAGAAGAGATTTTAAGAAAGCTAAAAAACCAAAAAGAAGAAGGAGAAATCTCAGAAGATGAGTTTTTCAAATTAAAAGATGAAATTCAGGAAATTGTTGATGATTTTAATGAAAAAATCGAAAAAATTTTTGAGCAAAAAGAAAAAGAAATAAGAGAATAAATTTTTATGACTATTATTCTTTTCATCTTCTTTTTAGGACTATTAATCTTTTTTCATGAATTAGGACATTTTTTAGCCGCCAAAAGAAGCGGTGTTTTTGTGGAAGAATTTGGTTTTGGTTATCCTCCAAGAATTATTGG
>Ga0190363_1001399_pt1 | contig 14250 bp, 15 predicted proteins | sample 48721867_MG_FD_161272 | JGI IMG/M metagenome (GOLD analysis project Ga0190363, IMG submission 161272) | Hydrothermal vent microbial mat bacterial communities from Southern Trench, Guaymas Basin, Mexico - 4872-18-6-7_MG | ecosystem: Environmental > Aquatic > Marine > Hydrothermal vents >...
TAACTTGAGGTAAGTTATTGAATTTAAATACTTTAACATTTTTTGCATCTGAGGAAGCTTTTAAAACTCCTTCTCCTTTTCCCACAAATACGACTGAGACCGTATGAAACCGAGGATCTCTTTGAGGCTGAGAGTAAACTTTAAATTGCCGAATGTTAACAAAATCTAAATTTGTCTCCTCCTTTACCTCTCTTATTACTGCCTCCTCAACTGATTCTCCCCAATCAACAAATCCTCCTGGAAGTGCCCAACCAAAGGGGGGGTTTTTTCTTTCTACCATCACAATTCCTCCTTTATATTTTACAATCCCATCCACTGTCAGAAACGGACCTTGAGTAATCTTTTTGCTTATATAATTTATATATCCTGAAATATTCTTCTTAAAAATCTGATAAATCCTTTCCTTATTCAGCGCAAAAATAATCTTTTTTAAATTTTTCTTTTCCTTTCTCATATAGCGAAATACTTCCTGAGCCATAATTTTTGCTACTGCATGTGGAGGAAGAGGCAAAACTTCCATTAAAGGAATAACTAAGGAATTCATCTTAAACTTATCTGCTTTTTCTAAAACTTCATAAATAACTTTACGAAAATCCTCTTCAGTATCCTTGATATTAAAAGTATCCTGCATACAGGCACAAATTATATATTTATAATTTAAAAAATCACGAGGACCCCTCACAACAAATACTTTATTTTCTTTCTTATCTATATTTTTTAAAAAATCCTTTCCTATTAATTTAAGAAAATATTTTTTTACTGAAAAATCAGGATTTAAAGGAACTAAAACTGCATCTTCTTTTATCTTTTTTATATCTTTTTTCTCTACCAAAACTTTAAGACTCATTGCGCCTCCTTCTTTTTAAAATCTTCTCCGCAACAAGAAAAGCTTCCCTTTTTGTTTTTATTCTACCTAAGGCTTGCTCTTCCTTAATCTTTTTAAGAATCTCTCCAACTAAAGGTGATGGTGTTAAATTAAACTTTTCCATAATCGCATAACCATCAACAATTTTGGGTAAAGGCTTTTCTTTCTTCTTTTCCAATTTCTCTTTTACAATTTTAAATAAAATTCTTTCCTGTTGCTGGCGATTTTTTCTATCCACCAATTCACCCCGTGTAGCACGCCAATCAGCAATAGAGAGAAAGATAATTGATAATCCTTCTGGCTCTGTATCACGAAAAAAACGAAATACAGCCCTTTTTGTGGGAATACCTGCCTGAATTAAAGAGCCCGGACGCATATGCCAAAACACCAATTTTTTCAATGTCTCCTTTTCTTTTGCGGAAAGTTTAAGCTTTACTGCAATCTCCTCACACATCTCGTATCCAATTTTTTCATGAGTGTAAAAAACTGTTCTATTGTTTTTAATTTTTTTTGCTTTTGGCTTTCCTATATCATGAAGAAGACAGGCGAGTTTAAGAATATAAAGACGCTTTCTTTGATAAGCCAACTCTTCATCTAAGTATTTTTTTATCTTTTTAAACTTTCTTAAATAACGATGATACAAAAACTCGAAACAACGCAAAGTCTCAAGAGAATGCCTCCAGACATCTAAATGGTGATACCCCCCCTGATAAACCTCACGCATAGAAGAGATATGGGGAATAATTTCATCAATAATGTATAAACTATCCATCAATTTAATCGTTTTGTAAGAGAATTTGCAGTCTAAAATTTTAAAAAGCTCCTCATTAATTCTTTCTCCCGAAACATTTATAAGATATTTTCTGTATTTAGATAAAATCTTTAATGTATTCTTCTCAATTTTTAAATTATATTTTGAAGATAAACTAAAAGCACGCAGAATTCTTAAAGGATCCTGAAGAATAACTTTTTCCTGAGTTAATCTTAAAACTCTATTTCTTAGGTCTTTTTTCGCTCCCAAAAGATCAATCACCTCTATTTGAGGAAGTTTGTTAAGAGAAACAGCTAATGTATTTATAGTAAAATCTCTGTTTTTAATATCTTCTTCTAAATTTTTTCCTTTAAATGAAGAAAAATCATAACGAATCTCTTCATTATCTTTTTTAAAAACTACCCGATAGGTCTTTTCTTCCTCATCCAAAACAACTAAATGCGCACCTATCTTTTGAGAAAACTCCAAAGCAACTTTGTAAGGATTAACATTGGCAACGAAATCAAAATCAAATTTGCTTTTTCTTCTTAAATATAAATCCCGCAAAAAACCTCCCACCAGCCACATATTCAATTTTTTTTTCTCAACAGTCTCTTTAAGAGTAGTGATATAGGGGATCTCTTTTACTTTTTCAAGATACATAGGAAGGGTTAAAAATAAATCAACTGGGGCTTGAAACTGGCAAAGTCAAAAATCACCACTGATGATTTATTGGAAAGCCAACCACAAGCCTCTCCAGGATTAATCAAAAGTTTGCCTCCCCTTTCTTCTATTTGAGGTTTATGGGTATGCCCAAAGATTATTATATCTGCCTCTAATTCTTGAAATATATGAGTTAAAGCAATTCTTTTACCTTCCTCTTCTATAAAAAAAGGGGGGGTCTTTATTCTTCCTGAAGAAATCTTTAAGAGCCCTTCTTTTTCTCCATCATTATTTCCAAAAACCCCAAACCAGCTAATTCCTGACTCATTCAAAGGATGAAGAGCAAAAGGAGCAACAAAATCTCCAGCATGAAGAATCAAATCTACTTTATGAAGAAGAAATATATCTATTGCTTCCTTTATCTTTATAAGATGGTCATGAGTATCTGATATTATTCCTATTTTCATATTGACTCTCCCAATTTTTTAAATACTTCTTCCTCAACATATAAAGGAGATTTGGTTCTTACTGCTAAAGCAATACTATCTGAGGGACGAGCATCAACTATTTTTTTACCTTGAGGGGTTATAAGATGCAATTTAGCATGAAAAGTAGAATCAATTAATTTATCAATAACTACTTTCTCTAAAGATATATCTAAATTATCCAACAAAGACTTTATCAAATCATGAGTAAGAGGACGAGGAGGTCTGAACCCTGAAAGATGCATCCTTATCGCTAAAGCTTCATTCAATCCAATTACAATGGGCAAAAGTTTTGTTCCGTTTTTTTCTTTTAAAACAATTACCTGCTCATGTCTTTCTTCATCAATAATTATTCTTGATAATTCTACCTCAATCATTTCATCTTTTTACTTAAAATTTCTCTTAGTTCTCTTAAAAACTGATTTACATCTTTAAATTGACGATATACAGAAGCAAACCTAACATAGGCAACATCATCTAATTGTGATAACTTTTCCATAACTAATTCTCCAATATAACGTGATTCTACCTCACGGTCAAATTTCTTCTGAATCTCTTTCTCTATCTCAGAAACTACCTTCTCTAAAGTCTCAATACTTATTGGTCTTTTATGGCAAGCACGCAAAAGTCCATTTAAAATTTTTTCTCTCTGAAAAGCTTCCCTTCTTCCATCTTTCTTTATCACCATAAGAGGGGTTTTTTCCACATATTCATAAGTAGTATATCTTCTTCCACAGTTTAGACACTCTCTTCTTCTTCTTATTGATGTTGCATCTTGAGTTTCCCGTGAATCAATTACTTTATCCTCATTATAACCACAATAAGGACACCTCATTTAGAATTTATAAGTTAAAGCTGCCCAATAAAATACATGATATTCTTTAATATCTAAATCTATATCCTCAACACTGGTTCCGGTATCATCAACTCCGGGAGAAAGAGGATCGTCTCCATACCAGTACTGAGATTGCTCACCTTCTGTATCTACACTGAGATAATCAATCCCTAAATTAAAACTCCAGTTTTTTTGCATCTCTAAAAAAAGATTTAAAGCTACATGTGCAGCCCAACCTTTACAATCTCCATGAAACAATTTATTCCTTAAAACATGATCATCTCTATCCTTAGCTTTAGCATAAGGAGAAAAAGCTAATTCCATTCCTAACCCCCAATTTTTTAAAAATTTTATTTTTGGATTATCTACAGCAGTTATATAACTTCCTTCCACTCCAAAATAGGGAAGATAATATTCTACTTTATAATCTAAAACCTCCTCTCCCTCATGAGAACTTCCTCCACCAAGTACATCACGTATTCCTAATATCCTATATTTAAAACGTTCATAACGATACCCTCCCACAAGATCAATTTTTCCTTTTTTGTTCTTACCTCCCCATTCTTTCCAAAAATTTTCTCCTTCCCAGATTCTATACTTTAAAGAAGCATCCCATATATCTATCTTTACTTCTGCATCGGATTTGGTATGAGACCAAAGTAAATCATCTATCCAATCTTTATCCTCCATATCTTTATGTGCTTTCTGCCACATCTCATCATAAATGGCAAAACTTAAAAATAAAGGTTTCCTTCCTATACTAAACTCTCCTCCATAAAGCCAATTACCCAAAGGAAACTCTAATTTACTTTTTCCTGTAGAACCTCCTCCTGCATCAAATTGAATCTTATAATGAGTTTTTCCATCTAAATAACCTGTCTGAATACTTATTTTTATCTCCCATTCATCCAAAAATTTCTTAATAATCTCTTGACGGGAGGAAAAATTAGAAGATAGAGCAGAAAAGAGAAATATTAAATTTAAAATAATAAATCCTCCCAGAATTTTTTTCATTCTTCCCTCCTCTTTTTAAACCTTGCTACTTCTACTTTTGCCTTTTTTAAAAACTCTTCTGCCATCTCATCTGGGTAACTATCTTCATAAATTACTTTTTTAATCCCTGCATTTATAATCATTTTAGCACAGATACTGCAAGGAGCACAAGTAATATATAAAGTGCTTCCCTTAATTGAGACTCCGTGTAAGGCTGCCTGAATAATCACATTTTGCTCTGCATGTAGTCCTCGACAAATCTCATGACGAACTCCTGAGGGAACTTTTAACTTTTCTCGCAAACATCCTGTTTTATCACAATGTGGCAATCTCTGTGGTGCACCATTATATCCGGTAGCCAAAATCCTCCTATCTTTAACCAGAACTGCTCCTACTTTTCTACGCAAACAAGTTGAACGACTACTCACAAGATGTGCCACTTTCATAAAATACTCATCCCAATCTGGTCTTTCTATTCTCTTTTTAGATTTTGATTTCTTCATAGAGAGGAAATTTATCTAAAAGCTCTTTTACATCTTTGCGAATTCTATCCAATTTTTCCTCATCATTACAAAAACGTATTGTCTTATCAATTAACTCTGCAATTATCTCCATTTCAGGTTCTTTCATACCTCGTGTAGTTACCGCTGGTGTTCCAATCCTTATCCCACTGGTTATTTTAGGAGGATAAGGATCATAAGGAATAAGATTTTTATTTACCGTAATATTTACTTTCTCTAAAATATGAGCACAATCACGTCCGGTTATATTTTTATCCCTTAAATCCACAAGAAAAAGGTGAGTATCTGTCCCTCCACTTACAATACGATAACCTCTATTTTCTAAAGCTTTTGCGAATGCTTTTGCATTTTTAACGATTTGTCTTTGATACTCTTTAAATTCTTCTTTTAAAGCCAATCCAAAACCTACTGCTTTTGCCGCAATTATATGCATTAAGGGTCCACCTTGTCCTCCAGGAAAAACAGCAGTATCAATTTTTTTGGCAAATTCTTTCCGGCAGAGAATAAAACCACCTCTTGGGCCACGCAAAGTTTTATGGGTAGTTGAGGTAACAAATTCTGCAAATTCAACAGGATTTGGATAAATTCCTGCTGCCACTAATCCTGCAAAATGAGCCATATCTACTAATAGATATGCTCCCACAGAATCAGCAATCTCTCGGAATTTTTTAAAATCAATGATTCGCGGGTAGGCTGAGGCTCCAGCAATGATTAATCTTGGTTTATGTTTTTTTGCCAAATCCTTAACCTGCTCATAATCAATCACTTCACTTTTTCTATCCACACCATAAGTTATAACATTATAAAATTTTCCACTGAAATTTAGAGGGTGTCCGTGGGAGAGATGCCCTCCACAGGCTAAATCCATAGCTAAAATTGTATCCTTAGGATTAAGTATAGCCATCATCACAGCAATATTAGCCTGAGTTCCTGAATGTGGCTGGACATTGGCATGTTCTGCGCCAAATAATCTCTTTACTCTTTCTTGCGCCAATTCCTCAACCTCATCAACAAAAGAACAACCTCCATACCAGCGAGCTTTTGGGTATCCTTCAGCATACTTATTTGTCATAACTGAGGAGGCGGCTTCAAGAACAGGTAAGGGAGCAAAATTTTCACTGGCAATAAGTTCGATTTGATTCCTTTGCCGATAAATCTCTTTTTTAATAATCTCAAAAACTAAAGGATCTGCTTTTTTTAAATTTTCAAACACTTTCCTCCTCCTCTATTTTTTTTATTTTTCTTAAACGACGCAGGTGCCTTCCTCCCTCAAATTCAGTATACAGCCACCTCCAGACAATTTTTTTTGCATATTCTTTTTTCAAAAAACCAGCTCCCAAAACAAGAAAATTAGTATTATTATGCAAACGAGCCAGTTTCGCCACACTTAAATTATAAACTAAACCTGCTCTTATCCCCTTTACTTTATTAGCACAGATACAACTTCCAATCCCTGTAAAACAGATAAATATTGCTCTATCTAATTTTTTATCTCTTAATGCACAAGCTAAAGGATAAATAAAATCAGGATAATCACAAGAATCAGAAGAATATGTTCCAAAATCTATCACCTCTATACCTTTACTTTTAAGAAAATCAATCAAAAAATTTTTCAACTTAAAGCCACGATGATCACTGCCAATACCTACCCGCATTTTAACTTAAAGCCATTCTCTTAATTCTAATATTGCCTCTTTTATTAAATTATAAACTTCAAGATGAAATTCAAAAGGTTTCCCGATAGGATCAGGAATTTCCTGTTCTTGAGGTAAAAATTTTCCTAAAAGAAATACTCGTGATTCAAGTAAAGGTTCTAAATTAGTAATAAATTCTTTATGTCTTTTCTCCATAACAAAAATCAAATCTGAAGAAAGCAAAATCTCTTTATCTATTCTTCTGGCAAAATGTTCTGTATTTAAATCTTCATATTCCTTTAAAATTTTTTTTACCTCCTCAGATAAAGAAGCGTTCTCAGAAGCCATTATACCACAGGATAGAATTTCATATCTTTTCTCAAAAAAAGGACTATACTGGAAAAGATATTTCTTAAGAAGAGCCTGAGCCAAAGGAGAACGACACGTATTACCCATGCAGACAAAAAGAATTCTTTTGCGAATGAAAGTTTCAATAATCTCTTTCTGAGGAATCACTCCTTCTCTTAATATTTTAAAAGGATAAAAAGTTAAATCTACAACTGTAGAGGCTTTATTATATTGGGGAGGCTCTGCTTCTACAAGAAGATCTATATCTTCAGAAAATATCTCCTCCACCTGCCAAGATGCAATAGCTTCTTTTTCCCCACTTATGTTAGCTGAAGGAAGACAGATAGGTTCTTTCAATTCCTTTAAAATTTTAACTAAAGTTTTATGCGCAGGAACCCTTACCCCAATTTTTTTCTCTCCCTTTTTATCATAAAATACTATAGTAAGAGGTCCTGGCCAAAATCTTTCTGCCAATCTAAATCCATAAGGAGGAAGCAAAGAAAATAAATCAAAAGCTTCTTTTTTGTTTGCCACACATAAAGAAAAAGGTTTGTTGCGATCTCTTCTTTTTACTTCATATAATCTTTCTACCGCCTCTTTACAAGAAGCCAAAACCCCCAAACCATATACTGTTTCTGTAGGAAGGGCAACAATTCCTCCTTTAAAAAAAATCTTTTTTATCTCTTCTAACTTTTCCGGCTCAATTTTATCTTGAGAAAGCACAATTTTTTTCATTTTTTAAACCACAATTTTATTCTCTTAAGTAAATCTTTATATTTTTCATCTTTTAAAGAAAGAATCTTTAAAGCAAATATAACGGCATTAATAAATCCTTTCCTGCCTAATCCGGTACTTACAAGTCCTATTCCACGAGGAACCTCAACAATAGAAAGAAGGCTTTCTATTCCTTTTAAAACCCCTGTATCTAAGGGAACTCCCACAACAGGAATATCTACATAAGAAGCAACAAATCCTGGCAATGCAGAAGATAGCCCACATGCAGCGATAACCACTTCTATTTTTTCTTTTTTTATCTTTATACAAAATCTTCTCAATCTTTCTGGATTACGATGTGCTGAAATAATCTCTTTATGATAAGGAATGTTAAATTTTTCTAACAGCTCAAATTCCTTCTTTAAATATTCCTCATCCCGCACGCTACCTAAAATTATAACTATCTTTTTTTCTTTCATAAAACTAAGTCTTTTTAAAAATTGGCAGTCTAATAGTAAATTTTGTCCCTACTCCAGGCTTGCTTCTTACCTCTATCTTCCCTTTATGTTTAGAAATTATCAATGCTACAATAGATAATCCTAAACCTGTTCCCTTACCTTCTCTTTTTTTTGTATAAAAAGGATCAAAAATCTTTCCTATATCTTCTTCTGATATCCCACATCCTGTATCAGAAAATTCAATCTTACAAAAATCATTCTCTTTTTCTACGCGAATAGTAATTTTCCCCTCATGGGATATCGCATCCAAACTATTAGTAGCTAAATTTAAAAATACCTGACTTAATAAAGTTTTATCCGCATTAACAATAATATCCTCCTCAGGATATACTCTTTCTATCTCTATATTACGCAAATGTGCCTGATTCTCAACTAAAGAGATTCCTTCCTCAATAATTGCACAGATACCATAAGGATGAAAAGTAAGGTGAGATGCACGAGCAAATTCCAAAAGACGAGTAATAATATGATTTATTCTCTCTGCTGCCTCCTTAATCATCACAATTGTCTCCTGAAGATCTTTATCTTGGGGAGACTTTTTTTCTAAAAAATAAATTCCCTGGGTTATTATTGATAAGGGATTTTTTATCTCATGAGCAATACCACTAGAAAGTTTTCCCAAAACCGCCATTTTTTCTGTCTGGATTAACTGTCTTTGTGCTTCCTCAAGCATGTTGTAGGCTTCTTTAATATCTCTTATATCCCGGGCAACATAAACTCTATTTGTCAGCTCATGATCATTTCTAATCTCTTTCATACTGCATAAGACAGGTATTTTTCTTTTTTCTTTATCTATCCATTCTACTTCCTGAAAAGATAACTTCTCTAAATCCTTATAATTAGGGAAAATTTCTTCAATGCTTTTCCCTATAATCTCTTCCTGAGTATATTTCAAAAGAGAAAGTCCTGCCTTATTTATCAACTCAATCTTTCCCTCTTTGTCTGTAACCACCAATGCTTCACCAATAGCCTGAATGATCTCTTTTGTCTTTTTTAATTCACCAAGAGTTTTTTTAAAAAGTATAATTACTATAACAGCAAAAATAAATATAAAAATAAGAGTTGTAAACAGGATTGCTTTCATTGTTCTAAATATTTAAAAGCTTTATCAGCAATATCTCTCCGATAATGCATCTTCTCAAAGTATATGTTTTTTATTGCCTCATAAACTTTTTTTTGTGCTTTTTTTAAATCAAAATCTAACCCTACAACATTCAAAACTCTTCCCCCCCAAGTTATATAATCATTGTTAATTTTTTTTGTTCCTGCATGAAAAACAAGTATATCTTCTAAAGAATTTAGCTTTTCTAATCCTTCAATCTTTTTTCCTTTCTCATATTTTCCTGGATAACCACCTGAAGCTAAAACCACACAAACGCAAAACCGTTCGTCCCAATCTAATTTTATCCTCTCCAATTTACCCTCAACAGTCCCTAACATTAAATCTACCAAATCAGTTTTTAATTTGGGTAAAATCGCCTGAGTCTCAGGATCTCCAAAGCGAACATTAAACTCTAAAACAAAAGGCTCCTCATCTTTTATCATCAGTCCTGCATAAAGAATTCCTCTAAAAAATATATTCTCTTTTTTTAAAGCTTTAAGAAGAGAATTAAAAATTTTCTCTTTTATCTTTGCCAATATCTTCTGATTCACCAAAGGAGCTGGCGCATAAGCTCCCATTCCTCCTGTATTAGGCCCTTCATCATTGTCAAAAACTGGTTTGTGGTCTTGGGAGGGAACTAAAAGTAAGTAACTCTCCCCATCAACAAATGCTAAAATTGAGGCTTCCTCTCCTTCTAAAAACTCCTCAATAACAATTTTTTCTCCTGCTTTTCCAAATTTTTTCTCTATCATTATTAATTCAACTGCTTCTTCTGCCTCTTTTTTACTTTTACAAACAATAGAACCTTTCCCTTGAGCTAAACCATCTGCTTTAACTACGCAAGGTAGATGCTTTTCGGCAAATTTTTTTGCCTTGTAAGGATCATCAAAAATACAAAACTCTGCAGTAGGAATCGCATATTTCCTCATAATTTGTTTGGCAAATACCTTACTTGCCTCAAGGCGAGCTGCCTCTTTCTTCGGTCCAAAAATCTTTAAACCTTTTTCTTCAAAAAGATCAACAATCCCTTCAACTAAAGGAGCCTCAGGTCCTATAACCGTTAAATCTATTTTTTCTTTTAAGGCAAAACTTAGTAAGGATTCTAAATCAGAAGCAGGAACATCTATATTTTGAGCAAAAGAGGAGGTCCCGCCATTGCCAGGAGCACAATAAATCTTTTTTATTTTCAAAGATTGCTTTATCTTCCATGCTAAACAATGTTCTCTTCCTCCTCCACCAACAATCAGGACTTTCATTTTCCATATTTTACTTTAACCTCCTTATATTGACAAGAAAAATGTCAATTTTTAAACAAAACCAATTCAACCTGCGAGGTTGAGCTGGAAAATATAGAAATAACTTACAAATAAAACTTTATAATATTTTATAAATAATAATCTACGCATAAATTCATGACTGTGAATCTGTCTGTAAAATTCCTACCCTGAGATCTCAATTGAGGCTAAAATTCAAGTTAACCATCTTTTTAAAAGCCTAAAAACTATCAAATTTGGTAAGATAAAGAATTACATGAGCAGAACCTAATCCAGATTCTAAACCTTCATACTTTAACCAAATATGAGGGGTTTTCTTTTCAAACCATAGATAGGTAGGAGGAACTAAAGCTTTTGCAATGCCCGTTAATAAGCCCAGATTAGGAATAATTCTTATCTTAATAGCCTCTCTTTTCCCAATGGGAAGTTTTACATTTTCTTTCCCGATAACTTTAATATCAATTTTGTAAAGGCGTGGTTCACTGGTAAGTAAATAGAAACTTCTATATCCTTCTTCGTCCAAATGAGAAATGAAACTACGTAAAAAATAAACCATTGTAAAGTCATCAACAGTCTTACCTTTAATAGGAAATACTCTCTTCTTTAAAACTTTTCCTTCATTATTAGTAGCAAGATAATACACTCTTTTCTTTTTATAATTATAGTGTTTTTCATATTTTACAATAATGTCATTATTTTTCTTATCTCTAATTGTATGAATGGTGTAAATAGGATAAAGAAACCCTTTCTTCTCTTTTATCTTCGCTTCTACTTCCCAAAAAACATCTTCATATTTATCGTAATCCCCACTACCCTTTTGAGTAAATTTATAAAAAATTTCTCCATCCTCATAAATTCTTTTTATAGAAAAGGAGTTAACTGCTCTTAAAGCTGATGTTTTCTTCATAATTACACTATATTGACCCTTTTCATATTCATACATAAGCGCTTTAGAAAATTTTTTTGGCAATATTTCCTCTTTTCCCCTCCCTGAAAGATTACCAACTTTCTGGATTATCAAAAACAAAATCCATATAACATAAACATATTTCATTGCCTTTCCCCTTCTCTTCATCTCTTCTCCTTTCCTTCCAAAAAAGAACAAAACCAATTCAACCTATGAGGTTGAACTGAAAAATACAGAAACAATTTATTATTAAAAAACAATAATCCACATATAAATTCACAACCATAAATCTATCTGTGAAGCAACTCATCTACCTAAACAAATCACACCCAAACAAATCACACCCGGCGGGTGTGAATTAATGGTGTCTGAATTCATTGATCAATTCTATTCTCTTTTCTCCTTTTTCTATTTCTCCAATAATATAGGTGGGCCAGAATTTGTTGAGGTAAGAGGAAATCTTTGAAGCATTTTTTTTATTCACTACCAGAATCATTCCTATTCCCATATTAAATACCGAATACATCTCTTTCTCCTCCACACCTTTTTCTTGAATGATTTTAAAAATTTCAGGAACCGGCCATTTTTTCCTAATTATCATCTTCAACCCTTGAGGAATTATTTTTGTCGCTTTATTATAAAAAGCACCTCCGGTTATATGAGCAACACCATGGATATCAGAAGGAAAAATTTTAAAAAGTTTTAGAATGGGTTTGGCATATATCCTTGTGGGTTTAAGTAATTCCTCTTTATATTTTTTAATCTCTTTTTTATCTAAAACTTTTCTTACAAGAGAAAAACCATTAGAATGAAGCCCACTTGAGGCTATTCCTAAAACAATATCACCTCTCTTTATTCTTCTTCCATCAACAATCCTTTTCTTCTCTGCTATCCCCACACAAAAACCGGCTAAATCATATTCATCCTCCCCATACATCCCCGGCATCTCAGCTGTCTCTCCTCCCAAAAGAACACAATCTGCCTCCTCAAGCCCCTTTTTTATCCCTTCCATCACCAAACCAAGTGTCTTTTTCTTTAATTTACCACAGGCAATATAATCTAAAAAAAAGAGAGGTTCTGCTCCCAAACATACAATATCGTTTACATTCATGGCTACTAAATCTATTCCCACTGTATGATGGATATTTAAAAATTGAGCAATCTTAAGTTTTGTGCCTACACCATCACAGGAAGAGACCAGAACCGGTTCTTTAAACTTTTTAAGATATTTTTTAAAAGGAAATAAAGATGCAAAACTTAAAAGATGAGTTTTTTGAGGAAATAGTTTATGCACAAATTGGGAAAATTCTTCTCCCCTTTTTATACTCACTCCACTTTCTTTATAAGTTATTCTCCTCATTTTAGCTGATTCACTATATTCTTAAAAATTTTAAGACCAAAAGGGAGAATGTCTTTATCTTTCCAGAAAGGGTAGTGATGTTTAAAGATAAATCTTTCCGGATGAGGCATAAGCCCTAAAACATTTCCATCTTTGTTCCAGATACCGGCAATATTATTTAAAGAGCCGTTAGGATTGTGAGGGTAACCAGCTAAATTTCCTTTCTCATCAGTATATCTTAAAGCTACCAGATTATTCTTTTCAATTCTTTCTAAAACTTCTTGAGAAGCGAAAAATTTCCCTTCACTATGTGCCACAGGAAGCATAAAAACTTGAGGTAAATCTTTAAACCAAAAATCTTTATTTTCAGAATCACTCACCTTAAGATACACCCACCTGTCCTCAAATCTTAAAGAATCATTAAAAGTTAAGGTCACTTTTTGTTTAAAATCTAAATCAGGAAGGATTCCCATTTTCACCAGTACCTGAAATCCATTGCAAATTCCTAAAATTACTCCTTTCTTATCTAAAAATTTTCTTAAACTTTCTTTAAACCATAAAAGCAACTCTAATGAAAAAATCTTCCCTGCACCTAAATCATCACCATAACTGAATCCTCCCGGAATACAGATAATTTGAAACTCATCTAAATCCTTAAATCTTTCTTTGACTACATTTATATGCAAACGAAAGGTTTGAGCTTCCGCAAGACGAAAAGCAAATTCTGTCTCTCTATCACAGTTGGTTCCCGCACTTCTTAAAATAAGCACCTTAGGCTTCATAACAAAACTCAGCAAAGACTTCTTTTTTTACTCTTTTAATTTCCTCAATTTTCAAATTAACAATCTCTTTTCCTTTAAACCAGAAAGAAACTGAATCACTTTTACTTATACAACCAATTAATCCTAAAGGAATCCCTTCCATATATTTCTCAAACTTATCTTTATTTTCTTTTTTAACCTCAACAATGAAACGAGTAGGACTCTCACTGAAAAGAATCTCATAAGAAAGTAAATTATCAGAAGGAACTTCATCCAAAAATACAGTAACTCCCAAAGAATTGACAAAACACATCTCACATACTGCTACCCCTAGCCCACCCTCAGAACAATCATGGCAGGATTCAACCAATCCCTCTCTTATCGCTTCACTTAATTGCTTAAAAATCTTTTTTGCATCTTTCTCTACCCGAGGAACGTATCCTTCTTTTATCTTTTTCATTCGAAAATACTCAGAAGCTCCCATCTCATTTTTGGTAATTCCCACAATATATACTAAATTTTCCTGATGCAGAAAATAGT
>Ga0190363_1001400_pt1 | contig 14245 bp, 13 predicted proteins | sample 48721867_MG_FD_161272 | JGI IMG/M metagenome (GOLD analysis project Ga0190363, IMG submission 161272) | Hydrothermal vent microbial mat bacterial communities from Southern Trench, Guaymas Basin, Mexico - 4872-18-6-7_MG | ecosystem: Environmental > Aquatic > Marine > Hydrothermal vents >...
GCTCGTGAACGCAGAAGAACGGGTCCCCTGCGAGAATCTTCAACGCCTTCTCTTTTTCCTCGTCGCTACCCGTCGTGAGCTCTGGAAACGCCATGAACCCGACTACGCCTATCGGCCAAGGAAACGCTGCGTTGAAAAGTATATTTCTACGACATATCGAGACCGAGAACATCCCTCTCACTCTCTCTATATCCTCTTAACCTGGTCGAGAGGTCTTACCTTAAGGACATCCTTGTTGACAAGGTTCGGAGGCATCTCCCCCTTCAATACGGCTATGAGGTTTGTGGCAGCCATCTCAGCCATCTTGGAACGGGTCCATATCGTAGCGCTGGCTATGTGAGGGGCTAAAACCACGTTCTTAAGCTTCAGGATCGGGTGATCCATGTTTATAGGCTCCTTCTCATGAACGTCTAAAGCCGCCCCCGCTATCCATCCCTCTTCTAACGCCTTGGCGAGTGCATAGGTATCTACAACCGCACCCCTCGCTGTGTTTATCAGGTAAGCCGTCTTCTTCATGAGTTTAAGCTCCCTCTCACCTATCAGATGGTAGGTGTTCTTCGTAAGCGGGACGTGTAGCGATACGAAATCCGACTCCTTGAGAAGCTCATCTAAGGGCCTATACTCGACTCCGAGTTTCTGCTCGACCTCCGCAGGCGGACGGTATATGTCATAGTATAGAACTTTCATGTTGAACCCTTTAGCCCTCTCTGCTACGGCTCTACCTATGCGCCCCAAGCCCACTATGCCGAGGGTTTTACCGTAGACGGCTGCTCCTAGAAAGAGGGTCGGGATCCATCCCACCTTCCACTTACCTGCCCTGACGTAGTTATCTGCCTCGACCACCCTTCTGGCTGCGGATAGGAGAAGCGCCCATGTGAAGTCCGCCACGGCGTCGGTTAACACGCCTGGGGTATTGGTTACATATATGCCTCTTCTCGTCGCCTCTTCGACGTCGATGTGGTCGAACCCTACGCTGTAGGTGCTTATCACGACCAAGTCGGGAGCCGCGTCCATGACCTCGGAGTCTATCTTATCCGTAAGCAGGCATAAGAGGGCGTCTTTGTCTCTGACTTTTTCGATGATCTCCTCTCTAGACGGAGGTGCTTCTTCGGTGTGAAGCTCGACTTCACAGTGTTCTTTAAGTATGTCCAGCCCCGGAGGAGGTATCACCCTAGTGACATACACCTTAGGTCTTCCCACGGTATGCACCTCAAGGGTTAGATATGCCGTTGGAAACTTAAATCTTACCCGGTTTTGATCGAGACCTTACCGCTTTCGACGACTATCGTAACCTCGTCACCTATATCCGGCTTAGGCTCGAGCATATCCCACTCCCTACGCGTCAGCCAGAGGGTAAGCCTAGGGGTTTTAACAAGCCCCCTCCTCGTGAACGGCATGCTCTTTATGACTTGCTGGATTATAGGCGCGACTTCCCTAGCTATCTCAGAGTCTCCGCCGCTGCTGGTGATGATCGGTGGAGGAATCGGTTTATACTCTGCGAAATCCAGTTTAACGCATTCCCCCTCTACAGGGTCTTGGGTTAAAACCTTACTTGTGAGAACGGCTTTAAAAGATACGCTGTACTCCATCTAAGGCTCCACGTGAATAGACAGTAAAGTCTGTAATAAGCTTATCCAGATATCTTGCTTGTTACGTCGAATCGCTAGAGCACGTGCACTTCCACAGACGGGTCGAAGCCCCTGCGTTCGCAGACTTTCAGGAACCTCTCGACATCTTGGTAGGATTTCTCGTATATGTGTGCGGAGTTCGAGAAGTCTATATAAGCCCCCACGTCCACACCCAGCTTCTCGGCTACGAGCTTCTGAAGCTTGGTGAGAGCGAGCATGTTCATATGAGCAGCCCTGAAGAGGTCTCGGCTTCTCCATTCGGATTGCATGACCAGCTCCCCGTCATATACCTTGAACCAGAGCCTCTGAAGACACGGAGGGGAATCGATAACCGTGTCTTTCTGAGGTATCCAAGTTATAGCCTGAGCCCTACGGGTATATGGAACCCTCCTAAGCTTCTCGACCACATAGCTGATCTGGTCGAACCTCAGCCTCCCATAGCTAAAGAGCCTCTCGTGATAAGTATACGGGATCTTACCCTCCTCGACGAGTCTATCCCTCGAGCCGTCTAAGACCTCCTCTAAATACTCCTTCAAACCGACGGCTGCCAGGACATCTCCTCTATGGATTCTAGGCTCCTCGAACGGCTCATCCACGACCATGAGCATGGTCGTCTCCTTAGCTTTCTCACCGTATTCCGTCTGTACCTCTAAGCCTCGTCTCCAAGCCTCTAGGACAGCTCTCTCCCAAACCCTCGCGATCGTACGTCCCCTAACGACTATAACCGGAGCTCTCATCTGGGATGAACTAGCGTATTCTAGGTTAAACAGGTAGATAAGCTCTTACGTTGTCAACATCCATATCGATCTCCACCCGGGCAGGCTCATCCATGTAAACGAGCTATCGGTTAACGTGGTAATCCACGTTTATAAGGGCCATGGGTTTATACTTTGATCGTATCCCCAGGGTTGTCGAGATGGGTGTCAGGGGTAGGGAATGGGGCTCGATGGTTTTAGACGCCCTTAGAAGACGGTTCGGCTCTGTCGAAATAGCCCGGAGAGACCCGTTCGAGACGCTTATAGCGACGATACTTTCACAGCATACAACAGACGTTAAAGCCCATGAGGCGTATAGACGTCTTGCAGATAGGTTTGGGATAACCGTTGAGGCTTTGGCTTCAGCTCCCTTGAGAGATGTAGCCGATGCCATAAGGGTCGCGGGGCTCCAGAATAATAAGGCTAAGGCAATCGTCGAATTGTCTAGAAAACTCCTAGAGGAGAGAGGTTTTTTCGAAGATCTTCGAAATCTCGAAGTCGAGGAGGCTAGGAGAAGGCTTATGGGTCTTCCAGGCGTCGGGGAGAAAACAGCCGATATAGTGCTTCTTTTCAGCTACGGTAAGCCTACGTTTCCGATAGACACCCACATATTCAGGGTCTCTAAAAGGCTTGGTCTCAGACGTAGGGGCGAGGGCTACGAACGGCTTAGGAAACGGCTTCAGACGGTTTTCCCCGAGGATAGGTATCTCGAGGCGCATATCTTACTCATAAGGCTAGGTAGAAACGTGTGTAGGCCTAGACGACCCCGGTGCGGTGAATGCCCTATAGAGAATCTATGTCTCAAACTGTTGGACTAGGACCGTGTCTTAAGGAGCTTCAAGGAGTAGCCGCAGTATGGGCAGAATAGGGCGTCGCTGGGTAGCCTCGAGCCGCAGTTCGGGCAGAACATTATCACCGGTCTAACAGGCTTGGGTTTAAGCCGCTTAGACACGACTTTGAAGATTAGGACCGTAAAAGCCCCGTAGGTTACGACGCTTAGTAGAAGCGCGTTCTCCGCTATCGTCATACTGCTACTTGCGTAGAATAGAGCTCTAGAGTATTGACCCATATGATACGCCTCTAAAGCTATCGAAAGCAGAAGCTCCGAGATGAACTTAAACGGCTGTAAGAGGAGACTCAGCTCCTCGACGACTTTCCTCGCCCTCTCCAAGATGACTACAACCTCCTCTATGCTCTTAACCCCTGAGAAACCCCAGCGTCTGAACATATCTAAAACCTCCGACACGTTTCCGGCGGCCATACCTAAGGCCGTCATTAAAGACGTATCGTCGTCTTTACACGGCATATCCTTTATGACCCTGAAGAACTTTTTGTAGTACTCTAAGCCTCCATACTTGTCGCCTAGGGTTTTGAACACCTTATACGACGCCGCGTAGTATGCTATCACGTTCGAAGGTGTTGAGCCTATGCTCCACGTCTGCACAAAGCCGTATTTCTCACCTATGGAGGAGAGAACAATCTCTAGGTCTCTCCTATGAGCCTCTACGGCGTCCTTGTAGCCTAGGATATCGGCTATTTCTAGGCTGAAGTATTCTGCCATCCCCTCGTGAACCCAGAGCCTACTCGGACCTATTCCCGCGTACCAGACCATCTGATGGGTGAGCTCGTGGAGGGCTATGATCTCTAGAAAACCGCTCATGGTTCTTAGGTAGAATATGTTAAGGTGTATGTCTCCCGGCTTCCTGCCGAGGAAGGGGACGTAGCCTCCTAATCCTCCCAGAAGCTCTTCCGGGCTTGGGAGGAAGAACGTGACGTTTATCGATTCCACGTGAACCCCAAACACATCCTCGTATATCGGCAGGCTCCTATTATACAGCTCTAGAAACCTTTTGGCGTAGTCGGCATATCTCGGGGCTGTGTGGAACGTGAAGACCCCGAGGGTATAATTCTCCTCAACAATCAAGGCGTTCTTCAGGATAAACGGGATCATTATGCGGCAGTTAGGCTCTGTGGAGCACCTCACCATAACACGTTTCCCAGGGAACGGCATTATCGTTAAGTCTGAGGGGCTCTCGACCTCGGAGCCCGTTATGATCTTTACGCTCTTCGAGGACACCACGGAGCCTTCTGGTAGAAGAACCTCGGCTATCCCCTCTAGGTCGCTCTTATACTCTATCTGGGACGAGTAGAAGATGCCGTTGGGCTCGAGTATGAACGTGTATAGGGGAACTACGTAGCTTATGGTTAGGTTTAGAAACTCAAGCTCCGATGTGAACGTGAACGTGAAGTTTTTCCAGAAGGGGTCTTCGGAGTTATTTCGGAGAATCTTCTTAACCTCGACGTAGGATAGGTTGCCCCCCGATGTCTCGTATGTCCAGTTGGTATACGCGGGTACGACGACCCATGAGGAGCCTCGGGTTAGACCGCTGTATAGCACGGTTATCGTTATGGCCGTGTTGCCGTCTCGGTCGACGTCGTAGAAGTATATTATATGCCCGGTCGGCTTCGGAGAGGCCGATGCACCGCCTATGAATATCACAGGCACTATCAGAAGCGTGAGGATCACGGCGTATGGCACGGACCTAGCTGCCGACGTGAACTTCACTTAAACCAACCTTCACCTCTACGTTTGGAATTGGATGAAGATAAACCTATCTTTCTTCTTGGGAGAAGGCTGGAAATTTATATCTTTACCCGTCTTCTAAAGAGTTTACGTTATGAGGGTTCTGACGCATGGAGACTGCGACGGTGTGTGCTCGGCGGCTGTGGTTAAGATGGTGTACCCGGACGCCGAGGTATACTTCACAAACCCCTCTAGGCTTCTGAGGGACTTGAAGAAGATGGAGACGGCTGACGGTCTCATAATATGCGACATAGCCTTAAACGAAGGTGAGTGGTCTCTGGTTTTCGAAGAGGTTAAGAGGCTATCCTCCGGCTTCGAGGCGCTGTATGTGGACCATCATCCTCTTCCCATGGATTTCCCCAAGAGGTTCAAGCTCGGGGTTCGATTCTACCATAGGGAGGAGGTTTCGGCGTCCGAGCTCGTCTACATGGTTTTCAGGGAAAGGCTGGACGATTCTAGGAGGGAGTGGGCGGCTATGGTGGCGACCTACGGGGCGGTGTCGGATTACACAGACGACACCCCTCCTGCATCCGAGGTTTTGAAGATGATCGATAGGAGGGTTCTGTATCTTGAGTCTGGGCTGTTGACCGAGGCGCTTATATTCAGACGGGACAGCGGCTTCAGGAGAACAGTGGTCGAGAAGCTCGCCGGAGGAGTTAAGCCGAGTCAGATACCTGAACTGCCCGGCTACGCCATGGAGGCTTTGAAGCTTGAATATGAGGTCTACGAGTACGTGAGGCGATACACGCGTAGGGTGGGTGACATAGCCGTGGTCACGGGTCTACCTTACAAGGGTTTCCTAGGTAAGGCGGCCGTCTACTCGGCTCACGTGTCTGACGCTAGGGTCGGATGCGCGGTGGCGTTGAAGGATAACAGGGCTGACCTTAGTCTTAGGACTAGGGACCCGAGGATAGACCTCAACAGGGTCGTAAGGAGCTTGGCTAAGGCTTTAGGAGGTAGAGGGGGTGGCCATACTAACGCCTGTGGCGTGGAGCTTCCTGTGGGTAAGGTCGAGGATTTCCTGCATATGCTTAACTCGTCGCTTCCCAGAGCTCCTGAAACTCTCTAACAGCTTTGACGAGCGTTTTGAGGCTTCTGAAGGTCTTCATCGCTCTACGCCAGTCTTCCGGAAGCCTCTCGGCTATGCGTCCTAGGTATCGGCTGTCCATCAGGATTATCAGACCCTTATCCTCAGGTCTTCTTATCAAACGCCCGGCCGCTTGAGCTATGGCGTTTATGCAGGGGTTTACGTTCGCATACTCGTATCCTTTCTCGCCGAACTTATCCATGAAATACCTCGTCAAGGCTTCCTGAAGCTCCGTCTTCTTGGGGTAAGGCACCCCGACTATCACGACCGCCGATAGGAGGGAGCCCATCTCGTCTGAGAAGTCTACGCCCTCGCTTACCTTCCCCCTAGCCACGGCCAACACCATAGGGTCTCCGCCGTCTTTGAGGAAGCTGTAGACCTTCTCGAACGACGTATCTTCGTCCTCGTAGAGGATGGGTGTTTGAACACCCTCCAGGTGGCGTTTAACGGCGTTCATAACCTCGTAGGAGGGGAAGTAGAGAGCCATGGCCCCTTTTAAGGCTGTTCTCAAGGCCTTTATATGGTCCGCTATCTTCACCCACTCCTCTTCTGTCCGCTTCGGGTAGCGGGTGGTCACCCTAGCGTCGACGAGTATGGCTCTGTTCTCCTCGGGGAAGGGGTATGGCACATCTAGTACACCGACCCGCCTCCTGTCTAGGCCTAAAACCTCGACATAGTAGTCCATGTCCCAGAGGGTTCCAGACATGAGCACGGCTGAGTATACCCTGTTCAACACGGCTGAGACGGGTGAGGGGTCTAGGAGCCTTAACCCAACCCTGTAGTGGGGTTCCCCCCTGTATGTGAAGCCCTCTATGTACTTCACCAGGCTCGGTCCCTCGGCTTCTACGAGGTGCTCGAGAAACAGGCCGACCCTATAGGTGTAGGATGTCGGAGGCACCCCCTCGGCTATCTTCTCAGCCCTTATGGCCTCGCCTTCGTCCTGTAGAGCCTTCGCGAACCTGCGTATTCCCCTCCGGTCTTCGACGTCTAAAGCATCTGAGACCGTCTCCTCGAGCTGCTCATCCTCTAGCAGCTTAACCACGTCGGGCTCGGCTTCCACGGTTTTCCCCAGCTCCTCGACCGATGAGGCTAAGCGGCTTAGATACTCGGCCATGTCTGAGCCGTAGCGTTCGCATTCTCTCACGGCTCTCCCGAGCGAGATCGTCGAGATGGACTCCGTGGTCAGCTCGGTCAGGTAGCCCGGTAGCGAATGCGCCTCGTCGACGACGCATACGAGCTCGTCTAGGTGTATCGAAGCCTTACCCAGTATGCTACCCCTGACCTTCTCCATGAAGAGGTAGTTGTAGTTCCCCAGTATGACGTCGGCTCTCCGTAGGAGGAGCTTGGAGACCTCATACGGGCATAGCCCCTCCCTAGAGGATATCTTGAACACCTCGGCCGGGGTTGAGGCCCCGATCTCCGTCAACACGTTCAGCGTCTTTAGGGCTTCTCTGGAGATTCTTCTACCTGTGTAGGTCGCCTCGTAGAAGGGGCATCTCTCGCCTGTCGAGCCGGTTCTCAGGGTTCTGCAGTATCTCAGGAAGTCCCTGTAGGGTATCTTTCTCAGCTCTCCCGAGGAGGCTATGGGGCACATGAACTTTCTACTCGTCAAAGCGGCGACCGTCAGCCTAGAGGCGGAGACCTCCGCGACCTTCTTAGCCTCCCTGCAGTATATCTCAAGCTGGTTCCTAGTCCTCGTCAAGACCATAAGCCTCATACCAGACCCGAGGCTCCTAGCGGCCATGTACGCCGTCAAGACCGATACGCTCTTACCCGTCCCGCATGGGCTTGAGAGCAGCCCGATCCTACCGTTCACGAAGGTTTCGAAGAGGAACCTTATCGCCTTTAGCTGCCCCCTCCGGTAGGATGGGTAGGGGAAGAACCTTGCGAAGACCTCCTCGGGATGCTCCACGTAGTTAACTATATTTGGGCTCTTGGGTTAAAAGGTTGTGGAGGATGGTGGGTTTGAGGATTCTCTGGGCGCCTTGGAGAGCCGGCTACGTCGAGAGCGCCGGCGGAGGGGGCTGCATATTCTGCGATAAACCCCGGGAGAACAGGGACAGGGAGAACTACATCGTGCTCAGGGGACGCTGGGCCTTCGTCATGCTCAACAAGTATCCCTACAACACCGGGCACGTCATGATAGCGCCCTACAGGCATGAAGGTGACATCGGGGGTTTGACGGACGAGGAGGCGGGTGAGGTCTTCGAGCTTCTTAAGACATCTATTAAAGCTTTGAGGAGGGCGTTTAAACCAGACGGCTTCAACGTCGGGCTGAACCTAGGCAGGGTGGCCGGGGCCGGCGTGGAGGGACATGTGCACGTCCACGTGGTCCCCAGGTGGCTCGGAGACACGAACTTCATGCCGGTCGTCGCGGATACCAAGGTCATGCCTATGTCTCTCGAAGACGTCTACGAAAGGCTTAGAAAGGTTCTCGAAGACCTGTAGACAGAACATGATATTACCTCAGCTGATATCTCTATGCATATTCAGGAGCCGGTCGGTCCCTCCTCCCCTCTGGGTTTTTCCATGACAAATTACCCGAGGTAATTTTCGAGGATATCTATATCAGAGGGTATTAGCGGTGGCTGATGGAGTTGGATTTTAAAGAACAGGCTAATACACTTTTCTGTCCGGTCTCTGCATCTCCCCACCACTTGTCGTTGTACATCATCGCGTATCCTAGACTGGCTAGCTCGTTTTTGAAGGAAGTTTCCTTAGCCAGTCACCCTCAACGCTGTATGAGATTCAAACGTACAATTCTGTTCATCCATTTATAAACAAAAAAATCCCCACCCCCTCCTCTCTACGAGAAATCCTCTTTATGAGATTCAAGATTAAGGAGGAGGTTTATGAAGGAAAGCTAGATGATCCCTTTCAATTCTCTCTATGAGATTCTCTGAAACCCCAGTCATAGGTCGAGATGCTGTCATAATGAACTTTCAATTCTCTCTATGAGATTCCCGGAAACGGAAGGTCTGGGAGGCTGTGATAACAAACTACCTTTCAATTCTCTCTATGAGATTCTGTTGAGAAGCTCAGCGAGGACCTCCTAGCCGAGATAGCTTTCAATTCTCTCTATGAGATTCCGAAGCTGTCCCACGTAGATACACGCCAGTAGTAGGTGCCCTTTCAATTCTCTCTATGAGATTCGCGGTTTATCCAGAGCCTAGCCGGGAGCATGCTGCTTGAGCCTTTCAATTCTCTCTATGAGATTCACATACCATGCTCTCGACGCACCGCCTCCGAGGTCGAAGAGGAAGAGCTTTCAATTCTCTCTATGAGATTCCAATCTCTAAAACCCTCCACCAGAGGCTGAAAGAGGAGGCCCTTTCAATTCTCTCTATGAGATTCTTGAGGAAGCTCGGAGAGGGTAAGAGAGCCTCGTTTTATGTCTTTCAATTCTCTCTATGAGATTCGTTGGATAAGCTTAGTTAGTTGCTGAATCTGCGCATATCTTTCAATTCTCTCTATGAGATTCGTTTTCCGAACCCATTCCTAATCCATTAGGAATTGTTGCGCTTTCAATTCTCTCTATGAGATTCCTCTTTTTCCATGCAAGAGGAGGCTGATTTTCCATGAGCTTTCAATTCTCTCTATGAGATTCTCAGCCGGTAGCGCTGGAACTCCTTCAGCCACTTCTTGACTTTCAATTCTCTCTATGAGATTCGTTCCGCTGTATGCGATGTAAAACGGACTGGTGGTATGTCGACTTTCAATTCTCTCTATGAGATTCCCCACTTCCTTATCCGACGTTCCGCCGCGGTAGCATCCCAGCTTTCAATTCTCTCTATGAGATTCGATACGTCTTTCAACGCCTTTAATAACCTCTTCCTTGACTCTTTCAATTCTCTCTATGAGATTTATAATAAGAAGAGGAGCCGGCTTCCACCATCGAACACCTTTCAATTCTCTCTATGAGATTCAAATTTACACCCATCACGGTTACGGCTCGGCTCGGACACCCTTTCAATTCTCTCTATGAGATTCGTGACGCTGACGTTCGAGTACTTCTGGTTCGTGATAATGCCTTTCAATTCTCTCTATGAGATTCGAAGGGTTTTCTCGTCGTAGAGCCTTGAGCCGGTGTCCTTTCAATTCTCTCTATGAGATTCTGTAGTTGTTAGGATTCACCAACAAATATGGATACTCTATGCTTTCAATTCTCTCTATGAGATTCGCCCGAACGGGTTCAGAGAGTCCTGAGAGACAGTAACTTTCAATTCTCTCTATGAGATTCAGAAGACGGTGATAGGGTTCGGCGGCATCCGCGAGATAACTTTCAATTCTCTCTATGAGATTCCGTCTTTTTAGCCCACTTCTGTAGTTGAAAGAGAGGATACTTTCAATTCTCTCTATGAGATTCACTTCCTGATGCGTTGAATAGCCGCGTCGGCATCCCACTTTCAATTCTCTCTATGAGATTCATCGCTGTAAAGCTCTAGGGAAGGAGGGGTGAATGAGACTTTCAATTCTCTCTATGAGATTCATTCTCCTTTATTTTCAATCCATCATGAGTTATCTGGAAAGTCTTTCAATTCTCTCTATGAGATTCCATCAACCCGGCTCCTCGGGCTAAGCAGGTCTGGGAGCCTTTCAATTCTCTCTATGAGATTCTTGTCAAGGCTCTTAAGGCTCGTGGTTGGGTTATTAAGAACTTTCAATTCTCTCTATGAGATTCTCCATTCATCTCAACCTCCTCATCCACCCGTCTATACAGTATGCTTTCAATTCTCTCTATGAGATTCTGAGAAGCGTGGTCGTGTCCATCACTCTTCAACCTCCTCCCTTTCAATTCTCTCTATGAGATTCCAAACCAGCGTTTTCTAAAACATTAGCGATAACAGTAAGACTTTCAATTCTCTCTATGAGATTCTTAGAAATGGTCCGCTCGATGAAGAAATTTCTTGTATCTTCTTTCAATTCTCTCTATGAGATTCCTACTATAAAGAACCATATATCGAGGTTAAGCAACCTACTCTTTCAATTCTCTCTATGAGATTCTCCTTCCACTCGACAGGCTAATAGGAATTGATTTGGAGGCTTTCAATTCTCTCTATGAGATTCAGCTTCTGAGCGGTACAGTTAAGCTCGCCGCCAGCGCTTTCAATTCTCTCTATGAGATTCTGAACCATGAACCGTCCGAGCGACACATAATCGCTTAACTTTCAATTCTCTCTATGAGATTCAGGAGTCTCTATAGGCCTGACCCGGAGCTCCTCACCCTCTCGGTCCTTTCAATTCTCTCTATGAGATTCATCACTAAGTTTATGTATTCAGGGAGTTTTTCGATGTAAGCTTTCAATTCTCTCTATGAGATTCCTAACCTTTTCTGGCGGGCTTTTAGTATTTTATTTTTTCTGTCTACTTATATTTGTAACTGTGCTTCGTGAGCGGTTGATCTGCTTCGTGCTTCCATGCCGCTCACGAAGTGTTTTCGTCGCTCACCTTGTTTATACCGAGTAGATGGGAGGACGTATATCCCATATCTACATGGGTGAGAATACTAGGGCGGCTATGACCGAGCCGTAGTAGCCTTTCGGAACTTTTAGGCTTTCGACCCTGTATTTGATGTCCACCAGCTCGACTCCCCTGACCTCGGCCATCTCCATGAGCCTATCGTCGAGTATCCTCTTCAGCTTCCCGGAGTCCATGTTATCGTGCGCCTCGACCACCAATCCGAAGCGTCTATCCTTTTCCCAAGCCCACGCTATACCCGCACCCAGCTCCTCCCCGTCGGATCCCTCCATCCTAGCGATCACAACGAACACTATCGACCCGGCAGGTATCTCATGTATTTCACACTCCTCAGCCCCCGCGGGTATTATCGAGCTGACGGGAACCAGGTTGCAGTTCCCTATCCCCGCCTCTAGAAGAGCACGGTCGAAGGCGTTAAGCTTAGAGACCCTACTCAGCGCCTTACCGCTCGTCACGAAGAACCTCCTAGGCTTCAAGGCCACAAAACCGAAACCATTCATCTACACCAGCAGTAATATAAAGTTACCTCTCAACCATGTCTGGCTCCTCTATCGAGAGTGATCGTAAATACCATGCACACAGACTATGAGTTAACCCTCGATCAGAGGTTCAACGTCTCCAGTAGTTGAACCCTTCGCCTCAGTTTTCCACCCAGTTTCTCGACGAGCCTCCTATCGCTCGTTATGAGTTTGCCGTCGAAGGACAATGCCATAGCCATGTATACAGCGTCGTAGACGTCTATCTCTTCTGAAAGGGAGAGTTTGAAGGCGTTAAGCCAGGTTTCAGCCGTCGGCTCTACCGTTATCTGCATGTCTTTCAACGTTTTAACGATGCGAAGCAGCTGCGTCTCCGTCAGCCTGTAGTAGGGATGGTATCTTAACGCGTTCGACACTTCGTAGTACAGCAGCGTAGGAGATAACAGTTCGACATCCCCTCTAACGTACAGGTCTCTCAACTTCAAGGCTTTACCCGTGTCCTTCTCCGGGACAAACCACTTAACCACCACGGAAGCGTCAACTACTATCCTCTCCATACCGCGCGTCCCTCCAACAACGGATGGTCTCCGCGCTATCGTAGTCGCATCTCCCATACATAGCCTGAATCTCCATCCTCAGCTTATCGATCTCCCCGGCGGCTTTCTCCACTAGACTCCAATCTCTCTCCCTAAGCCTCTCCTCAATCATGACTCTCTCTAATATGGCCTTTCTAATAACCTCGCTCCAGTTAACCCCCTTTATCCTCCTCATCCTCTTCTTAAGGTCCTCGGGAATCCTAACGGTTATGGTGGGCATCTAAATCCTGTACATACATCGTATTTACACGGTTTAAGCGTTTCCAAGCTTCCATCGGTTAAACATCTTCTGAATCGCTAAGGTTTAAAATGCTTGGTCTCGGTTTATTGGCTGAGGTATGGTCTTTAGGCTTGTGGTCTTCGACTTAGATGGGACTTTGACGGATGTGGATAGCATATGGGGTTTCCTACACCGTAGGTTGGGTACGTGGGATAGAGCTAGGGTTCACGCCGAGATGTTCTACAGAGGCGAGATCGACTACGCGGAGTGGGCTCGCCTAGATACGGCGCTTTGGAAAGGAGTTTCGTTCAGCCGTATAGAGGCGCTTGTGTCCGAGGTAGGCTACGTCGACGGCGCGTATGAAGTGGTAGAGAGGCTTAAAGGGATGGGTTTAAAAGTCGGCGTGATAAGCGCCGGTTTGAAAGTCGTAGCCAAGAAGGCTATGAGGGACCTGGGCTTAGACTTCGCCGAGGCGAACGAGCTCATCGTCAGAGACGGGCTCCTGACAGGGGAAATAGCCATAAAGGTCTCTCACGGGGAGAAGCATATGGTCCTAGACAAGATAAGGCGGAGGTTCTCCGTCGAGATGAGCGAGTGCGTAGCCGTGGGAGACGACATAACCAACATATCGCTGTTCAAGGCTGTGGGGCTGAGCATAGCCTTCAACCCCACCCGCCGGGAGGTCGCTGAAAACGCGGACTACGTGGTCTCAGATCTAAGGGAGGTGGTCTCCATAGTCGAAGAGGCCATGGCTAGACGTCATAGGAAACCCCTTTAACCGGTATGACCACGTCGAAGAACTTAGCGAATATCTTCTTAAACGTCTCCGGATGCTCCGTATGCACGGGTAGAACTTTCAACCCATCCAAGCCTTTAAGCCTCGATAGGCACTTCCTAAGCTCCCATGGATACGCATGCCCGGAGGAATGTATGTGATACGCCTCCGCCCCAAGGAGGTTAAGCCAGTTCTGAAGCCTCCTGAAGGCTATGAAGGTCTCCTCCTCGAACGGCTCTGAGGAGCTTAAGACATAGACGCTACCGGGCGGAGGAGTGAGGGCTTTAACCTCCCTGAGGTTGTAGAACGAGGTGCAGAGTATATACTCCGAAGGATTCCTACGAAGCTCCTCCTCGACGTCTTCGTACTTCAAAACATCCTTACCCAAGCTTGGGGTGGCTAATCCCTCGACCCCTTCAAGCGCCTCCAGAACGGTCACGTGACGTTTAGTGACGGCGACCGCCCGTCCTAGATTCGAAGCTACACGGCACACGGTCCTGAGTCTATCCACGTCTCCAGGAGACATGTCGACTATGGCTAAACCCCTACACTCAGATAGGATCCTCGTCATCGCGTCCTCGACGTTCCTCTCAGACAGCGGCGAACACAGCTGACCTATGTTTGTACCCTCGCATACGACGGTCTT
>Ga0190363_1001401_pt1 | contig 14236 bp, 10 predicted proteins | sample 48721867_MG_FD_161272 | JGI IMG/M metagenome (GOLD analysis project Ga0190363, IMG submission 161272) | Hydrothermal vent microbial mat bacterial communities from Southern Trench, Guaymas Basin, Mexico - 4872-18-6-7_MG | ecosystem: Environmental > Aquatic > Marine > Hydrothermal vents >...
TCGGTACAATTTGGTTTTCAACCTGTGAGCCGTTGGTCTAATAAAAGGACTAGATTGTGACTCATAATCGTTGAGATGAGCCCTTTCTTAAGAAGAAGGCAAGTTGAATATCTTACGCCAATTAAAGGAGTAAGAGAGAACTATATTTGAAGAAATAAGAGAAAACTTTATGTCTCTTTCCCAGGGCTAACCTGGGCTCAAAGAGTTTTTGGGCCATGAAATAAAGATTTGGTTATCTTGCCGAAAAAGTAGTGACTAGAGGAGGCAAGAATGCCTTTTCCGCCACCCCAAAGAGTAAATGGTCACCAAGAAGTAGGGTGTGATATAGTTATTCCGGAAGTGGTAGTTAGGCTAGGGGGCACTAATTGAAGCGATTTCAAAAGAAGGGGTTGATGAATCTTTGACTGGGGACAAAAATAACCAAAAATTTTAATTGGCTTAGTCCCAAAGTGAGGGGAATGAAGTTACTACCTTAAGGCGAAGGAAAATGTCTCCGCTTCTGTTCAGATTTTTAAGGCCATTCCTTCACCGTCCTTCTCGGCGCCGGCGAAACTGCGCCCGATCAATTCGAACCTTTGGACTTTATTCTCTGTTAATATGAGTTTCAAAACTCTAATTCCCTCGGGCTCAAGACATTCCCGCCGCCCGAGGCGGTCGGGTTCCCTTGAAGGAGGGTTCCGGAAGGCTAAATCTTCAAGGTCGCTCCGACATTCTCCTTCGCCTTTCGTTCGATTTTGTTTCCCGTCGCTTTAAGACAAAAACAAATATTAATTAAGTTGGTGAATGACAAATCTACCGAGTGAGACTTTGTCCGCCTTTAGAAGCTATCAAAATATTAATTAAGTTGATGAATGACTTTTCCGAGAAATAGCTTCGCTTAGACCATATATGAAATAAAAAGGCAAAATTAACCCCCAGATGAGACCTGTGGCCCAGCGTCCCCAAATGGGCGTTGACCAAAAATGAGAAAAATTGCCTAAAGTATCCAGAGAGATAGGCAGAGAGCAGAGAAGAAAATAACTCACCCGAGGAATCACAGGCCGGGCCAAAGCTCCCGTTAAAGGGTAAATAAGTGTGCCCAGAAGAAACCCTAGGTAAATTCCGGTGCAACGCCCACAAACAGCCAGAGGATAACCCCAGAGGAAAAAACATCTCTCCGGAGATTGGTGGCAAAAAGGAGCAAAGACAGCGTAGACAAGATAACCTATCCGCTGGTTCTTACTCAGAAGATATGGCGCCAGTAAAATAAGGGCCACGATAATTAGAGAGAGGCCCAAAGTGAGAAAATAAACCCAATAAAGATGTTTAAAAAAAGTCTTTTTCTTTAAGACTACCATAGAAAAAAACATCTTAACATGACTTAACTAATTTCCCAAACTAGAAAAAATTTCCCGAATTTAGTTAGAAAGAAAATTTGTTCGCTGAATTAGAATTTATGGGGAAAATTTCTATTACGTTTTGAGTAATCTCAGTTGAAAAAAATGGTGGAATGAAATTCAATTTTCCGGAGAAAACCCGGTCTTGTTTAAAAATTATGTTAATAATTGAGATGGGTCGAGGTCTTCATCTTTTACCTTTGAACTAAGGGCCAGCTCCCTAAGGGAAGAAGTCTGAGGTTAGCTGGATTAGAATCGTCCCTCTTTCTTTTGTCTATTTGAGGCACTCTTTGGCTGGGGCTGAGGACTGAATCAGGGAAGGAGTTTTAATTAGATTGACCAAGAAATGACGAATGCTTTTGTTAATTAAAAGTGAAAAGTGAAGACCTGAGCTCATTCCCTGACCATCAATTAGGTTTAATAGCCGCCGTAAAGAGGGGAAAAGTCATTCTTCATGAAGACTCGAAAAAGCAGACTGGTTTATTCACTGATTATTATTTGACATCTGCTAGTTTCCCGGTGTAAATTTATTTCTGATTTTTTATTATTTTTGAAAAGTTGTGATTTATAATGACAGTTAAAAGGAGGATGATTCTATGTCTCGTCAAAAAAAACTATTAGGTTTGTTTGTAATTGTTATTTGTTTTTCCTTTTCATTTCTTCAAGGAGCTGTCAATGAGAAGATTTTAGAAAATATTTTTTCTTTTACTGTCCTTGGACCTAATAAAGAAGCTCTGGCTAAAGGGACAGGTTTTCTTATCGCCAAACAAATATTGGCCACCAACTATCATCTCGTCAGTAAAGCAGTCAAAAAGGTAGAAGGACTCAATTATAAAGGGAAAAAAGTAAAATTTGATGGGATTATCAGCTTCGATAAAAATCTTGATCTGGCCTTATGTCGAGTCAACCAAAAAAAACCCGGATTACAACTAGGCAGTTTTTCTTCTTTAAGCCCGGGCAAAAAAGTGACCGTGGTAGGTTCTAACGAAATTGGTGAAATCATTGAATTCAATGGCGAGGTCAAAGAAATTCATGAAATCAATCCCACTTTACATGTGGCTGAATTGACCATTTCTGGTCCTTTAACTTTAAGCGGGGCGCCAGTATTAAGTCCCGAAGGGCAAGTGGTAGGAGTCTTGTTGGCGCTCGAAGGAGGGCGGAGAGTAGCTTTGCCAGTGGATGGATTAACTAAACTCTCTCAAACAAATGCCGTCAAAAAATTCAAAGAGTGGCAGGCCGAAAATTATTTTGAGACTTTAGAAGGGGCCCTTTTTGCTGGCCGAATTTATGAGGCTGTTGGCGAAACAGGGCGGGCTCAGATCCATCTAGAAAACGCGGTTAAGCTTAACCCCAATGATGTAAATCTCTTGCTGCAATTGGCTGATATTTATAGTGAACAACGGAATTTTGAATCAGCCATTTCTACTTACGAGAAGGCCCTTCAAAAGCAACCTAATCGAGATGATATTTATATGAAGATTGGCAATGTTTACTTGAATATGATGAAGTGGAATGAGGCCATCAATGCTTTCCAGAAAGCTTTTGACCTGAATCCTCAGAATGAAAAAGTTTATCTTTATATGGGACAAGCATACGAAGAACTCCGGCAGTTTGATAAAGCCGCTGAGGCTTACAGTAAATATGTCAGCTTTGATCCTGAAGATAAAGCTGAAGTTCAAAAAAGAATCGGTCTTTGCAAAATGGAGACCAAAGATTTTGAAGGAGCCGCCCAAGCTTTTGGAGAGGCTTTAAAGAAATTCACACAGGATCTGGATTTACACGAGAACTATGCCCAGGCTCTTTTGAAAGCCAAGCATTATGACGAAGCCGCTCAAAAATATTATGAGCTGGCCCAGTTGAATCCGAAACGGGCTGAAATATATTACAACACAGTCGTCCGGATGTATGATGAGGCCAAAATGCCGGACAAAGCCATTGAAGCGGCTCAGAAAATGGTTGAGGCTAATCCTCAGAGTGATACCGCTCATTATAATTTGGGTTATCTTTATGTGCGGTTGAAGAGATTCAAAGATGCAGTGGAAGTCTTTAAGAAAGTCATCGAATTGCGACCGGATAATGATTATGCCTATTACAATTTAGGCTACTGTTATAATCAAATAAAAAATTACTCGGAAGCCATTAAAGCTTTTCAGAAATTCGTGGAATTGAATCCAGAGGAGGCCAATGGCTGGTTTAACATTGGCATTAATTACATGATGTTAAAGAAGTTTGATGCGGCTCTGGAACCTCTAAAGAAAACAGTAGAGTTAAAGCCCGATTTCAGTGTGGCCTGGTTTAATCTGGCTATAACTTATTTAAACCTTAATGATCGCTATAGTGCCATTGATATTCTGGAAAAATTGAAAAAATTGGATCCTTCTCTGGCTCAAAGACTCCGTGATATTCTTTCTCGGTATTAAATAAGCAGCCCTTAGTCTTCTTATGGCCTTAGTAACCAGAGAAGAGCTTTTAAACCGACTTCAGCAGCGGTACTGGGAAACTCACCCTAAATCAGCCGATTATTTTACCAAAAGCTTACGATACTTGATTCAGGGAGGTAGTCATAATCTCCGGCTTTTCTCGCCTTTTCCCTTTTATGATGTTCGGGCTAAAGGGGCTCGAGTAGTTGATGTAGACGGCTATAGTTATTTAGATTTCTGGCAAGGCCACTTTTCCAATATCTTGGGCCATAATCCAGATTTTGTCATTGATATCTTGAAAGAATTCTTTGACCAGGGCCAGGGATTGATTACTGGCTTTCCCAGTCTTTATCAGAGGAAATTAGCCGAAAGAATCTTGAGTCGGATTCCTCAAGCTGAAGTGGTTCGTTTTACCACCAGCGGAACTTTGGCTTCCATGTATGCCATTATGTTGGCCCGGGCTTTTACCCGACGTCAGATAGTGTTTAAGGTTGGGGGAGGCTGGCATGGGGCCCATCCTTATGGTCTGAAGGGTATAACTAGATTTGAAGCCGGCCTGCGCAGTATTGAATCAGCTGGCTTGCCCGCTAGTATTGATCAGGAAATAATCACTGTTGATTTTAATAATCTGGAAGACTTAGAAGAGAAATTTGCTCGTTATGGGGAAAGAGTAGCCTGCTTAATTATGGAGCCTTTTATCGGGGCCGGGGGTTTTATTTTTGCTCATCCTTCTTATCTCCATCGAGCCCGGGAATTGACCAGGCATTATGGGGCTCTTCTTATCCTCGACGAAGTTGTTTCTGGCTTCCGTTTCCATGCGGGAGTTTTGCAAACATTATACGGCGTTGAAGCGGATTTGACGGTCTTGGGTAAGGCTATTGGAGGAGGCATGCCAGTAAGTGCTGTGGCTGGAAAAAGGGAAATCATGGAGTTATGCTCGCCTCAAGCTCCGCCTGAGCTGCGAGTAAAATTCGAAGGAGGGACTTTTTCGGCTCATCCAGCCTGTATGCTGGCCGGGGCTTCCTATATCCAATACTTGATTGAACATGAGGGAGAGATTTATCCTCGAATCGGACAATTAGGTCGGTTAGTTCGACAAAAAATAGAAGAAATATTTCGGGAAAATGGTTTCTTAGTCTGCTGTACCGGGGGAGAGGAACAGCTGGGAATTGAGAGTTCTTTAGTGGGAGTCCATTTTCTTCGTCAGGAGCTCACCGAGCTCAGTTCACCCACTCAGGTTTTTAATCCGGCTGTAAGCGATTATTTGGCTCGCGAAGTTATATTTAAACTGGCTTTATTGGAGGAAGGTGTTAACACTTTTCATGGCTTTGGAGCTATTTCAGCCGCTCATTCGCAGGAAGATATTGACCAAGCTTTAGAAGCAGTGGAGAAAACAGCTCGATATTGGCGTAAGATCGGTTTCCAGCTAAAGGAGAATTAAATCATGGTTAAACAAGAAGAATTCGCCTCCCGATGGGGAATAATATTGGCTGGTTTGGGGATGGCTGTCGGTACGGGGAATCTCTGGCGTTTTCCCCGAATTGTAGCTCAATACGGCAGTGGCGCCTTTATGCTAGTTTGGCTGCTTTTCCTCTTTCTCTGGGGCATTCCTTTGTTAGTGATTGAAATGTCTATCGGCAAGAAGGCTAGAAAAGGAGTTGTGGGCTCTTTTGTGGAGTTAATGGGAGAAAAACATGCCTGGATGGGCACTTTTATTGCTTTTGTCACGGCCGCTATTACCTTCTATTACACCGTGGTGACTGGCTGGTGCCTTAAATATTTTGTGGCTACTCTTTTTCAGGGATTGATTCATAAAAATCCCCCGCAGTTCTGGAATTCTTTTGCTTCTTCTTGGCAACCAGCCTTTTTCCACTTCCTGGCAATTTTTATTGGCTGTGCCATTATTTACGCCGGCGTAGTGAAAGGCATTGAACGGGCTAATCGCATTTTTATCCCTTCTTTATTTTTGATTTTGATTGTGGCTTCCATTCGTTCAATTACCTTACCTGGAGCCTTAGCTGGACTGGATTTTCTTTTTTCCCCTAATTTAAAAATGCTGGGCGATTACCGTATCTGGCTTAATGCTCTCAGTCAGACTGCCTGGTCTACTGGTGCGGGCTGGGGATTGATGTTGACTTACGCTGTTTATTCGCATCAAAAAGAAAATCCGGTTCGAACCGCCACCACCCTGGGTTTTGGCGATTATGTGGCCTCTTTATTAGCCGCTATTACTGTCATTCCCGCTGTCTTTTCTTATTTTGCTGGTCAGGGAGTAGCTCAGGAGCAGGTTCTAAAAGTTATGGCTGAAGGAAATCGGGGGTTAACTTTTACCTGGATTCCCACCCTTTTTGCTAAGATTCCCGGAGGAACCTTGTTCCTGGCGCTTTTCTTTCTGGCTTTGCTTTTTGCCGCTTTCTCTTCTTTAATCAGCCAGCTGGAGTTAATCACTCGGGTTATCATAGACTCTGGGGCTTCTCGCAAGTTAGCTGTTTTTATTGTCGGCCTGACCTGTTTTATTTTGGGCTTGCCCTCGGCTTTATCTTTAGGGTTTTTTGATAATCAGGATTGGGTCTGGGGGCTGGGATTGATGGTCAGTGGCTCCTTCTTTCTAATGCTGGTGATTAAAATAGGTCCCCGCAAGTTCCGTCAAGAAATTATTCCTGAGGTCAGTGGGGGGCCCTTAAAAACTTGGGCTTTTGATTTGCTAGTGAAGTTTCTCATGCCACTTCAAGTCGTGGCCATGTTGGTTTGGTGGTTCTGGTCAAGTTACCGCAGTGACCCTCGAAACTGGCTGAATCCCCTGGCTGTCAGTTCAGTTGGCACGGTTCTTCTCCAATGGGGAGTGGCTTTAATAATTTTCCTTCTTTTAAATAAAACCATTGCTCGTCTGCAAACAAAAGCTCAGCTAGAAAAAACTTCAGCTTAATAAATAATTAGGGGGTTAGTCCTTCAGTCCAGAAATGGGCTTGGAGGATGGATTTTAGAGCAATTGAAACTCATAACTTATAGAAAATAAATAAATTACTAAGGACAGACCTCCGGAAATAGACAAAAATAGATCCTTAAAAAAGAGAAAACCTCACGAGTAATTAGAAGAAGCTGGGGCCTAGTTAGTATAAAAAAAGGATAAAATTTTGAAATTGGCCTCCCTCAGCCTGAGGTTTAATTGTCAAGGCTCAGCTGCCTCAAATTAAGGCATTAATTGACAGGGTAGGGAGGTTATGGTAAAAATTAGTGTCGGTCTTGACCTTATATCCCATCCCTTATGTCGTTAAGGGCAGGTGGCGAAATTGGTATACGCGCTAGGCTTAGGACCTAGTTCCTGAGAAAGGAGTGCGGGTTCGAATCCCGCTCTGCCCACCAAATCTTTTTCCAAGGAATGATGAATGGAACAGACTAAACACAAACTAAGCCAATTAAGTCCAACTAGAAGAAAGATGGAGATTGAAATTTCACCTGAAAAAGTTCAGGAGGAGTATAATCGAATTCTGGAACGATATCGACGGCAGGCGAAGCTGAAAGGCTTTCGGAAGGGGATGGCCCCCCGGGAATTAGTTGAGTCCGTCTACCGGGAAGACATTGAACACAGTGTGACCAATTCTTTGGTGCCCAATGTTTTAGAAAAAATATTGCGCCAGGAGAATCTCAATCCAGCTGACACTCCGGTGGTCAAGGAGATTAAATTTAAGGCGGGGCAACCTTTAACTTTTGTGGCTGAATTTGATGTCTGGCCGGAATTTAAACTCCCTGATTATCGCCAGATAAAAATAACTAAGAAAAAACCGCGAGTAACCCAAAAAGATATTGAAGTCACTTTGAAGCAACTGCAACAACGCTCTATTCAATATTTACCGGTTGAGAACAGAGGCGTAAAAGAAGGTGATTATGTGATTATAGAGCTTCAAGGACGGGACCTCAAAACTAAACGTTTTCTCCCCAAGGAAAAAGTAGCCATCCTGGCCGGCCACCAGGAGAATGAACCTCAACTCAATCAAGTTATTTTGGGCAAAAAGGTGGGCGAGACAGCCACCTTTACGGTTTCTTATCCAGCCGATAGTCCCTACCGTCGGTTGGCGGGGAAGAACATAGAATATCATTTAAAAATTGAAGGCATTAAAGAGAAGAAGGTGCCTGAAATTAATGATGAATTTGCCCGTGAGTTAGGTGATTTTCAAAATTTGGCTGATTTAAAAAAGAAGATAAAGGAGGAATTGTCGGAAGCCAAACAAGAAGAAGCTCGACGAGCCACGGAAGAAGAATTGGTGAAAAAAATCTTGGAAAAGACTCAGCTAGAAGTTCCCCAATCGGTTCTTGAGAAAGAACAGGTAGCTCTGCTGCGAAGGTGGTTGAGTGAACGACCTCAGCAACCGATTAATCAGGAGGAGTATGAAGAATTGCAAAAGAAGGCTAGAGAAGAAGCTGAGCAGTCATTACGGAAACAATTGCTGTTAACTCGAATTGCCCGAGAGGAAAAAATTGAACTCACTGAAGAGGAATTAAATGAAGAATTACGGAAAATTGGCCAAAAAAATAATTTGACTCCTTCTCAGGTCCAGCAAATACTTAAAAACCAGGGACGCTGGGAAGAGATGAAGCATTCTCTGCTTCTCCGCAAGACAATTGACTTTTTAATGGATTCAGTTATAATAGAATGAAAAATAATTCCATGACATTAATCCCCTTTATCGTTGAGCAAGAAGGCCGAACCGAGCGTGCTTATGATATTTTTTCTCGGTTGTTGAAGGACCGAATAATTTTTATCGGCCAACAGATAACTGATGACCTGGCGAATTTGGTGATAGCGCAATTGCTTTATTTAGAAGCCGAAAATCCTGAGGGGGAGATTTCTCTTTATATAAATTCGCCGGGAGGAAGTATTACTGCCGGCTTAGCCATTTATGATACCATGCAGTTTATCTCCGCTGAGGTGACCACCATTTGTGTTGGCCAAGCCGCTAGTATGGCCGCTGTTTTACTGGCCGCCGGGAGTCGGGGCAAACGTTATTCTCTCCCTAACTCCCGCATTATCCTTCATCAACCTTTTGGTGGTTTCCAAGGGCAAGCTTCTGACGTGGCCATTCAAGCCAAAGAGATTTTACGCATAAGAGAAAATATAAATCAAATTCTGGTGAAGCATACCGGTCAGCCTCTGGAAAAGATCCAGAAAGATATTGAACGGGATTTTATTATGACTCCTTCGCAGGCGTTAGCCTATGGTCTGATTGATGAAATTATTCAAACCAGAAAGGCGGCCCCAGGCAAGTCTTCCCGGAAAACTAAGTCAAAAATGAAAAATAACAAAAATAAATAGAGAAAGTCTCATGGATGATCAAAAAGATAGAACAATTAATACTTTGGCCAAATGCAGTTTTTGCAATCGGCCTCAATCAATGGTCAATAAATTGATCGCTGGCCCGAGTGGAGTTTATATCTGTGATAATTGTGTGGAACTGGCTCATTCGATTGTTTTTGCCGAGAAGATTGAAAACAAGAAAAAAAAGTATTCTCATGCGGCCCTGACTCCTCAGCAAATTAAAAAAGAGCTGGATGAATATATTGTGGGCCAGGAAGAAGCCAAGAAAAAAATCTCGGTGGCAGTTTACAACCATTATAAAAGGATAGCCCTGGCTGAAGCAATTGATGATGTTGAATTGACCAAAAGTAATATTCTTCTCATTGGTCCCACCGGATCAGGTAAGACTTTAATGGCTCAGACCTTAGCCAAAATTCTCTCAGTACCTTTTGCTATTGCTGACGCTACCTCCCTGACCGAAGCTGGCTATGTCGGAGAAGATGTGGAGAATATCATTTTGAAGTTATTTCAGGCGGCTAAGGGCAATATTGAGAAAGCTCAAAAAGGTATTATTTATATCGACGAAATTGATAAAATCAGCCGAAAAAGCGAAAGTCCCTCCATCACTCGGGATGTTTCCGGGGAAGGAGTTCAGCAGGCTTTGCTAAAAATTCTGGAAGGCACGGTGGCAAATGTTCCTCCTCAAGGTGGTCGGAAACATCCTTATCAGGAATTTATTCCTATTGATACTACCAATATTCTTTTTATTTGCGGCGGAGCTTTCATTGGCCTAGAAAAAATTATTGCCCAACGGATTGGTCGGACTCAGGTAGGTTTTAAACAGGCCGGCCCGCGAGGGCGAGCTAAAGCCCTGGATGAACTTTACCGAGAGCTTATTCCTCAAGATCTGATTAAATTCGGATTGATTCCCGAATTAGTGGGACGAATTCCGGTGGTGGCTACTTTTCATGATTTGACGGAAAAAGACCTGGTGGATATCCTGACCAAGCCAAAAAATGCTATAATAAGACAGTACCAAAAATTATTTGAGACAGAAGGCATCAAATTGGAATTTACGCGGGAAGCTTTAAATATGATTGCCCGTCGTTCCATGGAGAAGAAATTAGGGGCTCGTGGATTAAGGAGTATTATCGAGGATTTGATGGTTGATTTGATGTTTTATCTGCCTTCGTTGGAGAAAAACACCACCATAAAAATCACCAAGAAAATGGTAGAGCAAAACCAATTGACTTTCCGCCTACCCAAACAGGCGGTTGGGGTTTAAAATGGAATATAAAATCAATTCCGAAGTTATCAGCAATATCCCTTTAATTCCTTTAAGAGATCTCATTGTTTTCCCTTCGACACTAGTACCTTTTATCATTGGCCGGCAGTCATCGATTAAAGCTCTGGAAAGAGCCACTTCCAAAGATAAGTTGATTTTTTTGTCGGCCCAAATGGACGCTTCTCTGGATAATCCCCGCCCTCAGGACATTTACACCATGGGTGTCGTGGCTAAAATTGTCCGGGCAGTGAAGATGGATGACCGTAATATAAAGATAATAGTCGAGGGCAAAAAAAGAGCTCGTATTCTGGAATATTTGAGCACCTATCCTTTCTACCAGGTATTGATTAAAGAAGTTCGGGAGTTTGAAGAAGACAATGTCGATTTAAGAGAAACCTTAAAAAAGGTGCTGGATCTCTTTGAGGAATACTTGAAATTAAGTCAAAACGCCAGTTTTGATTCCATTATTCCTGCTTTACGCGATAATAATCCAGGCCGAGTGGCCGATATAATTTCTTCTCACCTTTATGTCTCTTTAGAAGAGAAGCAGAATCTTTTAGAGACCATCAACTCTAATGAGCGGATCCGTCGTCTGGTGTTTGTGCTGGAAAATGAATTAATCAAGATTCACGCCCAGACGGGCAAAGGAGGACGCAAAAGGTCTAAAACAGGAGCTCCTTTCCGCAGCCAGAAACAGAAAGTATTTCCCTCGGGAATTAATATGCGGAGCAAAGAAGATCAACCCAATGAAATAGAAGAGTTAAAGGCTAAAGTAGCTGAAGCAGGCATGCCTAGAGAGGCTGAAGAAAAGGCCTTAAAGGAAATCGAGCGTTTGGAATCAATGCCGCCTATGTCGGCTGAAGCCACTGTCTGTCGCAATTATCTGGATTGGTTGATTTCTCTACCTTGGAATAAAAAATCGCGGGAAAAAAGAGATTTGAAGTTAGCGGCCAAAATCCTGGATGAAGACCATTATGGCTTGGAGAAAGTTAAGGAAAGAATTCTGGAATACCTCTCGATCCGCCAGCTAGTGAAAAACCCCCGAGGAGTGATTCTGGGACTCATCGGTCCTCCGGGAGTAGGCAAGAGTTCTCTCGGAAAATCGATTGCCCGGGCGACGGGTCGAAAATTTGTCCGCCTCTCCTTGGGTGGAGTGAGAGATGAGGCTGAAATTAGAGGCCATCGACGGACCTACATCGGAGCTTATCCCGGTCGGATAATCCAAATGATTAAAAAAGCCGGGACCAAAAATCCGGTTTTTCTCTTGGACGAAGTCGACAAAATGAGCATGGATTTTCGGGGTGACCCAGCCTCGGCTTTGATGGAAGTCTTAGACCCTGAACAAAACAGCACCTTTCTCGACCATTATATTGACACCGAGTTCGATCTTTCTCAGGTGATGTTTATTGTCACAGCTAATATGATTGAGCCGATTCCCAAACCCTTGGTTGACCGGATGGAAATTATCCGCATTCCAGGGTATACCGAAGATGAAAAACTCCAAATTGCTAAGCATTTTCTCGTGCCCAAGCAGATGAAAGCTCATGGTTTAAAGCCGCATAATTTACATATCAGTGATAAGGCTCTTCAGAAAATAATCCGAGAATATACCCGAGAGGCTGGTGTGCGGAATCTCGAGCGAGAAATCACCAGTATTTGCCGGAAGGTAGTTAAAAAAGTAGTCAGTAAAGGTAAAGATTATAAAGAGAAAGTTACGCCTCGTAATTTGGAAAAGTATTTGGGTATTCCCCGCTACAAACGTACAGAAATTGACCGTAAGGATGAAGTCGGGGTAGCTTTGGGTATGGCCTGGACAGAATTTGGCGGAGAATTGCTATCTTTTGAGGCCACGAAAATTCAGGGTAAGGGGAATTTTACCTTGACTGGACAATTGGGCGAAATTATGCAGGAAAGCGCCCAAGCGGCCTTTAGTTATGTGCGGGGTAAGATGTATGATCTGGGTATTTCCCAGAATGTTCATCGGGACTTTGATATCCATATTCATGTACCCGAGGGGTCGGTGCCCAAAGAAGGCCCTTCGGCCGGAATTACCATTGCTACGGCCATTATCTCTTTACTGACCGGAATTCCAGTTAGTAAGAAAGTGGCCATGAGTGGTGAAATAACCCTCAAAGGTAAAGTTCTGCCGGTGGGGGGCATCAAAGAAAAATTATTAGCGGCCTACCGGGAGGGGATTAAAGTGGCTATCCTGCCTTTGGATAATAAACCTGATCTTAAAGATCTCCCCAAAAAATTGAAAGAAAATATGACCATCCATTTTGTTGACCATATGGATCAGGTTCTGGACATAGCCCTAGTTGAAGATATCAGTCAATACGCTGAGAGGAAGAAGGCTGAAAACAAAAAAAAGGCCGAAATAGCCCAAGAAAAAGAAAGTGAGGAGCCTCAGGCTCCCGATCAACCAGTAACTCATTAATTAGCAACAATAAATTAGCTTTTTTCGTAGTCCAAAAATAATTCAAATTACCAAAAAAGGAGAGGTAGTAAAATGGCTGAGTTGAATTTACTTGAGCTTGAAGACAAAGACTTAGACCAATTGGTGGCTATTGCCGAAGAAGTTGGAGTTGAAGAAGAGGAAATAGAGCAGAATGACCGTCATAGTCTGATGTTTAAAATACTCGAAGCTCAAGCTCGGAAGAACGGTTTGCTTTTTTCCGAAGGAGTTCTCGAATGTCTGGAAGACGGCTTTGGATTTTTACGCGCTCCTGAATTTAGTTATCTCCCTAGTCCTGATGATATTTACGTTTCCCCTTCTCAAATTAGGAAGTTTCAGTTGCGCACAGGAGATACTATCTCCGGGGTAGTTCGTCCTCCGAAAAACGGAGAGAAGTATTTTGCCTTAATTAAAATTGAAGCCATCAATTTCATGCATCCTGATGTAATAATCGAGCAGAGACGGAATGTTCATTTTGAACACCTGACACCTTTATATCCCTTTGAAAAAATCAAATTGGAGGATGGCAATCCCAAGAATCTCAACGCCAGGGTGATGGATTTATTGACGCCTATCGGTAAGGGACAGCGAGGCCTGATTGTTTCTCCCCCCCGGGCTGGCAAGACCACTCTTTTGAAAACCATTGCTAAATCAGTTGAGAAGAACCATCCGGAAATTTATCTGATCGTACTCTTGGTAGCTGAGCGACCTGAAGAAGTTACTGATTTTAAACGCAGTGTCAAGGGTGAAGTAGTGGCCTCGACATTTGATGAACCTCCGGCCAGAAATGCCCAGGTAGCGAATATTGTACTGGAGAAAGCCAAACGTTTAGTGGAATTGAAAAAAGATGTGGTTATCTTACTGGATAGTATCACTCGGCTGACTCGGGCCCACAATTCAATTTTACCTCCTTCGGGAAAGGTTCTCTCAGGTGGAATCGATGCCAATGCTTTAAACAAGCCCAAGAAGTTTTTTGGTTCCGCTCGAAAGGTGGAAGAAGGCGGTAGTTTAACCATTATTGCCACAGCTTTGGTTGATACTGGCAGCCGGATGGATGAGGTTATCTTTGAAGAGTTTAAAGGCACAGGTAATATGGAGATTAATCTCGACCGTCGCTTAGTGGATAAACGGCTCTTTCCGGCTATCGACATTAATCGCTCAGGTACTAGAAAAGAAGAATTACTTATTCCGGAGAAAGACCTTAACCGCATCTGGATCTTAAGAAAAGTTCTTAGTCAACTTAACGAAGTGGAGGCCATGGAGCTGCTTTTGGAAAAAATGGCCAAGACTAAAACCAACAAAGATTTTCTAGAGGCTATGAGCCGCGGCCTCTAAATCAGAATTCTTTTCTTTCTCTTTAAATCAATAATTGCTCGATCAATCAATCAATCAATCATTCATTCATTC
>Ga0190363_1001404_pt1 | contig 14228 bp, 12 predicted proteins | sample 48721867_MG_FD_161272 | JGI IMG/M metagenome (GOLD analysis project Ga0190363, IMG submission 161272) | Hydrothermal vent microbial mat bacterial communities from Southern Trench, Guaymas Basin, Mexico - 4872-18-6-7_MG | ecosystem: Environmental > Aquatic > Marine > Hydrothermal vents >...
TATGCTAGTATTCATAAAATGCTAGTATAGTATAACACGTGTATCATAACCCATCACATGCACTTTTCACATGCACCTTTCACATCACACATTCACACATTCACATCCACACATCCACAAAAATTTGGGTTTAGGGTTTAAGTTGTTTCTTAGTGTTTGAATATGGATATGCACATTTAACAGATAGCATATTATCTTGTTTTGTGTATCCTCTGAAATAGAAACAATTACGGCATAAACTAGGATACACAAACTTATTACGTAAATCACACTTGATTAGTAAGAAGGGTTTTTTACGTGTAGGTTTTAATACTCTAAATGATATGTCTTTAGGTTTAAATGGATTGTTATCAACACAATAGACATTTTTGATTTTATCCAATAGTTGAATAAGTGAATCAGATAAGCCATATTTCAAATATTCACGATTACGCATTTCTCCCGTTGATATTGTTATGCATTTCTTTATGATACCTTGATTTAACTTGTATATCCACACAATAATATTAGGTGGATTACCACATGCTTTTATTCTAATTGTTTTGGATAGTTGCAAACCAAATTCTGAAAATATATCACTTAGTCTTTTTGGTTGTTTAAAGTGTAGTTTTCTAAGTGTAGGTAATAACTCATCAACATTTTTACCATTTATGAGTATTCTAGCCTTCATGTTTCTCACATCCTACACATACAACACATAAAAAATGGGGATATGGAAATGTGTGCATTAGTTGTTTACTTGTTGCGTTTCTCTTGTATGAGTTTAAGAGATACTGTTTTATTGTTGGCTAGTTGTTTAACAACTGTTTCAAAAAACTCTGTTATTACGTTTCCACTACCACGTTTATAACTACCGTCGTCATTTCTCTCTAGTCCTAACATTTCTGCTAGTTGGTCGTAAACTTCGCTAGAAATCCTTACAGGTTTAAGTTTGGCTTTTGCCTTAGTCTCGAACTCCTTTTCGTTGATAACTAGCTTCGGCATGTCTCTCCATCCTCACGTTTAGGGCATTAGAAAATTTGCGGAAATAGTATATAAACCCTACGGTTGAAAAATACATATCAAAAAGAAAAAAGGGTTTATTGGGTTTGGGCTAAACCTTCCGCTATATGCTTGATATCCTCAAGTTTTGCCTTGATGCTTGTGAGTCGGTAAACTTGGTTAGGGCTTAATGAGGAAAACATTAGGTTAATCTCTGCATTTCGTATATGTTCCTTTAGCCATTCCTTAATGGCTAGGTGTTCCGTGAAATCATTAAAATCAATTTGTATGGTTGGTTTGTTTTCTTCTATGGATAGATAGCATATCACTAAAACCTTATCAGTTAAGATTTTCTCCGACATTTTCGTTTCCTCATCCTCTCTATTTCTCCCATTCTGTATTTATAATTTGTGGTCATTAGATTCACATTTAACGGTCTTACACATAACCGTTAATTTTTGTGATTTCATGTCTTTTTGTTGAAACAGTTGTAAGAGTATTAGAGGATTATTCCTAAAGTATAATTCAGCCAAACCTCTCATATAATGTGCCTTTTCATTTCTGTTAAGTGATTCAACAAATTCCAAATCAGCATATTGCACTTTAGCAATATTACCAAACCATCTCTCTATTTGTGTATTGTATGGTCTTTTAGTACTTTTACCATACACAACTGAAATAATGTTTCTAGTTTTCTTCAAGTGTTCAAACAGTCTTTTCATTAATCTGTCAAATACGATTATACAGTTGTGTAAATCAGCCTTTTCAATTACATGTAAGTATAACTGAGCATATTCTGAGTTGACTTGAAATATTTCATATTCAATTACTTGATTTCTGTTTGAAACAGTTATCATTATAGGTGAATTAGTTAATTTCTTACGAGCATGATGCATTTTTCTAATTGAGCCATTAGATAAATCCCATCCATCCATGAAATAATCAGCCTTATCAATTGGTATATGAGCATTATAAGTTTGTTTGCGTACTTGATATTTTGTGTCAAATTTGCGTTTTACGTTAATGGTTAAATTTGAAAGTATAGGTTTAGAAATTCCGTAAGACTTACTTAAAATATCTAATCCTACACCATGATTTCGTAATTGTTGAATTTCATCAAGAAGTACTGAAATTATTTCAGTTTTCTTCATTTTCACTCTGAATTTTATGAAAATTTGTTTCTGTATCTCATTCACATTTCGAGTTTTGGCATTCCGTATATATTGTTTAATTATCTCATTCATACGTTCCACCATGTGAGACTTTTAACCAGAGCATTTATAAAATTAACGATGAGAGTATATAAAATCAAAACTCATATCAAATATCCAGAATCTGAGAATTAAAATTCAAATAATCAAAAATCCATCGAGCAAATCCATAGACTGATCAGTCTATGTATATTACAAGGATCAAAATATATTGTAGTTATTCAAATAACATCCACAAGAATTTCGTAAGATTGTTAGATAACTCTGAAAAGCATATTAACAACCAGGACAGATTATTTCCTACAGAGGTGATTAGATGATCAAAGGATACTATTATTCAAGTAGATGTAAAGTGTGTAATTCTCCACATTTGTTAGAATACCACAAACTGTTCTTGCTTGAAAAATATTCTTATGAGAAATTGTCTGAATATGCCAAAACACTTGGTGAGGATATTTCTCGTGAATCATTCCGAAATCATTTCACCAAACATGTATTGCCATATATCAAAGCAGTGTCTCAAGTAGAAGCAGGTAAGTTTACATCAGAGTTCATAAAAGAGAAGTTACGTGAAGAACAGAGTATTATAAACTCAATACAGCACAAACTTCAACAACTAGAAACTCTAATTGATTCTCTCATGAAAGATCCTGATGTGAAATCTGGTGATCCAGTTAAGTTGAAAACACTTAAAGACTTAATGGCAGAAGTTAGATTAACACAGGAGTCATATCTTCGTATCAGGAAACAATACTTGAAAGAAACATTAAGTGATAAAGACAAGATGTATGAAGATTTTAAACATGCCATTGAAGGATGTTGTCCATCATGTATTGAGAAGATTATTAAGAAACTTCAAGAGATGGGATATGAATAGGTGATATAATGTCATCTTTACTGCTTGCATTGCAAGAAGAATTGTTCTGGCAACAGCCAGAGAAGTTCTTTGAATATATCTGGAAAGATTATGGATACAAGCCAATATCTAACCAAGTGAAATTGTTTCAGTCTATCAAACAAGGGCATAGAAGAATTATGATCATGTCTGCAAATGGTACTGGCAAGACTATTGCTCTATCTACTCTTTCATTATATATGACTACAGTATTTGCTAATAAGACTGGACATCCAGTTAAAATATTGTTAATAGCTGGTTCATGGTCTCAAGCACATACCATGCAGGAATATGTTAATCATGGTTTGAAATCAGAATATGTTAAGACACAGATACTTGGTAAACCAACTAAAACCAACGTGAATTTCAAGAATGGTTCATGGATCAAATCTGCTACTGCAAGTGAGTATCAAGTGTTTGGAAAACATGTTGATTGTCTGTTTATAGATGAAGCAGTAATGGTACCAGAAACTATAATCAATGATGCATTCTCAAGAGTCATTGGTTCTGATATTGGTCTAATAATATTGTCATCAACACCAGAACCTAAGTTCTATTTCAGCAAATATGTTAGCATGTGGGAAAGAAAAGATGAATATCCAGATACTGAATGGTTAAGACTATCATGGAAAGCAATGGATTGTCCATGGGTATCACCAAAAGACATAGAAGAAGCTAAACGTTCATTGTCAGAAGAAGAGTTTCAAGCCAAATGGTTAGGTAAACCATCATTTGTTAGATCATCAAATGTGTTTCCTATAAAAGACTTAGATGAATGTATAGTTGATAAAGTATCATACAAGAAAGAACTAGCTACTGTTGGTGGATTTGACTTTGGCTTTCACAATCCAGCTGCATTAGTTGTAGTACAAAAAGATGGTGATATTATTTGGGTAATTGATGCTGTTGAATGGAAAGAAATGGGATGGGAAAAACAGAAGAACAACTTGAAACGATATGTCAGCAAATATGGTATTCACATATTATTCTGTGATTCTACTAGACCAGAGTTGGTGCAAGACTTAAAGAAAGAACTCAATTGTCAAGTTATACCAGTTGCATTTAAAACACAGAAACCATCAATGCAAATGAATGCTGGTAGACTAGTATTGGAGAAAAGACTAAGAATACCACGTGAGTTTCAAAAACTTATTCAAGAAATGGCAACATATATGACCACTACTAAATCCAATGATGACTTGGTTGATGCATTAATGTTGGCATTGCGACAGCACTATTCAGTACCAACAATGTGGAAGTTTATAAAGAGAGAGATTAAAGAAAGTTATCAACCAGTTGATTGACTAAGCTGTTCTTCCAATTGTGTTATTCTATTTTCTAATTGTGTAATTTTATCCATAAGTGAAATCACTAGTTTAGCAGTTGTTGCAACAGTTGTTGAAACATCAAATGCATATCTCTCATTAAATTCTGTTTGATGTTCAGGACATACACCTGGTTTTCCACATATGCAAATTTTTCTTCCTTTCTCATCTCTTGGTGGATGTCCTTTATTTAACTGTGTTTTAAGATAGTTTTTGAAATCTGTTTCTTGCCAATCCTTTGGCAGTTCTGGTGAGTAAGTCATATAGTTACCATCTATATACAAATCACCTTCATAATCTAAATACATCCTACTTAGACCACTTGAATTGTACCAACGAAATTGTGATGAATCAGTAGCAGTATTGTAATAAATTTTCATTCTATTCAGATCATGAGTTGAATCATATGGGAAAAAGAAATCTGACGAATCACTAAATAACATTCCACATCTGTATGTTATTTTTGGATTTTTAAATTCAAGACGAGGATATGCTGTAGAACTACTTGTGTTTTCAAGTTTCAACACTGGTCCTGTACTCTTTAATGTAACATTTCCTTTGAACTCAACATATCCATCCTGTGTTGGACCTTCTAATATTTGAGTCCAAGTACTACCATCCCAGTAATACCATTGAAACTTGTATTTACCATCACCATCATATATTCCTTTTAATTGAAGTGTTCTATCACCAGTTAGATAGGTGTCTTTAAACTCAATAAAACCAATATTTGCTCCTAATGTACCTTCTGTAGAACCTTTGAATACTAATGTTGATTCAAGATTCAGGGTAGCACCAGTTAAGTTTTGTAAAGCTCTTCCACTTGTTAACACTTCAGTTCCATTTATTTTGAGTCCTTGTTTAATGTCTACTTTCCCATCAGAACGTGTTACTGCAAGAGCTTCTATTACATTTGGACCAGGATCTACTGTTTGTATTTTTAGTACATTTGCTGAACCATCATACAAAATATCTGCTCCAGCATAGGCATCACCTTCTTCTCTAAACATTATTTTAGAACTATAGTTCATTTCTGCCATTAGTTTTAGCAATGCAGTAGCTGTTCTTGAGTAGCTACCAATATATACTCCATTTACATTACTTACTATCCTATCACTTGAAATTACTTCTGTGTCACCCACTTGTAATGAATTACAATTAAATGCATCATCAGTGGTAAGAACATTTGCAGCCGATCGATATAAATTAACATCTGTTTCAGAATTACCATCTCCCCACTCTAGACGTCCTGAAGCAGTTATTTTGAATCTTGCAAATAAATCAGAAGTGGAATAATACACATTAAAAGCATTACTTGCTGCATTTATCATGAATATTTGATCAATATATGCAGAAACCCATCTATGTGAAGCATCACCCAATTTATATGTAGCATTTGCATCTGGTAATAAGTTAGTTATTGAATGTTCTTCATTCCATATGTCACATGAAATTACATCACCTTCATGAGCTTCTGTTGCGTGTTTGACTGGCATCTTTATCACCTCTTTCTTTCACTTTCATTTTCTGTATTTCTTGAGCTAATTCATCAATTGCTTCTCTAATATCTTCAGCAACTATTACCATCATATTCCATTTCTTCAGTAGTTTCACAAACTTTCTTTCCAACTCATCTATTTCCACGAATATCACCTACCTATTTGTTTCTTTCATACACTCATAAATATTTCCACATTTCATGCAATTTGGCACTTTCATTTCTTTATTGGTTAATTCACATATAGCCTGTATCTTTGCTACTTCAAATTCTTGATACCATCTTGGTGGTGGTACTCCAAATCTTTTGTGTTTATTATACATGCTAACAGGACACTTGTTAAGTGCATAAGGACATTCAACACACATTTGTGGCTGTTTAACCATCCCTCTTATTTGTTGTTCTTTTGTTGGATCAATTCCTTTCCATATATCACCAATACAAAATTCTGGTATTGATGGTGCTTCATGACATGGATAAAATTTTCCATCTGGTGAAACAGCTAATCCATTATTTACAAATCCACATTCTGGTTTAGGATTCTTTCTTTTGAGTAGTTGTTTCCATTTTTCAAAGTCAGCTATGATAAAATCCTTTCCATGAAAGTCATGTATGACTCTTTTGTATTCTTCCTTAAACACTTCTGGTGAATATCCTTCATAAGTTATGTGAGAATATGGATCCAACAAGTTAATATACACTCGTTTGAAACCAAGTTCTTTTATGTGTTTGATATCTTCATACAATGTGTTTGGATCTATCAATGTTTTTAGAATCTGCAATCTTGGATATTCTGTTAACAGATCTATGTTTTTGACTATAGCATCATAAGAGTTGTTTCTCCAATAGTTGTGTGTTTCTCTTGTACCATCAAAACTCAAGTTTATGTGAACATTAAATATTTCAAGATGTTCAAGTATTCCTCTGTTTAATAATGTTCCATTAGTAGTTATGCTATACACACTCTTTCGACCAAGTATATATGGCAAACATGATCTGGTTAGTATTCTTTTGATAATCTTCCAATTGAGCAATGGTTCAGCACCAAAGAAACCTAATCCAATCACATTTCCAGAGTTTACAAATTTCACAACTTTATCAGCAATTCTTTCAGTCATATGAAGTGTTGGTCTATTCCACATGTGTCTATCATGATAAAAACAATATCTACATTTCAAATTACATTGGTTGGTAACCCATACACTTAGGTAATATTTTTTCATGTTCCATTCCTCCTAGAACACTATATTTCCACCTTCATCACATGTTTGACAAACAACCAAACAACCTACTTCACATGAGGATTCACATCCTGGTTGACATTCCACTTCACATCCTGTTTGACACCCAGTTTCACATCCTCCTGTTTCACATGCTGTTTGACACTGTGTTTCACATCCACTCTGACAAAGATATTGATATGAGAAATTATCACCAATTCTTATTTGACTCAAGAATGTCCTAAGTCTTCTTCTTGCTATTTCCACCTGTAAACTATCATTTATTATCATATGACTCCAATCAAATCCACACTCATTGAATCTACTATAATCAAATCTAGTAACATTAACTTCAGGGATTACTCTAATATCTTGTTTGATCATGAAATCTAATCCACATAAACTTTCAAGAAACTGTTTTTGAAACAGCATGTTCCACATGTCATTAATTGAAATCATTTCATCAAAAGACAAAATTGTCTGTATAACCCAATCTACTTGGTCATATAATTTACCAGTGTCTGTGAGTGTTTGAATCATCCAAGCACGATATTTCAGGATATCATCAATTAACCAATCATCATATAAACTCTTAACATATGCCCAAACACATAAAATATTTTCACCAACAGTGATCAATTCTTTCCTTGTCTTCACATATGCCATCCAATATTCAAGTCTATCTTCTAAATTCAAAGGACTGGGTATTCCATTCCCACTCCAGATAACACCATTATATAATGTACCTAATGGATTAGTTCCAGATGCATCTGTTACACTTGTTCCAGTTCCTTCATCTAGATGCCACCATCCAATCAGACCTGTTTTGTTTACTGGTTCATATGTGCCAAATCCATTATTATAATTCTGTAATATTTCTGGTTGTTGTAATGCTCTATTGTATACTCTAACTTCATCAATAAATCCACACCAATTTCTCCATCCATAACCTATATACAAATAATCAGATGCATAATTCATACTCAAGTCACCAGTATTTGTCCAAGACTTAACAAGATTACCATCCATATAGACATATTTGTTATTATTACCATCATGTACCCAAACTATATGATGCCATTCACCTTTTGGAACTACAGTACCAGTCCATCCATAATGCCATGAGCCATCTGATTTTCTTGTATAAAATCCAATTGCCATTTCATCATATGTGCTAAATTTAAACATACAGTTAAAGCCTCCACTTCTAAATACACCACCTCTTCTTGCTAGTATTGCTAATCTATCAGAATACACTGTTACATTTGCAGTCCAGTATATTTTAAGCTCATATAATTTGCCTTCTTCAAATATCCAAATTGGTGATTCTTTCCATCGATAAGTATTTGGTGCTGTATAATAGTTAGCATTAGCCTCATACGACCATTTCAAATTACCATCTTCATATACCTCTACTCTCCATGCAAGAACAGATTGTGTGTTGTCATCTACTTTTGCATAGTGTGTCAAAGCAAATGGTCCATTCCAAGTATTTCCAATATTAATTGATGCCAGATAACCAGCAGAATGTGTGCCAACTACTCCTCTTCTTGCATAATCATTTAAAGCATCTGCATCATACACAGTTTCTCCTGTATTTCCTGGATAATCCTCTGATTCATAATCTGTAGACTTAACATGTTGACTTGGATCAGCACACACCCACATTTCAACTGTTAATGCATTTAGTGATTGTGAAAATGGTATTCGTATATAATCATCATATCCATCCATCCATACACATATTTTCTGTGCATAAAATTGTTTAATCATCAGTGGATAATAGTGTGACAATACTTCACTCATACTCACTGTTTCCAAACAAACATGCCCAAAAACGAGTTTCAAAGTATCAAGCAAACTCAGCTGCTCAAGATACAACACTTGGAATTTCTTTATTATAAGAAAAGAGAAAAATATTGTCTCTCTTGCATGTTTTGCTGCTATCAAACATTTGATCATATTATCCATTATTCTGATCTTATCTGTTTTCACAATAGAAATTATTGTTTTAAACATATCAGCCATATAGAACAAACATCTATTGCGTAATAATCCAAGATATCTTAATGTGTCCAATACTGAAACAGTTTCATATAATGATTTTAAAACTCTTCTTGGTCTATAGACAACTTTTGAAATATACTTTAATCTGTTAATCCTTCTGCGTAGTTCTGCAAGTCTTCTATCAAGAGACATTTATGCAACCTCCAGCTTTCTAACATCTCTCTCCATACTCTCCACTGATGTTTCTATGCTTTCCATTGGTCTAGTCAATGACAAGTAAACCTCATATCCTTCAATATATCTGTACTCAATATTAGTTACTCTCAGTTCTCTATGAACATCCTTTGTAATTACTCTAACAGTTTCTCCTGGATTAATATCTTCTAAACCATTTACACACATTGTTCTTTCAAACACAGGCATAGGATATGCATATTCTTTCAATAATTTCTGTGCCAACAAATTAGCATGAGTTCTTGATGTAATAGTTCTGTCAATATAAACAAGTGTTAACACACCATAGATACTTTGAGAAGTTAGATCTTCTGCAATTGCTCGAATAGCTCCAGTTATAAAATGTAGTTCATCAACTGCTATTCTTCCAGTATATGATGTTGTATCAAATCTACTAACATCAAATTTTGCAGTATCAAATGTAGCAGGATAATATCTGCAATAATATTTGATTGATTCTATATTTGACCATGAAGGTGAACCATTACTGTCCCAATCATCAGTAGCAGTTTGAAATTCATATAATACCCACTCATCATCTTGATACATTTTCCGATAGTAATAATCAGAATCAGATGTTTGAAGTCTAAGTTCTACTTCCAAATTGGATACTTTAAGATATTGTTTGATATAATCCCATCCATCTGATGAACAGTCAATAGCTGATGGAAGTTGAAATCTTATATATAACCATGTAATACCAGTGTCAGCATTTCCTTGAACACATCTTGCACCAACAATACCACTTGGAGCAGACAAATAAGGTGTGCCATTACTTGCTCCAATTGTCCATCCATTAGCACCAGGATCAACATATTCAGTCCAAGTGTCTTTGTCTGATGGTTCATATGTTTCTTGCTGAACACCTATGACTTTGATTCTGTTATAAATCTTATCAGTTGATAAATAATACTCAGTTTCTTCAATGTCAAATGCAGTTAGACTAGTACTAAAGAAACCATCTGTGCTCCAAGATGCACCATAGTTTGTTGGTGTATAATAATTTCCACTCTTGTCTACAACGTCTCCATCTAATGGTAACCATAATACCAATCCATCTGATACATGTTGTTTGTTTGTTAATGAAATGATTTCATCAACAGTTAATGCTCTATTGTAGATTCTAATATCATCTAATTTACCATCAAAATATTTAGGTGATGCAATCCAAGAAACCAAACCAATCTTAACACCTGTAAAGTTTAATGTTTCTGTTCCAAGAGTGGGAGTTCCTGTATAAGGAATCCCATTAATATAAACAACTAAGTTTGTTCCATCATATACAGCTACAATGTGAGTCCACACACCAATTTGAATGTTACCAACCATGATACTCTTTCTTTGAGTTCCATCATTAATCCAAAATCCAACCATTGCATCAACTTGATCTCTTAAATACAAAGCATAACCACCACCATACGAATCTGAACTGGTAACAATTCCACACTGACCAGTAATTGAATCTGGTTTCACCCATACTGAGATTGTAATTGGACCTGTTATGTTTAAACCAGAATCCACTCCATCAGGTATTTCTAGATAATTATTGCTACCATCAAAAGACAGACAGTTATATGTTCTATTGTCTTCAAACTGTAGTATCACATTTGATCTCTTACTTCCTGCTGGAAAGAAATGTAACACTTTATCTGCATCTATATAGAAATCAGCATTTGCTACTTCAGCAATTTCTTTTAATGCATCCCATAATGTTTCACCTTCATTGAATGAAATAGAAATAGTTTGATTGAATGTTTCAACACCAGCAACTGATATCTTTCTTTCACATACACTTGGAGAAGTTGTGGTCACTTCAGACAATATGTCTTTCACTATATCTGCTACTTCTCCAGTATATTCTGCTGGAGTAACTTCATAATCTTTCAAAATAGTTAACCATGATTCACCAATTACCAAGTTCATTTCTTCATCTTCTGATCTTGTTCTTCTGACTCTCACAACTGGTCCTGATATCCGTTTTTTCAATCCACTTTGAGAATATCCTATCCAAATGACAAACACATCTCCTTCTTCTACATCAACATCAGTGTCTATTTTAAATTCATATGAGTCAATTTCTTCACCATTGCACAACTTTATAGACAATTCTTCCACATCTTGGTATGGAAAATCTAGCAACTCACCATCTCTATATCTTTCCATTTGCCAAGTGAATGCTCCTTGTTTAGGAATGTATTTGTACTCATAATCACCAATAGTAATTGATTCTTGAAATAGTTCAATAATATCTTCTGGCTCTGACACATTGCTCACCTCTAGTATATTTCTTGTACTTCTTCTAACACCAATGTGTATCTATATTGCAAATCAGTAAATGGTCTTCCAGGAATACTCTCAACAGTTAGATTTGTTCCAACAACATAGTCAAAGTAACATGTCTGACCATTAATGTTGATAAGATTTCTAGTACACTGTGGAGATACAAACTTTAGAACAGATACACTCTTATTCATTGGTCCACTCTTTCCCACAAGTGGACACACTATATCCTCTAATATGTCTCTAATGTTAGCATTGCATTCTCCCTCTATTGTGTATGTAATTTCTTCTCTGTGTCTATCTCTAGCTCTTCGTTTTTTAGTGACATCTTGTATCAACCACTGTCTATGTCTCATTCTATATTCTCTTCTGCATGTTTTCTGGAATCTGGTTGGATACAGTGTTTGATAAGATGAATCAGTTATTGTATCTGTCCATTCCAATATTACTGTACTATCTTTTATCAATCTCATATACACAGTCATTTTAACTCAACCTCTTTTTCAATCTACTTTCAATATATCTTGATATCTCATCAGCTAATTCACGTTTCTCTATGTCACTCATTCTAGGAGACACTTCACGTGGTTGTATAGTTATGTAATTGGTCATATAGACTATAGGTCCAGTTCCACCTTCACCAGCTGGAATAACTGTTTCACCTGGATGCAGGAAGTATAGACCAGCTTTTCTTACATATCCACCTTCTTGCATGCTAGGTGCTGTAGTTACTTCCAATCCATAACTCATTTCCATGCCAAATCCAAGTAGATTCTTGCTTTTAGATACCACATTAGATATTTCATTCAATATTGCTTCACCAAGTGTTCTAGTAGCAGTTTGTACAGATGGTATAGCATCATATATTGCATTTATAATAGTGTGTGGTACACAGAATATGCTTCCAGCCCAATCAACAATACCTTGAATACCAGATGCTATAGTATTTCCTAGACTGGTTAGTCCATCTATTGCTGCTTGTCCTGCACTTTCAAATGCACCACCAACTGATGATACAAAACTGTTCCATCCTTCTTGAACTGGTTGCCACACATTTTTGTTTAACCAATCTCCCAATCCTTGAAATGTTTTTACTATTGCATCACCTAAACTTCCAAGAAATCCTATGATATCATTTACCATAGATCCAATACTAACCTTCAAACTTTCCCATATATTAATAACTCCTGCTGAGTGTGTTCCAGTACTAGTTTCAATATCTGCCATTTTGTCAATAATTTCATCCATTTTACTGGTCATGTTATCTATTGAACCACTAACATTTGTGAATATTTCATTAAATTGTGTGGTCATATCTGTGTTGAACATTGAGGTATTTCCAGTTATGTTTTCAAACATTTGTCCAAACTGTGTTTCTTGTCCTGATGTGAATCCAAATGTATTGCCTTCTAATGTAGAGAACATGTTTCCAAACAATCCAGTTTCTGATGTACTAAACGTACTTGTTGAAGATTCAATATTGCCAAACATATTTTGGAATCCAGTTGTTTGTGATCCAGTAAAACCTTCACTCAGTATTGATATTTGTCCAAACATGTTACCAAATTGTCCAGTTTCCTGTGTGCCAAACATATCAGTCATAGATGAAATTTGTTGAAACATGCTAGACATTCCAGATGTTTCTGATGAAGAGAACATACTACTCAAGGATGAAATATCACCAAACATATTCTGAAATGCTGATGTTTCACCTGATTTAAACTGATTAGTATTTGTCAATATTCTATCATATGTTCCATTGAAACTGTTTTCCATATTGGCATTAAATACTGTTATATCTGATATTGTATCAGACACTGTAGTTCTTAATCCAGATATGTCTCCTGTTAATGTCCTTACTGGAGTTGATAGAGAGTTTAAAGTTCTACCTGTTGCTATCATTGAATCATTCCATCTATAGAAGTCTTCATGAATAGGATCTTGCAGTGAATATTTCAGATTACCTACTTGTTTCACAAGATCCACTACTGGTCCAATCATTGATTGTAAAGCAGCACTTCCCATCCATATAAATGGAGCAAGAAATCCAAATCCCACACCCACTTGTAATAACATGTTTAATAATCCACCCAATGCAGATGTGAAGTCTGGCAATGTTTTGATATGTTCCTTAAATCCATCCAATGCATCACCAAGTGATCCAAGAAATGATGATAGTGCACCACCAAGCATTACAAATGAAGCAGCAGCCATTGCCATAAATGGTAACAATACTCCAAACGCTACACTGAATCCCAATATCACTCCAAACAATCCAGACAATCCAGCAATTAAGTCCCATATGTAAGGCAATACAGGAAGTAATGATTTAAACAGTGCATCAAATCCCATAGCCAATACTATTAATGAACCACCAAGTATAGCAAATGATGCACTACCCATAGCTACTAATGGCAGTAATGCACCAAATGCTACAGAGAATCCTAGTAACACACCTAATAATGCAGCTAATCCAGCTACTATGTTCCATATGTCAGGAAGTATTGGTTCCATTGCATCAAACAATGCTTTAAATCCAAAGCTCAATACCCATAATGATGCTCCTAATATCATAAA
>Ga0190363_1001405_pt1 | contig 14225 bp, 12 predicted proteins | sample 48721867_MG_FD_161272 | JGI IMG/M metagenome (GOLD analysis project Ga0190363, IMG submission 161272) | Hydrothermal vent microbial mat bacterial communities from Southern Trench, Guaymas Basin, Mexico - 4872-18-6-7_MG | ecosystem: Environmental > Aquatic > Marine > Hydrothermal vents >...
AATTTTTCCCTTAACTCATTGAAATCATCAAAACCAAACAGGTTAAGAAAGAATTTATTTAATACCAGATGCTTTTCAAGTTTCTCTGCCATGTTATTTCACCTTTTCAAACATTAATGATTTAAACAAAGGTTCTATGTGCCTAAATCCTTTACCTTTATCCAGTTTAACCAATGCTTCTCCATTAATGTAAACCTCATCTAGTTCAAAATCTTTTAGCTCGTTTTCAATAACTTCCTTATCCTTCTCAAAGTCTATATCCTTTATGCTTCTCCAAACAACAGCAATTCTCTTCCCATCCTTCTCTCCAAAAACAAAAACATATTTCCTTCCGTTTTCCTGTAAAACTTCATATCTGCCTACATTTAAGCCAAGAAGATAATTGAATGTCTCAACTAAATCCACATTAACTATTTTCTGCTGGTAATTTTCTATGATTTTCAGTTTGTAGTTAAATGGATCTTTCATTTCATCAATGTTAAGGAAGGTTTTGCTTTCCTTTGTCTCCCATTCAAGCATGTATTTGACGAAGTAATCTGTAAGCTCATAAAAAGTTTTCTGTGGTTTTTCTTTTTCCAAAGTATCAGCGACATTTTCCAAAGCATCTTCATATTGTTCTAAGGTGTGGTATTTGAAGAAAACCCCAATTCCATCTGTACCCTGTGGTTTACCATCTTCCCAGTTAAAAGAATATGCTACTTTCTTAATTCTCGGAATAATAATCGTATCAAAATAATCTGCCATCTCTACAATAATGAATTTTCTTCTTCCTCCATCTTCTTTGTTCAATTTCATTATTGCATGTGCAGTTGTGCCAGAACCTGCGAAGAAGTCGATAACTATTTCTGATCGTGTGGTAGAATAACTACATAGTTCTTCTATTAGATCAACAGGTTTGGGGAAATCGTAAATATGTTTCCCAAACAGGTTCCGTAATTGTATACTGCCATTTTCGGTTCTAAATTTTGAGTCTAACCATAAGGATCTAGATTTTTCAGGCGATCCTCTATACTTTTCATAGATGTTCCATCCACCATCTTTTTTCTGACGAGCTACGATTTCACTATTTTCTGGATTATTCGGATCAAGATACTTTAACACTTTTTCTTTACCCCAACGCCAACAACTATCCTCACCCTTTGCGTTTTTAGGTAACACTTTAATGGTGTGATAATCTGTCTTTTGAAGCGATACTGCACAGAAGCCATAAATGTCTTTATTATTTGGATTTACAAAAAATGGGTAATATAGATTCGGTCTATTTTCTCTTGTAAATTTCGGATTCCTATTACGAAGTTCTCTGGGTAGAAATTTTCCTTTTAGATCTTCATATTTAAATTCACTTATCTCTCGTTCTCGTACCAATTCTGTTTGTCTGTTAAGAGTACAACATACAACATACTCTTGCTGTTTTGCAATCGGTAGATAGTCTCTGCCACCCTTATTTACTTGAACGATTATTGGTCCAATTAGATTATTCTCTCCAAATATGTTAGACATGAGTTTCTCAAGATGATATCTTTCATTGTCGTCAATACTTACGTAAATAACTCCATCAAGTCTCATTAATTCCTTTGCTAACCCCAATCTGTTCTCTATCATAGTAAGCCAAGAAGAATGCCGGTAATTATCTTTATACAAAAATTCATCACTTCCTGTGTTATATGGTGGATCTATGTAGATTGTTTTTACCTTCTCATAATACTTCTTCAAAAGCAAATTCAAAGCTTGCCAATTTTCGCTTTTTATTAAAATTCCGTCTAAAATTTTATCCAAATCATTATTCTTGCTCAAAACAACTAATAGCTTCCACTTAAATTCCTCATCAAAGTATTTTGTGTCAATTGGCAACTTTTTCCATTCTTTTCCATTTAAAGTGTTGTTCTCAATCAAATCATTCTTACTCTTAACTTCAATCCCAAACAATTTCTTCCATTCTTCCAATTGCTTTCCATTGCTTAAAATCTCGTCTAATATGTTTTCTAAAAAATCTTCTCCAGCATATTCCTTAATTTTGTCCAAAGTGATTACATAATGCGTATCAATAACAAACTTTTTCTTCTCCCAGATTTTCTTCTGAAAGTTTTCGATCTGTGCCAAAAATTCGATTATCTTTAAAGCAATGTTTCTAAATGCTCTAACTCCAATCAGATAAAGCCTTAATTTATCAAAATAACCACTTTCTTCCAAAACCTTTAAATCATCTAAATTCAAAAACTCGTTTTTAATGTAGAAATCAAGTTCTCTTTCTAAAAATCCTTTCAAATCTTTATGAATGAAGTAATCAGTTGTATTCCTTCTTGTGTATTTGGAAAGATGGTTTTCAATGTAGGTCTTTCCATTCTTCGAGTTTGGATCTTTTTCAAAAATCAGTATTGCTAAACTACCTTGCGGAATTTTCTCTTCCAAAATTTTCACTATTTCCTCATTTATCTTATCCTGAGATGCTGATTGACCATGTTTATATTTCCCCTCTTCCTCCTCAGTTAATCCTCTGTATTCAAAATAAATGTTAAGCTCTCTTTTTTCTTCATCAAAATCAAAAACCTTTTTATTTAAAACAAAGAATTTCTTCTCAGGTGATTTGATATTCCCTTTCTCTTCCTCTGCCTCTATAACCCTGAAATTAACTGTTAATCCCTTAACTTTAAATGTATATTTTCTGAAATATTCTGTGGTTTTTATGTAATACTGATCCTTGTTTGCCCAATAGAGCAAAACTTCTTCACCATTGTAAGGAACAACATATTTTTCATTTTTTCCATATCTTCTTTTGCTTATGAAATCTCCTTTGTCATAATATCTTGAGAAGAAGTTAATTAAGTGATTATAAATCTCTTTTTCCAAATCCTCTGAGATTTTTATCTCTTCTATCTGTTTCTTTTTCTCATAGTATTCCTTCCCTAAAGGCGTGTTTTTGAATTCTTCTTTTAATTCTCCATTTTCAAAAGCACTTTCTCCAAGATTTTCTTTTATCTTTTGCTTTACTTTTTCAAACTCTTCTTTTATTTTCTTTATTTCCTCCTCTCCAACCAATTCCAGTTGTTTTCTGATTTCTTCTATTAACTCTTTTTCAATAAATTCTTCAATTTCTTTTCGCTTGTAATTCATTATTCTATAAATTCCAAAATCTAAATCTTCTTTCTCAAACTGAAAGATTTCCTTAAGTTTTGTCTTCAATTTTTCTTTCAATTCATTTCTGTTGTGTGTCATGTTTTTCATTTCCTTAATATGATTTTTCTATATTTTCACAAAGTGACAGGCAGGATTCTGCTAACGTCTTGCAAATATACGACGTTGCGACTGAAGGGAGCAATCTCCCGAAGGGCAGAGCGTAAACCCAAACGTATATCCTCCTGTTATACGCCGTTGTCATTATATCTTTTCTACCTCTATGCTTAAATATTCCTTTTCTGTTCCACTGTTAACTTTTTTAGCGTATATTTCTACAATTCTGCTATCAGCAGCGGTGGATTTACCAATTTGTTTATATCTACCTGTTTCTTCATCTTTCTGCCATTTTTTACGATAACCAATAATGGGCCCCAAACCATCAAAGATTGGTTTAATTAAATTATCTAAATCTCTTCCAATATCCTCTCTGGGAATTTGAGGATTCTCTTTTTTCCATCGATCCTTTGCTTGATAAAATGTAATAGTAACTTTAAAAATGGATTCTTCTTGGTTTTTAATACCACCTAAAGAATTAACAGTTTCCCTCGCTTTTTCTTCTACCCTTCTCAAGATTTCTCTATCAGATACATTTGTTATATCGATTATAAAACTCCATTTTTTCATTCATATCCCTCCTTACAATAGCGTATAACTCGTTCATACATGGATTATTCAGATATACTCCCAAATAAAAATATACGCGAAATATTAGTATATAATCCCTTTTGAATCACCATTATCCTTTGTTCTTAACTCTCAATTTTATCTCTTTTTAAAAGGCTATCAAGTAATTTTTTATTGCAGAAAAATTTTTTGTACTAACAGGAGTGCAAGTTTCTGTGGTTTTGAACTTCTATACCTGAATATAAGTCATCTAAAAAACTGGAAATGTTTTTTAGATGAACTTCTCTTTGTACCTACCTAAGTTTATCTTTTGTTTAATATTACACAATAATAATATAACAAAGAAAAACCAAGACATTTATATCAAAAATATCATCAGTTTCATAAAAAATTACACAATCCGGATTCGCTCTTCTTGATTACTAATTTCTATAAAGACCTCTTACTCGATGAATCAAAGGCAAGATTTAAAAAATAAAACATAAAAACGTCAAATCTAGATTAAAGGAATTTGTTTTAGATATTCTTTCACTACTAAAAATTCTTCAGAAAAACTAAATTTTATCAGTTGTTCGAAAATGTCCCCTTGCCTGCCCCGAGAGGGACGATCTTTGAACACTTTTTCTAAATCTTCTTTTAAAAGAATGGAAAATGGTGGATTAAGTTCGACTTCAACAATTGATTTATTCTGGACATAAATTTTTTTAAAAATCGCTTTAAGTAAGGCTTTTCTTTGTTCAAAATTGAATTTTTTGTGAAGATATAAAAGCATACTTGAGATAAAGATGCATTTGTCTAAAAAGTCAAGTGGATCTTTGTAATCTATCTTAAGGTTTGAAAGTCTTGCTTCTAAAGCTCTTTTTTCTTCAGTGTATTGTTTTTGAATTTTTTCATAAATCTCTTTTGGAATTTTTTCAGAGAGCATTCCATCTAAAAGTTTTAATTCTTTTCTTTCAATTTCGTCAATTTTTCTTTTGATCCTTTTAATTTCAATTTTTTGAATTTTTTCTCTTCTTTTAGCAATTTGATGAATTTCTTCTTTTAAAAGCTCTAAAAGTTCTTTTTTAGGCTGAAGTTTGGCATAGAGAGCTTCAATTTGGTTATCAAGCAAGGAGACCGGAATATAAGGCTGGTTGCATTTTTTCTTTCCGGGATAGTTTAAACATCGATAATAACTTCCTCTTGGATGAATTTCAGCGGTAAGTTTATTTCCACAAACTTTACAATAAGCAATACCTCTTAAAAGGAATTTATGTTTTCCTTTTTCTCCTGTATCTTTGCTCCTTTTCTTTAAAATCTCTTGAACTTGATAAAAAAGTTCTTTTTCAACGATCGGCTGATGTTTTCCTTGATATTCTTTTCCTTTCCAAACCAATTTTCCAATATAAAATCTTCTTTTTAAAAGTTTTTTCATTGCTTCAGGACTAAATGGTCTTTGATATCTTGTTTTTAATCCCCTCTGATACATTTCTTCTGAAAGTTCTCTTAAAGAATAGTTTCCAGTTGAAAAAAGTTCAAAGGCTTCTTTCACTAAAGGGGCAGTGTTTTCATCTGGAACATGGATTGTTCTTTTTCCCTCTTTTACACTTTTATAACCAATTGGTGGTCTTTGAGGCCATTCACCTTTCATCAATTTTGCTTGGGCAGCTTTTTTGATTTCTTCTCCTAAATTTGCTGAATACCATTCAGAGATGCTGGCAATGATATTTTCAAGAAGTCTTCCAATTGGATTATCATCAAAGGGCTCGGTAACTGAAATAAGTCTAATACCTTTTTGTTTTAAGATTGCTTTAATAGTGGCGTAATCAATGAGATTTCTTGCCAATCGATCAATTTTGTGAACTAAAACAACATCTACCTCTTTGTGTTCTTTACAATATTGAAGTAATCTTTTTAATTGTGGTCGATTTATTGTCTTTGCTGATTCTCCTCTATCAATGAATTCACCAATAATCTTAAAGCCATGCCTTCTGGCATAATCTCTCATTACCTTTATCTGATAGGGAATTGAAAGTTCTTTTTCAGCCTGTTTTTCAGTTGAGACACGGGCGTAAAGAATGCAGTTCATGAAAATGATGAAGATTCAAGGAAAGGAGATCAATAATGGAGCTTTTATTTTAGTTTAATGATAAAATTAAATTTGTAAAGATCACTTATAAAATAAATTAAAAATGAACTTCATTTTCTAAAAGTACTTAAAACTTTTTATGTTATTACGTTATTTTTCGGATTTTCTTCATCTTGACAATTTTTGTACCTCAGTTATTCTTAATAAAAAAACCATGAAAAATTCATTTATTCAAGATAAAACTGATAAACCAGATTTTATTTGTGGATTTTTACCTAAACCTTTTGAATCAAAAGAAGTTGCAGGAAACACCATTGAATGGGAGGATTGGAATGAAGCCTTTAGATTAGTAGGAATGGATCCTTATCATGCTCATCATGGGGGAAAGAAATTTAGCGAAAAAATTGTGAAAACTTTAGAACCTCCGGTGTTTGAAATCGGATGTGGCTATGGAGGACTTTTAGCCTTAGCAGATTATCCCATCACTGGAATAGATATTTCTTCTTATTGTGTAGAAAAAGCTAAAGAAATCACCCAAGGAAAACCAAATGTTAAAGTAATAGAAGGAGATTTTCTTAAATACAACAATGAAAATGGAGAAAAATTTAAAACCATAATTTCACTAGATGTCTTTCCTCTTCTTCCTAAAAAGGAGACTTTAATGAAGTGTAAGGAAATTTTAGAAGAAAACGGAAAAGTAATTTTCACTGATTACTTTGCTCCCAAAGAACTTGGATATTTATTTACTCCCTTTGAAGCAATTCCTTCCTCTTCTGAAGATTATCAACAGGCAATTAAAGAGGCTGGTTTTTCTATTTCCAAGATAGAGTATCTTAACGATCAACTTATAGAAGAAGCTAAAGAAATAATTGGAAAAATGAAAGAAGAAAAAGTTAAGGAATGGATTATTAGTAAATGGGGAGAAGAATATTATCGCTTTAGTGTTGAAATTAATCAAGAGTGGTTAGAGAAACTGGCTCAGAAAGAAATTTCTTATCAGTTGATTACTTTGAAAGCCGATTAAATGTCGAAATAACTCTTTGACTAAATAAAAACTATGAATTCTGTAATTCTTCTTATTGTCTTCATTCCTTTGGCGATCTATTTAATCGAAGGAATAAGGCATGGATTAAAAGTAAAAACCTGGGATCAATTTTTTTTAGCTGATAGAAAGCTTCGATTGACTAGTTTTATCATTAACACTGCGGCAACTAATTTTTCTTTTCTGACAGCCGTATTTGTTTTGATAAGTTGGGCTTATGCTTATGGACCAGCGGTTTGGTGGACCATTATCACGGCTTTCTTAGGATTTTTGTTTTACTCCATTCCTAAAATTTCCCCAATAAAAGATGAAAAATTTTTCTCTACTGGCAATACCCTCCATGAATATCTTGGAATCCGATACAACTCCAACTTGGTCCGCTTTATTGCTTCTCTTTGCACTGTTACGGCTTTTATTGGTTTTTTTATTGCTGAAGTTTATATCTTTGCTGGTTTTCTTTCTCAATATCTTCCCATTAGTTTCTGGAAATTAATAATTCTTTTGGCATTCATCGCTTGTTTTTATACCCTTCTGGGGGGCTTTTTTGCCGTAGTAAAAACCGACCTCTGGCAATTTTTCTTTATCATTCTTGGTTCAATCATCTTTCTTTATCTTCTTGGCGCAGGGCCTTTTGATTTAAAAAACACTCTTCTAAAAAGTTTTAATCTCTCTGGACTTTTCAAACCTATTCCTCCTTTTCAAGCTCCACCTTTATTATTTGTGGCAATGACATTTGTCTTAAATAGCCTTTGGTATTTTTCAGCAATGACAATGTGGCAGCGATCTTTAGCGGCAAAGTATCAAAAAACTATTTCCCGAGGAGCTCTTTACGGAGGATTAGTTTTTTGTTCAATTGCTATTCCAGTAATTTTAATCGGCATCGGTATAAGATTACTCTTCCCTTCAGGTAATTTAGGTCCTTTTGAAATCATTTCAGAACTTCTTAAAAATAAAAATCCTTTAATATTGGGTGGCATATTAACCTTTTTCTGCTCTGCTTTTCTTTCTACTGCTGATAGCAATTTGATTGCTCTTTCCCAATCTTTACTTTACGATATTATTGGAATAATAAGAAGAAAAAAGGCAGAATTTAAATTTTCTCTTTCTGCTGTAAGAATTTCTATTTTAATAATTACCGTAGCTTCTCTTTTGTTTCTCTATCTTTATCAAAAATTATTTAAATTTGATTTGATCACATTTTTACTTACCTTCTTTTCTTGCCAAGTGGTTCTATTTCCTTCAGTAATTTACGCTGTTTTCAAACCTAATCAAACTTTATCAAAATGGCCAGCGATTTTCAGCATTGCTGGAGGTTATTTAACCGCTTTCATTTTAGGAAAAATAAGTACTACTAATCCTGTCCTTCAAGTAATTACTCCAGTAGGAAGTTTAGGAATTGCTTTACTAATTTTTTTAGGGATCATTTTAGGAAAAAAAATTTTTAAAATAATTTTTAGAAAAAGGGGGGGAATTGAAAGGGAGGTTAAGTTCCGAGGTTAGAAAAAGTATAATTAATTTATTAATTGGAGTATTAACAGGATCAATTGTAACTTCTACTTATTATTTTTTAAATTATTTTTTAAAAAATTTGGAAATCGGTATTGGTTTTATATTAAAGTGTATAGTTTATTATTTGATAATGATAACAACTTATCGTGATTTATTTATTTTATATTCACGAAATTACTATACTACTAAAATTTTCCCGATAATGTTACAAAGAGAACAAATTTTATTTAATATTAGATATTTAGTGCTATTTTTAAATTTAATAGGATATTTGTGGTGGTCGTTTTTTCTCATTGGAAATATAAGTTTCAAAATAGGGGAATTTGAGATAACTTATTGGCATATTTTTTTGGGAATTTGTTTTTTTGACGGAATTAATACATTGATTTTAAAGTGGAGAGTAAATGAAACTTTTACTTATATAAATGAAAAAAATGAAAAATTAAATAAATTTCAAGAAGAATTAAAAAAGTGGTTAATTTATGATAGCCTTCTTATAATTATAAGTACAATAGCAATAGTTTTAAACTGGTGTGTTTCCAATCCTTGTTGGCTAAATGTTTTAAACAATTTTTGTCTGGGAACTATTGGATTGTTAATATTTTTATATTTTACAACTTTAGACCAATATTTTATTAATCTTTTTAAAAATAACTAAAAAGGAGGCAAATTTGCCTCCTTTAATTTTTATCCTCCCCATTTCTGGCAATATTCTTGATATTCACATTCCTTACATTTAAAGCTTGGTTTTGGGAAAAAGATTCGGGCTTTGATGGCTTCAAAGACTTTCTTGGCTAAAAGAAAGAGTCTTTGATAATCTTTCTTTTCTCTTGTAGTGTAGATGACTTCTAATTTTGGATTTTTGCTCTTTACCAGATTTACAATTTTTAATCCTTTTGGTTTTTTTTGAAATAAAAACTCATAGGCATAGCTATAGGCAGTAAGCTGAAGAGAATTTGAAACTTGAAAAAGATCCATAGTTTTTTGAGAAGTCTTAAATTCAGTAATTACATCTCCTTTTTCAATCAAATCAATCACTCCATATAAAGGTACTTCTAAAACTTCACCAGTTTGACTAATCAGAGGAATTTGAAAAGGAAGTTCAGCCATTAAAACCGGTTCGTTTTGTTGATGAAAATAAAGACTTAAAAGCTCTTTGCCTTTTAAGATAAGTTTTTCTTCAGTTTCGCCTTCCTTGAAAAGAACTTTCTCTTCTGCTTTATAAGCAAACCAATCTGTTTCAAAGATTTTAAAAAGTTTTTCCAAACTTACATGATTTCCAATTTGCCTTTGTTTATTTAACCACTCCAAAGCTGAATGAATCGCCTTTCCAAAAAGAATTCCTGATGGCTTAAATGGCTTTGGAATTCGATCGATATAATAAAACTTATACTTTAGGCTACAATCAAGATAAAGATTTATTTGGCTTACACTTATATGATCCATCATGATTCCCCCTCCTTAAGTTCTTTAAGTATTTGGTTTATTTTTTCACTGGCTTCAGTTTTAGTGATTTCCTTTAATGAATCTACTTTAAAAAGTTTCTTTAAATGCTCATAAGCAGCTTCCCCTTCAATACCCTGTTCTGCTAAAAGCCGAAAAAGATATCTTTTTTGAGCCTCAGTCATCGTCTCTTCTTGATTTGAAAAATTTTTTTCTTCCGGAATTTCTTTAATCTCTCTTATTCTTATCTTTACCAAAATCCTTCCGAAAGCATCTAAAATCTCAATCACTTTTTCCATAATAACCACCTCCTATTTTTTATTTTTTAGTGCTAAGAAAAAGCTTATTTTTTTTAAAAACTTTCAAAAACCAGAGAAAAGTTGTTCAAATTGATTAAAAAAAGTCTTCTTTTAAAAGAGAGTTTAAAAATTAGATTTAGATTGATGTCTGAAAATAACAAAGTTATTTATTTTGCAAAAACAAATTGGAGAGGAAAAGAGATTAAGTTTGGAATTAAATTAAAAAATAGAAAATCCCATATTTATATTATCGGAAAAACCGGTACTGGGAAATCTACTTTGCTTTTAAATATGATGGTTGCTGATATCTTAGCCGGGAATGGTTTTTGTTTAATTGAGCCTCATGGTGATTTGTCAGAAGAAATTTTAAATTTTATTCCTAAAGAAAGAATTAAAGATGTTATTTATTTTAATGTTTGTGATTTAAATTATCCAATTGGTTTTAATCCTTTAGAAAAATCAAATTCAGAATCTTCCTTTCTCATTGCTTCAAGTTTAATTTCTATTTTTAAAAAGATTTGGTATGAATTTTGGGGTCCAAGATTAGAGTATATCTTAAGAAATTCTCTTTTAACTCTTTTAGAGTATGAAGGAAGTACTCTTTTAGATCTTCAAAGACTTTTAACAAATAAAGAATTTAGAAAAAAAGTGATTGGGAAAATAAAAGATAATCAGCTAAAACAATTTTGGCTTTCTGAATTTGAAAAATATCCTTCTTTTTTAAAAACAGAAGCTGTTTCAGCAATTTTAAATAAAGTTGGTCAATTTTTAACAAATCTTCCTATAAGATTAATTATCGGACAAAGAAAAAGCTCTTTTGATTTAAAAGAAATAATGGATCAAGGAAAGATTTTAATTGTCAATTTATCAAAAGGAAAAATTGGTGAAGATACTTCAAAACTTTTAGGCTCAATGCTTGTTTCAAAAATTGAATTTTTGGCTTTAAGAAGAGCTGAAATTGAAGAAGAGAAAAGGAAAACTTTTTATCTTTATATCGATGAATTTCAAAATTTTTTAACTTTATCTTTAGCTGATATTTTATCGGAAGCAAGGAAATATGGACTTTCTTTAATCCTTTCTCATCAATATCTTGAACAATTAGATGAAAAGATAAGAGAAGCGATTTTTGGAAATGTTGGTACAATTATTTCTTTTAGAGTCGGAAGTTTTTCAGCAAAATATTTAGCTAAGGAATTCTTTCCTAATTTATCTGAAACTGATTTAGTTAGTCTTCCAAATTATCATATTTATTTAAAACTTATGATTAATGGGAAAATTTCTCAAGGATTTTCAGCAACTACCTTACCGCCACCAAAAAGAGGAATTTCTTATAAAGAAGAAATTATAAAACATTCAAGGGCTAAATATGGAAGAAAAAGAGAGGAAGTGGAAAGAGAAATTTTTTATTCTTTTTCGCATAAACACTTCATTAAATAATAATCTTTTCCCCACAAACCTCTTCTTTTTTCTTTTGCCTCTTTTTCTAAGGAAAGAAATCTTTCCAAAATTTCCGGTGGCAGTTCTTTTGATCTTTCGTAAACACAAGCATAGCCATCTCTAATAATAGACTCATTATAGCAGCTACCATCGGCTAAATAAACTAATGCCAAAGCTCGACCATAATATCCATAACCATAAATCACAACTTTAATCTTTTCTTTTTTATGCAATAATTTTTTAGCATACTCTGTTGCTATCCTCCCAAATTCTCTCATATATTTTGGGTTTACATGACAGGCTTTTGCTTCACGCTTAAGTTTTTTGCTTTGGAATTTTTCTGGTGTATCAATACCAATAAGTCTAAGTTTAATTTTTTGATTATTGATCAAAACCCAAATTGTATCACCATCGCAAACTTGTAGAACAGTAGCAAAATAGGATTCTTGAGCAAAAGTGGAAAAATTGAAAAAGAAGAAAATAAATAAAAATAGAAAAAATCTTTTCACTTTAATTTTTTGATTCATTTAAATTTCTTTTCTTTAAAAATTCCTCCAAGTAGGAAACCACATATTAAAAATGAATAAATAATTAATCTTTTTTGATGAGATGACAGGTCATATATAAAGTGGGCCACTAAATATTCAAATCCACGGTCAGGGTCGAATTTATCGTAATGAAGATAATAATTTTTTTGCCTCCGTTCAAGGTGCCATCTCCCAGACCCTCTGGAATCTTGTAAGCTCCAGCTTTCAGGATTAAACGCTAATAAAGTCCTTTTAAAAGGGAACTTCTTCACTAACAAATTGACTATTTCTTTTGGAATTTTAAATTTCATTCTATTGAATTTTTTAACCATTAAAAGAATGTGTGAATAGGGCTCAAGAGTTTCTTTTACGTAAATCATTTTTTTCTCTTAATTTTTATAAATATTAGGGTCGAAAAACTTAAGGTCAAGATTAAATTTTTATTGTGCAATTTAAATTTTAGTTTATTTTATTTAAAAAACTACAGGAGAATAAAAATGACAAAAGAAAAAATCCCGGTGGGGATCTGGATTAGAGTTTCAACTGAAGATCAAGCTAAAGGTGATAGTCCAGAACATCATGAAAAAAGGGCAAGATATTATGCGGCTTCAAAAGGATGGGAGGTAAAAGAGGTTTATCATTTAGAAGCTGTTTCTGGAAAGTCTATTTTAGGACATCCGGAAACAAAAAGAATGCTTGAAGATGTTAAGACAGGTCGAATTAAGGCTTTAATTTTTTCAAAACTTGCAAGACTTGCCAGAAATACAAAAGAACTTTTAGAGATTGCTGAGATTTTTAAAGAACACAATGCGGATTTAATCTCTCTTCAAGAATCAATTGACACCTCAACCCCTGCTGGAAGATTATTTTATACTATGATTGCTGCTTTAGCTCAATGGGAAAGGGAAGAGATTGCTGAAAGAGTAGCTGCTTCAATTCCAATCAGAGCTAAATTAGGAAAGCCATTGGGTGGACAAGCTCCATTTGGCTATCAATGGAAAGATAAAAAACTTGTCCCAGATCCAAAAGAAGCGCCAGTAAGAAAATTGATTTATGAACTCTTTTTAGAGCATAGAAGAAAAAAAACTGTTGCCAGAATTTTAAATGAAAGGGGCTATCGAACAAGATCTGGAGCAAAATTTAGTGATACTACTATTGATAGACTTTTAAGAGATCCAACCGCTAAAGGTTGGCATCGCCTAAATTACACTAAAAGCCTTGGTCCTAAAAAACGCTGGGTTTTAAAACCAAAAGAAGAATGGGTTTATGTAAAGGTAGAACCAATAGTCTCTGAAGAAATCTGGAATGCGTGTAATAAAATCTTGGAAGATCAAAGAAAAAAACGAAGAAAACCTCCAGCAAGAAAAACAGTCCATCTTTTTTCAGGCATTGTTTATTGTTCTTGTGGTGAAAAAATGTATGTTCCTTCAAATAGTCCAAAATATGTTTGTAGAAAGTGCAGAAATAAAATACCAATTGTTGATTTAGAAAAAATATTTCATGAACAATTAAAAAATTTTTTCTTTTCAGAAAAAGAAGTTTCTAAATATTTAGCTCAAGCCGATAAAGTAATCAAAGAAAAACAAGAGCTTTTAGAGATTCTTTTTAAAGAAAGAGAAAAAATTAAAAAAGAAATTGATAAAATTTATGAACTTTATATTGATGACAAAATTACTAAAGAAGAATTTGGAGAAAGATATAAACCTTTAAAAGAGAGATTAAAAGAAATTGAAGATGAAATTCCTAATCTTCAAGGAGAAATTGATTTTTTGAAAATTCAATATTTATCAAGCGATCAAATCATCTCAGAGGCTAAAGATCTTTATAGCCGCTGGCCGGAACTTGAAGAAGAGGAAAAAAGAAAAATCATCGAAGCAATCACCGAAAAGATCACCATCGGCAAGGATGAGGTCTCAATAGATCTTTTTTATCTTCCTTCTTTTTCAGAATCAATGGCATTAAGGCAACGCAACCTCAGGGATTCATAGCGCAAATAAGCATAAATTTTGCTGGATAGGTTACTGTAAAACTTGCTCTGGTGATAGTAACTTTCCCATCTTCTAAAGGTTGTCTTAAAGCTTCAATAACATCTTTTCTAAATT
>Ga0190363_1001406_pt1 | contig 14225 bp, 11 predicted proteins | sample 48721867_MG_FD_161272 | JGI IMG/M metagenome (GOLD analysis project Ga0190363, IMG submission 161272) | Hydrothermal vent microbial mat bacterial communities from Southern Trench, Guaymas Basin, Mexico - 4872-18-6-7_MG | ecosystem: Environmental > Aquatic > Marine > Hydrothermal vents >...
TTTGAAGGGTCCATTCGGAAGGCGTTCTTCAAATAGTCTTCTAGGTATAGTGTCGTCTTCTCTTCCTTTGTATCCCTCTCTTATGTTCCACGCCCTCTCTAAGGTGATAACCTTATTACATATCCTCCAAAGTTCATCTGCAGTTATATTTACACCAGTAGCCGCGGAAACCATATTTGCGAAGAGCTCCCTAACCTCGGGCTGGAAACTGTCAGCTTTAAATTCATAAATCCCTCGGAATACAAAGATGCACTCACCGGTTATGTCGCCAGCTAAGCAGAAATCTTGATACATGCGTACTAGGTTTTCCACTCCCTCGTACTCCCATGGAGTTGCGGCTTTTTCTGTGCCGTAAGCTTCTTTAGCTAACCTAAGAGCTTCCCTTACCAACTCTGGATTATTATAATGTGTGCCTTTGAAGTACATAACTGTAGGCGTGAAAAGACCACTACTGCTCCGAATTGTGTCACCTCTTGTGTCCACCGCCGTTGAAAGAGCTCTGTTAACGTGTACACGGTAGTCGTATGAAACGCTTTGCAAGAGTCCCTTTTTGTGTATTAGATAGTATTCGGCTTCCTTTCCTAATTTCTGTGCGAACGCTAAGGCTCCGTCAGCTAGTATGTTACCGAAGCCTTCTCTATTTGCTATTTTATGTATTGTAGTTAAGATCGCCTCCCTACTACCTTTCTCCATTGGTATACCGTCTGTATCCTTAGCGCTGATTATACCTTTATCGTAGATTTGCATCAGCCAGCTAATCGTTCCCATTATTGACTGGTGATCAAGTCCATAACGGCTCATAAGCATATCAGCTTCAAGCAATGTTTTCATATCGGAAGTGTACATTCTATACACATACCAAGACATGCAGCCTAGCACCATAACGCCATCGCCCGGGACTTTTACCATCCATGGGCAATCAAGCCATCGCCAAATGCTAGGGCATGCGTAGCAAGGATAGAACCCTTGTGCTCCTTTCTGTTCTTCCTTAAATACTATGGGGTTGGTTTTTTCAATATCGTCCCAAGATAGCCCGGCTTCTGAGAACCCGTTTAAGTTTCCAATTGAAGCTCCTAATTTCCTTTTGATAATCCAGCTGGTTTCTTTTCCTTCTCGCCTTCTCTCAATTTCTTCTTCTACTTCCTTTAGCTTTTTCTCCCCAACTTCCTTTCCACGATTAACTAATTCTTCGTTAATTTGAAGTATTTTTTCGGCATCGTATACTTTAATTCCTTTTGTTCCTCTAACGGCTATTGCTTTGAGATTTTTGGATCCCATTATTGCGCCAGCACCGTGTCCAGCTGCAGCCCGGTAATTGTGTTCAATACTTGCAAAGGCTACTAGTTTCTCTCCTGCGGGACCTATGCATAATACTTTAATGTCTGGATCGCCTATTTCCTCCTTTATTAGATCTGGTGTTTCGAAGGTATCCTTACCCCATAATCCAGATGCGTCTCTAAGCTCAACATTATCGTTCTCGATGTATATGTATGTAGGTTTGCTTGCCCTTCCAGTGATAATAACATGGTCATATCCAGCAAACTTCATTTCAGGCCCAAGCTGACCGCCAAAATTTGCAGTGCCGTATAGACCGTTTGGATAGGTTCTAAACGTAATTTCAGTTTGATTTCCCCCTATTATGCCCGATCCGACAAGTGGACCCCAACCAAGGATTATTGGGCTTTGGGGATCAAGAGGGTTCTGTCCAGGCTTGGTAAGCTCGTATAAGAGCTTGACGTTTACACCTCTACCGCCTAGAAACTCTCTTATATAGGGTTTTGATGATGTTTTTGATATTTTCCCATTGGTCAAATCTATATGTAAAATTGTGTTGGTCCAGCCATAAATCATTTAGTTCCCTCCACTATTTTTAAAACAGTTTCAAGTTTCTTTATGGACTCTCTTCTTTCAACAAAGCCGACTTTTTCTTCCTCTACATATCTTATGGCTCCGTGCGCACATAATTTAGCACATAACGGATCTCCATTGCAAAGGTCGCATTTCAGTGCGGTTTTTGAATAAGGATCGACTTCTATGGCTCCGACGGGACATGCAATAGTACATAATCTACATCCCAGACATACCTCTGTATTGACTATGTATGCTCCTGTTGAAGGGTCTTCGCTAATAGCATTTACCGGACAAACTTGCATGCACATTGGTGTCTCGCATTGCTGACACACTACGGGAACATTGATGTAATATTCTCCGAACTTCTCGTATCTAAGCACCTTTATACGGGAACGTGTCGGATTACATTCGCCAAAGTGCGCCAAAGAACAAACAGTTTCACACACGCGACATCCAGTACAGCTCTCTATGTCAACTACGAGTATTTTTCCCATACGACTCACACCTTTTGATAGTAGCGCACATACGTGCGTACGCTTGGCAATGTTAGATGTTGAAATGTTATCTTTCTAATATAAATTTTTCTTAGGTTTAAAATTTCTAAGGAATTTGCAATGGCATAGGCTGATTTTCCTTAGCGAGGTTAATCTTAGTTACTTTTAATAACAGAGAAGCCCTCGAAACGAGTATAAATTCAGCTCGATCCGAAGTAAAGTTAAGTTTATAAATATAATTATTTATTTCAAAAGAAGAACAAAGCTATTGGACGTGAAAATATGCCTTTAGAAGCAAGTGTAGTTGAAAAGTTAAAGGATATAGTAGGCTCAGAAAATGTATTAACAGATGAGGAGGATCTTTTCGTTTACTCTTTTCAAGGTCCTTTTGGGGCACAATTTGGCCCAAGTCCTGACGTTGTAGTGAGAACGTGGTCTGATGAAGAAATTAAGAGAGTTATGAGGTTAGCTGAGAACAAGAATATTCGTGTAATTCTAAGAAACGAAGCCATACCCTCCAATATTGGGCACCCAATAATTATGCTAGATACAATAAAACCAAGCGATCTTCCATCGTTAAAGACTTCATCAAGTAGAAAGGAACTTATTGCATACAAATTGCCTATGAGTGAATTATTAGGCTTAAGACAGCACTTAAAATCACTGGTAATTCATCAAAAGTGTAGAGAGTGCCAATTGGCATCAGGATCCGCATGTCATGGATACTGTGAGGTTGCACCGTTTTTTAACTGGATCGAAACATGGTCAAGTAAAGGTCGCATCATACTAGCAAGAGAACTGACAAAAGGTCGAATAGAACCAACAGAGAAAATTCAAAACATTCTCTTTTCATGTACGTTATGTGGACATTGCTACGGTGCGTGTACACTTGACCACCTAAACACATACAAAGCGATAGCATATGCCCGCCATGAATTAGCCAAGAAGGGTTATGTACCACGTATTTTCACGGAATTGCCTGAACGGATTTCCAAGCAAGGAGCGCCTTTAATGATTGATCTCGCAAGGCGAACTCGAACTTGGTGGTTAAGTAGGTTAGGTGAAAAACCGAAATTGGAAAATGCGGAAGTCTTGTATTGGGTAGGTTGTGTTACAGCTTATCGGCACTACAATATAGCTGTATCAACAATAAACATTCTTAGAGAAGCAAATGTGGACTTTATGATGCTCGGCGATAAGGAAGGTTGCTGCGGTCTCGAATTATACACATCTGGATTCTGGGACGAAGGAAAGAAAAATGCACTCAAAGTAACGGAGAAACTTAAACAAACCCGCGCAAAAACTCTTGTTACAAGCTGTGCTGGTTGCTACTACACCTTCAAAGAGATATACCCTGAAATTTTTGGTGTCGAACTACCAATGGAAGTGCTACATATCTCTCAATTCATCGAATTCTTAATTGAAGAAGACCGCTTGAAATTTGATGAATCTAATGGATTAAATTATAAGGTGACGTATCACGATCCGTGTCACCTCGGGCGGCATTGCTCAGTTTACGAGCCCCCGCGTAACGTATTGAAAGCGATTCCAAACTTGCAACTTACTGAAATGAGTTTAAATAGGAACAATGCTCGCTGTTGCGGAGGCGGTGGAGGACTCTGGACTTATAACAATGAGCTTGCCAGAAATATTGCATATTCACTATTAGTTGATGAAGTTTTACCACTAAACGTTGAAGCCGTTGTGACAACTTGCCCTATGTGCTACACAAACTTAAAGTACACGGCTAGACTTAGGAAGCTTCCAATAAACGTTTATGACATAACCGAGATTGTCAGGAAGTTCTTGGAGAAACCTCAGAAAGATAAGGATTGAGCTTATATAGATTCAGTAACACAAAAAGATTATCTTGAAGCATTTATCTCAAGATTTCTCGATCCACGTCTTTGCATCTTTTCACAGACTATAATAACCTATCTACAGAATACAGAAAGAACATGCAATATTACGGAAAGATAAAAATAAAAATAAAAATTAAAGGGAGTTAGTCTTTTCCCCACTTCTTCCAGTATTCTCCGAAAAGTTCTTCATCCGTGGGAATGTGAGGCTCCTTTCCTTCTGGAGGATTAAAGACTATCGTGTAGTTGAGGAAGTGCTTCCAATTAATGTTTTCACTAGTCATGTTTCCAGCCCATGTACCACAGCCCAAGCTTTCAGTGAATGGAACGCCCCACCAGTTACCGCTGTTATTGAAAACATGAGGAACATTACACATAACCCTACCTACTTCAAACGTTTCAGCAGCTTTCTCTATACGGTCCTCTCTTTTCGTATGAAGAGACACTGAGTGGCCTATCCCTGAGAATCTGAGAATCTTTCTTACGCGATCGAGTATCTCATCGAAATCCTTCCACTTCCACACTGTAAGGACGACACTAAGTTTTTCTCCTGAAAATCTGTCTTCAGGACCTATCTTCTCTCCTAAGACCATAATGAACTTTGTATTTTCAGGCACGTTAATTCCAGCAAGTTTAGCAATGTAGGTTGCTGGTTTTCCTACTATATCCCTGTTCAGCCTTTCTCCATCTGGCCACATAACCTTTCTTAATCTTTCTCTTTCCTCGGTGTTGCAGAGATACCCACCCTCTTTTATTAGGGCATTTATCATTTCATCATATATGCTCTCATGGATGGCCACAGCGTTTTCGGAGGAACAAGATGTAGCGTAATTGAAAACTTTAGATTGAGCAATCTTATGAGCTGCCTCAGCTACATTGGCTGTCTCGTCAACAATCGAGACAACATTGCCAGCTCCCACGGTATGGCATGGTTTAGCAGCTTGATAGACTACTTTTACTAGGGCAGCGCCACCAGTAGCAACTACAAAGTCGCATGTCCTCATTAACTCGCGTGCCCTTTCCGGGGAGGGATTTGGAACACATAGAAACAGATCCTCAGGTGCACCAACCTTTTTTAAAGCTTTTCGCCCTATTTCCACTGTAAGTTGGCCTGTTTTTCCCGCTCTGGGGTGAGGTGAAACAATCATAGCATTCCTTGTTTTTAAGAGACAAAGGCCAATGGTCATTATTGTCGATTCAGGGTTTGTAACTGGCGTAATATTCGCTACCACTCCAATAGGTTTAGCGTACTTCTTTATTCCTCTCTCTTTATCTTCCTCAATTAAACCAGCCGTTTTTGCACCACGCATGTCCCATAGAACACCTCTTACCTTGCTTTTTATCTTCTTTACTTTGTCTTCGTATCGGCCCATCCCTGTTTCTTCTACTGCAAGTTTCGCTAGGGTTTTTACGTTTTCCTCTTTTAGCCACTCCCAAGCTACAGCGGCAACAACTTCGTCAACTCTTTCCTGAGACCAGAATTTCGCTTCTTCAAAGGCTTTTCTTGCTCTTTGGTACAATTCTTTAATATCACTAAACTCTGCCATTTTCATTCACCTCTCTTACTTTTCTTCATTTTCCTCTAATTGTGAAGCTAAAGCTTTCCATCCACTCCCATAAAGTTTTTGCCTCTCAGTTATTGCCTTTTTCCATTCCTCAAGGGTGCGACATACCGCTGGCTTAGCAATATTATTTCTTTCTTCTATTGGAGGAACTGGTTTTTCCGATGGACCATCATACAATTCTTTAGGAGTTAATGTTTGCCCATACTTCAAGAAACCACCCCTTTCTACTTCTTCTATATAATGAGCCCCAGCAGCAAACGCCCTAGTCACAGCTATTATTCCCCACGTGGCTTCAGGACTGAAGCCCAAATCCATCATTGTAGCGCCTATCGCGCCGAGCATATCTACATCAATTGGTTTTTCACCCACTTTTTGTGCAGCTTTAGCTATTTCCTTGATAAATTTGATGTATTTGCCTGCCACGCCCAAGTCTTCTGCACGTCGAAGTATGCGTTTAGGCGCTGGATCTTTGAGGCATAAGTCGGACACTCCTAAAATTTTATCTAGCGGAATTTCTTTCACTAGAATTTCAGCTATCTCTTCTAGTGTCTTTCCTTCTTTTTCAGCTCTGCTTAAATAGTTATTGAGCATGTTGCCAAAATCTTGAAAAGCACCATAAGTGTGTCCAAAGGCTAGGACTGATGCGGCAGCTGCTTGGGTTAGAATAGCGTTAGATTTAGCAACAATCCTGGATATAACAGCCGGTGAAGACAGACCGTCTTCTAATGCCATAATTAAGATATAATCTAACATTTTCGCCTCTTCGATTGTCGGGATCCTGCTTTGGAACACTACAAAGAGAACATCCACAAGACCATAACCTGCCATCATCAGTTCTGTTGTATCGTAGCCCCTAGCAACTATTCGATGAACATTTTTGTAGGATATTTCGGAAACCCAACGGAACGGCTCTCTTGTTGTATCTGGAGGTACGGTACCGTATTCCCGGTTCTTATATTCTGGAGGTAACAAATGTCTTAGATCCTTTACAGAACCCATTTCTTATACTCCCCCTCTTCCTTCTGCTTTTTAGCATATTCTTGTCTTTCTTCTGGGCTTGGTACTTCTCTATCCGCAGGTCCTACGTACTTAATCATGGATAAATCAAGCATCTGCACCATAGGCTCTCTTCTGGAAGCTGCCCAAGCATGACCTTTCTTGTAGTGATGAATTGCATGAGCAGCACAGCTGTAGCCACGACATATACTTCCTAAACACCATGCAGCAAGAGGTGAAAAGCCTAGGTCACTTAGGAGCGTATTGCCTGAACCCACAACATTGACAGGTACAGGTTTCTTTCCCTCTTTTTCCCGTTTCTCCTTAAAGTATTTCTCTATAGCTCTCTGAAGTTCGTAGTATACGCCAGCTAATCCAAGAGCTTCGTGTAGAATATGAAGAGGTTCTGCTCTTGGATCTCCATCAATATGTTGTGGCTGTCCAAAACCTGGAATTCGCCTTCCAGAACTTAAATACTCGTCAACCAATATCTTAGCTATTTCATCAATGCTTTTGCCTTCTTCCAGAGCTCTTTTCAGGTATGTATTCAGCATAAGACCATGATTAGCCCCTGGGCCGTGAACAGCTCCAAATGTTGATATTCCAGCTGCAATTGCTGCAGGTAAATCTGGTCTACCAGTGGCAACTGCAATTGCAGCAGCCGCTGAGGGAGACATAGAATGCTCTAAGAATGCTCCCATCTCCAAGCTAAGGGCTCTCGATTCAACTTCTGTAGGGATTCTCCCTTGGAATAAAATGAACAAGACATCGCAGAAGGTATAGCCTTTCTCTGCCAATTCGCTTAGATCATATCCCCGTATAACAGTTTTTTCCTCGGTTTTGTAGGATATCGACGTCTTTGTTTGGATAAGAGGCATTCTTTCTGTCATAGTCTTATCCTCGAGGATTTCGGTTAATATCCGCCATCGTTGTTTATAAAATTTATGTTTACATAAAATGGCCATACACATAGGGATTAAGGTAGGATAAAACAACTAGTTAAAACATTTCAGGATACAATCTTAACAATATTTGCTCCTTTAGAAACACCAAGTGATCCAGCTATCACTCGACATTTAACTTTCAGTAAGTACACAATTGGTTTCCGAATTATGTGAGCATGCTCTTGCGATAAGCTCTCATAGTGCCCCTGCCCTTTCGCTATTATAATATCGGCTTTTTCAAGATGTTCTAAAAACTCTTCGGAGCAATCCTCTAAATGCAAGCCCACCGAACTGCAACCAGTTATAACTTTTGCAACATCCATCAGCCCAATTTGAAGTGCGTCATCCAATATAGCGTCATTCAATATGGGAGTTGATTTTACAGCGACAACAACATTGACCGGGTAATGCTTAGTTATCACGTTTATCAAGAATTTATCAAAAACTATTTCACCAGCGTTATCTGTAAGATAAAGGACATTTTTAGCCTTTGATAAGGCATCCATTAACTTTGGAACATCATCTATAGCTAGGTCTTCCTTTAAATAATCCATTAAAAACTTCTCTATGTCTTTCGGTGAAGCTTTATAATTCAGGTAATTTCCATACACGGCACCGAGAACTGCAAATCGGAAGGCATCTTCAAAACTTTTTTCTTTTTCTCTTTTTTTGAACTCTTCTTCTAGAAATGGAATCAAGCTTAAAGCAGTTTTATTGAACTCTTTTCTTAGTTCTCTAAAGGGATCAGAGTTTCCAGTAATTTTCTGTACTAGTCTAAAAACGTGGGTGAGTAGTTTTGCTGGTGTGACATCTTCTTCTTGGTTTAAAATATTACTTAGCAAATTTACTGTATCAACAACAGCCCGTCTGTGTAGTTTCTCGTCATCAGTGGATTCAACAGCTAGATCATAAGCAACCCTAACAGCGCACTGAATGCAAAGCGGGTGCCATTTCACACACTTACCTCCCTCTCTACTATAAAGCTGTGTTCTTAGCGTATTCTCTTTATCATTGTATATAAAGTTTTTAATGTACCTTAGAGCTTCTAAAATTATTCTATCGATAGATAAAGAAAGATATTTATTTGGTTCTCGCTTTCTAAAAAACTCAGGGAGAGAAAAATGTCTGAATCGAAAAGGGATATTGAAAATTACTACGTAAAGTTTCTTAAGAAATATTTCAAAGAGTTGCCTCGTAACCAAGACATATTAATGCCACCATTCGGAAAAGGGTTGGTCGGTGACCTAATACAACCTAAATGGGAATTGCCTGATAAGGTTATAATTATGTGTGCTGTAACTGGAGGGCAAGTCACAAAAGAAATGAACCAGAATCAGCCTTATACTCCTCAGGAGATTGCTAAAGAAGGCATAGCGGCATTAGATGCTGGTGCAACAGGACTACATATACATGTAAGAGATGAAAAGGGAAAGTCAGTTGATGATATAAATCTTTTTCGCAAGGCGATTTACCCGATATTAAGGAAATATCCTGTTGGGCCTAAGAACATCTTAGACTTAGGGGTTCATGGATCAACAGCTGCCTATCTGCCCCCAGAATCTCCTGAAGAACAATCACAAGGCATTAAAAACCTCATCGAAATTTCACCAGTACGTCCATGTCCACAGTATCAATGTGATGAGTTAGTTATTGCATGGGTTGAAACCAGCATAGGTTATATCGAATTTCTCCAAGAAAACGGAATAAAGCCGCAACTAGTGATCTATGACCACGGTTCCATAGAAGCTGCTGAAAGATACTACATTAAGACGGGGATACTAGAGCCACCATTTAACTGGTTGATACTGGACGGACTTCCATCAAGCAGTGCCGTATACGAACCCGAAAACATCATTCACTCCTTACTCCTCTACAAGAAAATGATAGAGCATATTGACAGAAAGTATAATACAGAATCAGTAATAATGGTAGGTGAATGCGGAAGAGCGGGCATACTCATGGTAACATTGGCCATGTTACTTGGTTTGGATGTACGTGTCGGAATGGAAGACGCCATCTTCCTGTACCCACATAAAGATGAAAAGATAACATCAAATGCTCAATGTGTTATGAGAGCCAAAGCGATAGCTGAGGCAATAGGCAGAGAGGTAGCAGACGCAAATTATTATAGGAAACGCTTGAATTTGCCACTACGTTAGGTAAGAACCGCGTCTTGGAACGAAGAGGACTAGGAAGCTCACGAGGCCTTTAAGAAGCTTAAAGGTTAGCTGGAAGCTGAATATATACCAAAAAGCCTATAATTTTTCTAAATTGATTCGGAGTATTAGGTTGTTCGATGTCGAACATTTTTAGCTTTAGAAAAAAGAGTTCAGGATAGGAGATTGTGACTTGCACAAGCGAAAGGCGTACCCCTAGAGAAATGATAGAAGATTTGGAAAGCTGAAGGAGTACAAGGAAAACTGCCCAACATGCCCCTCTACACACGGGGTGAAACTCCTAAACGTAATAGCTATCCTAGAAGCAATAAAAGATTAGCCTAATCTGGAAAGGTGAAAGGGCGGAGAAGTGGCCGTAACGCCGCGGGTAGCCCTAGAACCCTTCGCGCTCCCCCGCGGCTGATTGGCAACGGCTTCGCCCATGCCTCAAAAAGACCGCTCATTCGTCTGGACGAGTTTATAAGGGAAAATGCTAATAAGGAGAAGGGTAAAGATAAATTATGCGTCTTTGTGTTGGCTTGATTGGTTGTGGCTCGATTGGGACAATCATAGCTGAGGCGATTGATAGAGGCAGAGTTGGCGATGTTGAATTGGTTGTTGTATATGATGTGATCAGGGAGCATGCTGAAAGGCTTGTCAATAAATTGTCTAGAAAACCTGTTATCTCCGAAAGTGTTGAAGAGCTTATTAAGAGAGAGGATATTAAGCTCGTTGTGGAGGCTGCATCTCAGGAAGCCGTAAGACAATATGCACTAAAAATTCTAGATGAGGGCAAAGACCTCATGGTGATGAGTACAGGCGCACTACTCGATGATAAACTTTATAAACAAATATTGGATTCTGCCAAGAAAAGAGGTAGAAAGGTTTACGTACCGTCCGGAGCAATTGTTGGTCTAGACAATATCAAATCAGCTGCCCTAGCCCGAATTTATGAGGTTACCCTCATAACGAGGAAACCACCTTTAAGCTTTGAAGGTGCCCCATTCATTAAAAATAGAAAGATTGACCTAAACGCCATTAAGGAGCCCACACTACTATACGAGGGAACAGCCAGGGAAGCAGTAAAACTTTTCCCAAGAAACGTCAATGTAGCCGCTTCTCTCAGTCTTGCAGGCGTAGGTCCAGACAAAACAAAGGTTAAGATTATAGCTGATCCAGGAATAAAGGAAATCATCCATGAAATCCGAGTTAAAGGAGAATTTGGAGAACTAGAAACCAGGACAATCAACAGGCCCTTCCCAAGCAATCCACAAACAAGCTACATAGCTGCCCTCTCAGCAATTGCAACACTAAAAAGAATAGCCGAAAAAATTGTCATAGGAACTTAAAACCGTGAACTTTCCCTTCTCTCCTTCGGCCTTCAACCTACAGGACTTTGGCTGGATACTACCTGACTGCGCAGGCTCTAGCCAACTCCTACTGCTTGGTGGCTATTGACGTCGCCCTTATACAATTTTCTAGGGTTTTTTTCGCTTGGTTTAATGCTTTCTCGGCGTCCTGTTTAGTGTAGAATCTTTCGGGTGGAATTAGCTCTAAGCCTCTGCGGATTGGATATCTTGCCTTTGTGATGTGTGGTTCTAGAAGTTTTAGCTGTTCAATTATATTCTTTAGGATTGGTTGTAGCTGTCTGTTGATGTTTAGGCGTATTCTATGTATGACTAGCGAGTTCTTGTGCTTTTTGCTCGGCTTTGCTCCTAAATTTATGAGCACGGCTGAAGATGCATTTTCTGCGCTTAACGCGCTTAGCAGCACGCATAAGGCATATCTTTTCCCTCTAAGGGCTAGTTCAGCATCCTCTATTTGGCTTTTGGCTGTTTCAAGGTATACTTTAGCTTCTTTTTTATCCAAGCTCCAGCCTCCCCGTCATAAATCCAATCTCTCATCAATTTTTTCCTTTTTATGGAAAGCAGCGTTTCAACTCCGTCCCGGTCGAATAAAACTTCATAACTTTCCAGTATGCTGAACGCAAAGGCAGTTTCCTCATTAAGGTTTATGATAAGGTCTTCAAGGGTTAGGCATATTACATCGACTGGGACATCGTACTTGAACATTAAATCGTACGCTTTCCTGTTTAGCTCCTCCTCCATATCCTCCTCCGTGACCACCAGAAGGTCAATGTCACTTTCCTCCGAGGCCTCGTTTCTGGCTAGGCTGCCAAACAGTATGACCGCTAGAATCCTTTCGTCCCTGCCGAGCTCTCCAGCCATCAGCTTCGCTTTAGACCTTAGCGAAATCCTATTTGGTAGAAACATTGCGAATGCAGGGTCGGAACCAATTATATGCTCCGGGTTTTTTAGGCGATAGCGCCTTCCATAACGCTCAATTATGCCAGCAGAGGACAACTCCTTCAGCTTCTTGGAAAGCCATCGATCACTCAGCCCAGTCAAGGATTTTAACTCACCATAACTCCTTGAACCCCCAACCAAAGCGGCAACTATTCTACCCTCAGGGGTTAACTCGACAAGCCTTACCATCACTTCATCAAGTACAGCTTACTGTATTAAGTATAAAAACATTATGTAAGCGCTCCCATAACTCGTCGAGCCAATGGATGGACAGTCTCATTAACTGCAGCTTCTTCCACAACCCTTACTTCCAATTTAATATTGAGGTAGAGTTATTTCCCCTGCGTGGTGGCATGCGACGTAATGGTTTGCGTTTACTTTTCTGAGTTTAGGTTCTTCTTTGCTGCATTTTTTGGTTGCAATTGGGCATCTCGGGTGAAAACGGCATCCTGAAGGCGGGTTAATTGGGCTTGGAATTTCGCCCTTTGGAATTATTCTTTTTGGACGGTATTTTGGGTTTGGAACTGGAACTGACGAAAGTAAGGCTACTGTGTAGGGGTGTTGTGGATTGTTGTAAAATTCGTTTTTTTCTCCGATTTCAACTATTTTTCCGAGGTACATTATTGCGATTCTGTTGCATATGTATTTTGCTGTCGCTAAGTCGTGGGTTATATATAGGAAGGTTACGTTGTTTTGTTCCTTAAGTTTAATCATTAAATCCATTATTTGAGCTCTCAGAGAAACGTCTATCATGGCTATGGGCTCGTCGGCAACTATAAAGTCAGGATTTAAAACCATTGCACGTGCAAAACATGCTCTCTGCCTTTGTCCTCCGCTAAGTTGGTGAGGATACTTACTATAGAAGACTTCAGGCGGAGATAATCCCACTTTTTCCAATGCTTCAAAAACCAATTTCTTTCTTTCTTCGTCATTTTCTCCTATTTCATGAATTTCTAAGGGATGTTTGATAGCGTCCCCTATACGCATTCTGGGGTTTAAAGAGGCAGTTGCATCTTGAAAAACTATTTGCATTCTCCTTCGGAAACGCCTAAGTTCTTCGTCGTCAAGTTCAAAAATATTTGTTTCGTCAAAGAATACTTTTCCGTCTGTTGGTTCTATAAGTCGAATTACAAGTCTTCCAGTAGTGGTTTTTCCGCTTCCGCTTTCTCCAACAAGTCCAAAAATCTCTTTTGGTTTTATATCGAAACTTATTCCATCAACTGCTTTTACGTATTCGGTTTTTCTCGATAAAAGGTTTTCAAGAAAGCTTTTCTGAACTGGAAAGTATTTTTTTAAGTTTTCAACTTTGATTCCAGTTTTCATTGGTTCACTTCCTTAAATGGCACGCTACAAAACGTCCTTTTTCAATTTCTATAAGCTCAGGTTCTTTTTCGGAGCATATTTTCTTGGCGTATTTGCATCTTGGGGCGAATCTGCATCCTTTTATTGGGTTAAGTAGGTTTGGCGGTGAACCGGGTATCCATTTTAGGGTTTGCTCTGAAAGCTTTATGTTTGGAACCGCTTCTAGAAGGGCTTCAGTGTAGGGATGAAGCGGGTTCTCAAAGAGGGGAAGGCTTTCACCGAACTCAACGAGCTTTCCAGCGTACATCACTCCGATTTTGTCCGCCATTTCAGCTACTATTCCAACGTTATGTGTAATCAAAATCAAGGTTAAATTGTAGTTTTCTTTCAGTTTTTTCATTAAGTTTAGTATTTGGGCTTCAACTATTACGTCTAAAGCTGTCGTTGGCTCGTCTGCAATTACCAAGTCTGGGTTTAATGCTAAAGCTAAGCCTATCATGACTCTTTGTCTCATTCCTCCGCTAAACTGATGTGGATAATCGTTTATTCTTTCGCGGGAAATTCCAAGTTCATCCAGCAGTTTTTCGGCTTTTTCTAAAGCTTTTTCCTTTGTTACGTTTTCGTGAGTTAGGATGAGTTCAACAATGTGGTCTCCAATTCTCATTAATGGGTTGAGGGATGTCATGGGGTCTTGGAAGACCATGGCTATTTTTTTACCTCTGATTTTTCTCATTTCATCTTCAGAAACTTCC
>Ga0190363_1001408_pt1 | contig 14194 bp, 16 predicted proteins | sample 48721867_MG_FD_161272 | JGI IMG/M metagenome (GOLD analysis project Ga0190363, IMG submission 161272) | Hydrothermal vent microbial mat bacterial communities from Southern Trench, Guaymas Basin, Mexico - 4872-18-6-7_MG | ecosystem: Environmental > Aquatic > Marine > Hydrothermal vents >...
CAGCAACCTCAGCGAATTAGAGGGACTTGGTTGATTGTACGCGGGAGAGATAGGCTAAGCCTTGAGATTTATCTTCGCTATGGCCCCGTCATCTACAGTCCAGGCATATATGTCCTCTCGCACCAACATCACCGTCTGGTCCGAGGGATCGAGGAAGGAGATGGAGAGGGGCGTCTTTCTCACCATCACCTGCTCCCTTTCGTAGAGGATCCCCGTCGACTGGGGGAGGATCATCGTCCCATAGACGGATAGGTCTCCCAGTAAACCAAGGAATCTCCGTCCCTTTCCGATCACGACCTCCCGGTCAAGGTTCCATCTTGAAGTAAAGGACGCCTCCTTTAACAGCTTCAGCAGCTGCAAGGGGTGGACGAGTAATGTATCAGGATAACATCCTTGAGAAAGGATGTAATTGATGGCCTTACCCAACTCCCTCCTTCCGAGTTCTTCGTCACTCAAATCGAATACTTTGGCATCCTCTGTGAGCATCCTGAGGATCTCCCTTTCTTCGCATGCCACGATGTATCTACGCATACCGCTGAGGAGGAGGTCCATGGGCAATTTTTTCTCGTACCACTCATGCCAATCTTGGTTAAATTGAAGATTTATTGAGATTGGAGTGACTACTTCCAATTCAAAGGGAGTTAACTGCATCAGTATTGCACCACCCCTCCTCCTTATCGTAACTCGGCCGCTCTTCTTCCATACATAAAATCCCTCACCACTGCACCTTACTTCTCCAACGTAATCGATGTATTCTCGACTGCTCTTGATCCTCTCCATTAGATCCCTTCTTAAACCTTCAAGCCAATTATCAAAGTCAGAAACAGGCATCACTCCATCGCCACACACTTTTAAGTTTCATTCTTAACATAAAAATGTTGTGCGTCCAACACAGAAAAAGTAATAAATGGGGTCCTCATCGGCTTTATTTCACGCCGGGGAAATATTTCATTTTATTTATTTTTTCTCCTCAATAAAATATATTTAAGTGTTTGAAGGAAGCCATCTTATGGGATGGCTCCGGCGACGCCCTTCGACCCGATCTTCAACCTCCTCATACTGATAACCTTCATCGCCCTACTTGCCCGAAGATTTCGCCTCCCTTATACCGTGGTCCTCGTCTTCGTGGGCCTACTCATCCCCCTCTTCCCCTCCTTCAACCTCCCCGAGCTCTCCCCGGAGTTCTTCATGACCCTCCTCCTTCCCCCCATCGTCTTTGAGGCCGCCTACCGTCTCGATGTCTCCTCCATGATGAAGGAGGCGGATGTGGTGCTGAGCTATGCCTTCGTAGGCACGATCCTCTCGACATTCCTGATCGCCGGAGCCGCCTACTTCATCCTCCACTTCAGCCTCATCGAGTCCCTCCTCCTCGGCATAATAACCTCCCCCACCGACCCCGTCGCCGTCATCTCAACCTTCCGCAGGTTGGGGATCTCGGAGAGGTTCTCCCTCATCATAGAGGGGGAGGCCCTCTTCAACGACGGCGTCGCCATCGTCCTCTACTCAGCCCTCCTCACGGCTTCCAAGACCGGGAGTCTCGAGGGGCTCCCCTTAGCAAAGGAGATCATCTACAGCATTGTTAGCGCATCACTGATAGGTGCTCTATCAGGGTATCTCGTCTTCTGGACGATGAGGTTGAGTGAAGACCGCTTCGTCCACAGCCTTCTCACCTTCCTCTCCGCCATGGGGATCTACAGAATTGTAGAAAGTGAGTTCATAGGGGCGAGCGGCGTCATCGCCGTGGTGGCCTCAGGCCTCGTGACCAGGTACATGATCAACGAGAGAGGCGGCCTAACGGAGGAGTCCAAGTCCTTCCTGGATGTCTTCTGGGAGTTCATCGCCTTCATAACTACCAGCATCGCCTTCCTCTTCATCGGCCTCTACCTTGACCTCAACCTTCTATGGGCCTACTTCTTGGCGATACTCGCCTCCATAGCGGTGATCCTGGGGGCGAGGAGGCTGATGATCTACTCCCTGGCGGAACTCCTAAGGAGGATTAGGAAGAAGGAGCTCCCCCAGTCCTGGCAGAACGGTCTGACGTGGGCGGGCCTCCGGGGAGCCGTCTCCGTGGTCCTCTCCCTGGGTGTGATGAACCTCCCCCTGGACCATGGCAGTGAGATCCTCGCCATATCCTTCGGGGTCGTCCTCTTCTCCCTCCTCTTCCAAGGCCTAAGCATCAACTTTGTCGTGAGGAAGCTCGGTCTCGCTCCGAGGGAGGACTGACCTCACCTCGTTTTCTCTTCCCTCCCCGATCTCTGGGCCATTTGCATAGGTCTCTCAGGGGGCAGCCATCGCATCGTGGCTTGGCCCTGCAGTAGGTCTTCCCCAAGGCGTCGATGAGGGCATGGTACTCCTTATAGACCTCGAGGTCCCTCGGCATCGACTCCTCGAAGAGGGCCTTGATCTCAGCATATCCACGTTCCTCGAGGCCCAGCCTCTCTATCATCCTCCTCGTGTACTTGTCCACGGGGAAGGAGAGCCTACCCGCGGTGTAGAGGAGTATGTCATCGGCTGTCTCCTCCCCTATACCCCTCCAGGAGAGGAGCATCTCCCTCAGCTCCTCTGTAGACCTCCCCTCGAAGAGCCTCTGGAGGTCCCCGCCACACTCCTCCATTATCCGCCTTGACGCCTCCACGATCCTCCTCGCCTTCTCCTTGTAAAACCCCGCAACCCTGACTAACTCCTCCACCTCCTCCACCCTCGCCTCGGCGAGCCTCCTCGGCTCCAAGAGGCCCCTCCTCTTCAGGTTCTCTATCGCCCTCGCCGCATTCCTCCAATTCGTCTGCTGGGTGAGTATGGCGCCGATCACCACCTCAAAGGGCGTCTCGGCGGGCCACCAACCCTGCCTCCCAAAACGATCCAGAAGCCTCTGATATACATGCCTGAGCAGAACACCCTTCCAACCCGACACCCGCCGACCCCGCCCAGACATCCAATCTACCCCGTAGATCCCAAGAACACTTATAAAATCGTCTCTCCAACATGGTAAAACCCGTCTTGACGAAGGCAAGGATAAGAGTAATGTTAAAATGTTGAAGAAAATCCTCTATTAAGGTAGAGGGCCGGGGTCTCCTAGTGGTATGGAGCAAACCCCCTATCCGGAGGGCTCAGGCCTGGAGAGCTTGTGACCCGTAAGGGTCGCGTGGGTTCGAATCCCACCCCCGGCGCCACAGCCGAACCCCCGGTATTTATCTTTCACTTACGCTTTCGGAAGATCTTGACCTCCTCTTCCTTGAACTCTGTGACATACTCGTATCCCAACTTTATGAGGGCACAGGTCTCCCCAACCGTCTTGGCGACTTTGACAATGTACTCGTTATCCTTCACATCTACTAGCTGTGTGTATCTTAAGGTGTTCTTTATGTTCCAGCCCGCCGTCTTCGGCTTCACCACCAGGAGGGACTGGTCCAACACCATCATAGAGCAGAGGTTCCCTGCGGTCAGCTACAAGCTGAAGGTCTACTTCCTCAGCATCGGGAACTGGAACCTTCATCAAGGAGGAGAAGGAGAACTGGGATGACAGGGAGGCGGACCGAAGACTCTACGGCTGGTTCGCCACATGGGTCTGGATGTGCGACAGCCTCTTTCAACCTAGACTCTGAGTATATACCCCTTAACACGATATCTCGGCTTCTTATCCTCTAAGTAAAGTACGACATATATGAACATCTTATGATAATTTCCACCAGTTTTTACCGCGCACATCTAACGCACATCTATGGCGCCGAGGGGGGTCTTCCAACTCGCCAAGGAGCTAAAGCTTAAGGGGGCCACCATCTTCGACTGTGTTCTAGCGGTCACAGCAAAGGAGAACGGCATGGAAGCCGTCTACACCGAGAACACACAAGATTTCGAGAAGTACAGCTTCCTAAAAGTGTCCAATCCCCTTAAGTAAACAAACTACTTAGGATTCTGTATCTTTGTTACACTCGCATTTTATGGACTCATGCCCTTTATACCGCTGACAATTGGACAGAAGAATATAATAGGATTCCTCAATAATCCATGGTTGTATGGTATAAGAAAAATGTTAACAAAGTGATTTAGCCTTTTTCTTAAATTTGTCCGTAATCTCTAACGCCTTTGAAAATCTAGTTTTTCCAATTAGATGTCTTACATATTCCTCATATTCTCCACTTTTAATCAGTTTCCTGATTTATTGAGGATCATGTATGCCCATAATCTCTGGTGGGCTTCTCGGAGAGTTCCCAGCTCTAAGGCTCCCCCCTTCAAGAGGAGGGACTTCTATAAGCTCTTAGAGAGTTTAAACGATTCAAAGGTGATGGCGATTGTTGGAGCAAGGAGGGTTGGAAAAACAACTCTCATGTATCAACTTATCGACTATATAGTCTCAAAGTTTGGTCCAGAAAGGGTTATGTACCTATCTATCGACGACCCCTACTTGAGAATTGATACCAAGTTATTAGGACAGATTTTTGACCTCTATTCAAGGTTTATACTCAAACACCCCTTCCAAGAGCTTACCGATCAAGTGTACATATTTTTAGACGAGATCCAAACCTTGAAGGGCTGGGAGTTCATTCTGAAGAGATGGTTCGACCTTGGCTACAAGGTGAAGTTCTTCGTCTCTGGCTCTTCGAGCATCAACATCCTGACCGGTGGAGCCGAGTCGCTTGTCGGGAGGATGAGTCTGCAGATAGTATTCCCGATGAAGTTCCTTGAGACGATTCGTTTTCACATGACAGATAGGGATTTTAACAGACGATTTGACAGGATCAATTGGGAGCTTAGGGAGGCATTAAAGGCTGCCGTATGGAGGGATGATGCAGAAACCTTCTACTTAGCCTTGAGGGAGAAGGCGAATGCCTTAGCTGCCGATATAGATCGTATTATCCTTCTCCTACAGGACTACCTCCTGAAGGGTGGATATCCGGAGGTTGTTAAGACAAAGGATTTGTATCTGGCTGCTGAGAATCTTAAGACCTATCTGAACCTCACTGTTTACAAGGATATCGTTAGAACCTTCAAGATCCGAGACCCAATAGCCTTCGAGGAACTCATCGCCATCTTAGCGAGGGAATGCTCTCAGAGGCTGAACTACTCAGGATTGGCCAGAACCTTGGGTTTAAAGAGGCATACCTTGAAGTCCTATATCTACTTCTTAAAGACAACTTTCCTGATATCGGAGTCAGAATACTACTCCAAGAGTCGTGCGAAGAGGGTTAGGAGGGAGAAGAAGGTCTACATCAATGACCCAGGGATCAGAAATGTCGCCGTTGGAGCATTAAATGAGTATCTACTAAGTGACATCGCTGAGCTCGGAAAAGTAGTTGAGGCGGTAGTGGCCGACCATTGCAGACGACTAAAATTTCATCTCGAGCCAACTTCAGAAGTGCAGATCTTCTACTGGAAGGACAAGAGGTATGAGACCGACATCGTGGTTGAGATGTTCCGAAAGCCCTTGCCAATAGAAGTTAAATACTGTGATAGGATTGAAAAGAGAGATCTAAGGGGTCTCTTAGAATTCTCCAAAAAGAATAAGCCTCCATTCCAGATACTCGTGACAAAAGAAAAATTGGACCTAAACAACAACATAATCTTCATCCCACTATGGTTACTCCTCATAATATGCTAAGATTAAATACTCTATAAGATAAAACTAACTAATAGAGAGGGGTATCTCTGTCTTAACCCCTAATATAAACTATTAATGCCATATTAAGTAGTACAAAATCCGCTAAAAGGGGGAAGGCAATGCCTAACGTTAAAGAACCTTCAACAATAAAAGTCGGTATTTTAATTTTTCCTGAACTCCATACTGAAATGTTTATATTAGCTAGTTAGTTGGCTTAATATTGAAAAGATTGATTTAATCAGGTTATTATTTTATTAATCTTCGTTCGATGGTGATGTTGAATAGAGTTCCAGAAAAACTTATTAAGGAGAAGATTAGCCAGGAAATTTTAGGTTCTGGGATTTGGAAGGCTACTGATATCCTGAGGGAACGGTTTGCAGCGCAAGCATGCAACGAAATTATCCGAGTTTTCATGAAAATGTTAAATTTCTTCTCCTCTTTGGGATGAAGCACAACAGAATTAACATGTATAACTTTTAGGTTAAAAATTGGCGCGCGGTTGCGTGCTGGGAGAGTAAACTTTATAAATCAAACAATGAATTTTATTGGTGATTTAGCATGGAAAAGCATGTATCCTTTAAAGGTTATAGTATTGTATCCTGTGGTATACTGTACCGAGAGTTAAATTACTTAAGAGATACTGGATTTCTAAACGCTGATAAGATCATATATACAGAGCCGGGATTACATGCCAATCGCGATGAACTTAGGTTACAACTTACAAGAAAATTAGAGGAGGCTAGGAACTACTCTAGGAAAATTATTGTAGTTTACGGTAAAGATTGTCATCCAGACATAGATAAGATAATTCAAGGTGATGGAGTCTCAAGAGTGGAAGCTGAGAATTGTATTGATATGCTCGCTGATCTTGAGAAACGAAAGGAGATAAGCGGCGGGAAAGTTGGGAATATTTTTTGGCTTTCACCTGGATGGTTAGATTACACGGATGAAAATAGGTATGTTTGGGAAAGAATTTACAAAGATTATTTGAAGTGGGATGATGTCGATGCAAACATAAATTTTGGAACCTATACGAAAGCGATTTTCCTAGACCCTAAGCCTCTAAATGTTTATGAAGAATATACACCCAAAAACGTTCTTGATTTCTCTGGCTGGACACGCCTTGCAGTATATCGCCAAGAAATTACCTTAGACCGCCTTAAGGACCTTCTTTCAAGGTGTGTTCTGAAAAAGGCAGGTTAAAATCTAAAAAGATCGCAAAAACCTTGACATATGCCTGGGATATATCCTACTATCAACTTAAAGGAGGCCTATGCGCTCTAGTATAGCTTTAACATCCATCATGGCCTTCCCTGCCCTAAGCCTTCCACCCTCAAGACAGGATTTAAAAATATCCTCATCGAATCTTATGAAACCATCAATCTTCAAATCTCTCTTAGTCGACAACCTCTCTATGACCCCGGTAACTTCCGGTGTCGCCTTATTGACTACCGTCCAAAACCTCTTCCCTGATCTTTCAGCGGTCTCCTTCAGGATTACAGCCAGTGCTATAGACTCCGCTGTAGGGTCGATCACTGCCAGCACGCCGTCGCAACCCTCTTCAACCCCTCTACCTACGTGCTCCACTCCTGCATCTGTATCTACAACCAACATCTCACTTCGGCTAAGTCTAAGGTTCTTCAGGAAGACTCTTGTTAGAAAGTTGAAGGGGCATGCACAACCTTCACCAAGCTTTCTAACTTTTCCTATAGTCACTAGGCCAATCCCCTCAGGAGACTTTGAAACAAAGCCTTTAGGTAGACTACTCAGCCTTATCCCTCCACTGGCGGTCTCCAAGGCCTTCGCAATATTTACTTCGCCTATTTTGAAGATGTTTTTCTTTCCACCCAAGTACTCTACAAGAGGTCTAGGTGATTGAGCTTCGAGCATCCTTGGGAGAAGTTCGTTAGACTCATCTGAGTCCAAAAGGTATACAGAATACTTTTCTGCTAAGAGGCGGGACATGAGAACCGATATAGAAGACTTACCCGCCCCTCCCTTTCCACATACCATAACTCTCATATAACATCTAAAATATAATAGATAGCCGTAATTTAAGTCTATCGTTTTACTACTCTGAAGGTAATTGTAGAATTTAATGCATCAATTCTGGAAATCATCACATTTTTAAGAGTAACTTCCTCCTTACGGTCCATGGTTTTAAGCCTAAACCCCCAATCCTCTGCATAGATGAAGAGCACCTCTGATGCTATAATTCTCCTCATGTTATTCTCCTCGAGATAGGCTTTAAGCAAGCACACACTAAAAAGAAACTCTACATAAAGTATTAAGGCTTACCCTTTTTAATAAAGTACATCACCTGCAATGCCTGAAGGTATACTTAACTTATGGACTCACGCACACGCGTAGGAAATTGTTAAACCTCTCTTATTTTAGAAAGCCACAAAAAATGTGCTTGGGCCGAAAAATCCTGATCCGTTGCTCTTGAAAAAATATGATCTGTCGCATGGGATAAACTTCCGCATGTGAGTATTAGCTATATTATACCGTGCGCTGGCTTACCATGAGAAAAGATTTTAAGTCGGTAGCCAAAATTATTCCATGGTACGCATTGTCTCGTAAGGATACTAAGACCATCGGTGACACCGCGGAAGAGACGAAGGAATTCCACCGTCGGCACATCAGGGCAATTAATAACCCCATTCGGAGGAGGATCCTTAGGATGCTGAAGGAGAGAGACGAGACTATTGAGGCGCTCCAATCTAAGACCGGGCTGGACGCGAAGAACCTAGGATGGCATCTCAGCATCCTCGAATACGGCTTCTGCGTAGAAAAGGAGAAAAGAGATGGAGAAACTTACTATAAGCTCACCAAAGATGGTATGGCGGCAGTGGAGGACTACACGGAACCTTAGAATGACGCCCTTTAATTTTTACAAGAGATTTTAGCGTGCGCGATTCGAACCCCGCCCACCTTTTAAGTATTTTAATTACTTTATATACTTACTAATTATAATTGCAGACAATGCCCTTCTCTTCATGCTCTTCCTTTGAAAGGTTCTCTCCTAAAAAGCGGAGGCTAGTAGAACCTCCAAGATTCTTGAAACGTGGGAAATATTCAAAAAATTGAGATTATCCTCCAAGCTAAGCCAGCGAATAGAATACCATACCCTATTGATGTACCTACTAAAAGTATTGCTCTTTTAAATCCAAATTCTTCGATAAGTACTCCTAAAGCAATTATGCATGGAATTCCAATCGTAGCTACTACACCAAATGTATAAAGCTGGAGAGGGGTTAAAGCTAAAGATATTTCACTGCCTAAAACCGATAAAAGCATTGACCCCGTTAAATCTTTTTGTAAAAACCCGAATATTAATGGAATATTGGTTACATCAGGCAACCCTAACCAAGCGGTAAATGGTGAAAATGGTTTCACTAGAACATCTGTAAGTCTTAATGTATCCAAAGTTCCATAGGCTACCCCTCCAATTGCCAATAAAGGTATAACAATATATACGAAGTCTTTCATTCTAATCCAGCTTTTAGCAAAAACGTTTTTGATTAGAGGCTTTCTATAGGGTGGCAGTTCTAAAAGCAAAGGTTCCCTCTTTATATGGATAACTTTTTTTATTCCAAAAGCCCAGACCAAACCGGCAACAAGTGAAGTAGCAAGAACAGAAAAAGACAGCTTTATACCTCCATAAAATCCAACTATCCCCATTACAATGGCAATCCTGCTTGAGCAAGGTATAAAAGCAAACAATGAAGCGGTAAGAAATTGTTCTCTTTTAGATGGCAAGACTCTAGTAGCTCTAACCGCCGGCACAGTACAACCTAAGCCTAAGGCTAAAGGAATAAATGCTTTTCCGGGAAGACCTAACTTTTTCAAAAACCTTTCTGTATTCACAACAAATCTGGAAAGAAGCCCTACGTCTTCCAATAGGCCTAAGAGCAAGTAAAATAGGAACACGTAAGGCAAAGCTATGGAGACGCCTGCTGTAACTCCAGTCAAACCATAAATTAATATCATTGCAATAATAGAACGTTCTGTGATGCCAAAGGAAGATAAAATGCTTTCCGTCAACCCCATGAGAGAACTTTGTATCAAATTGCCAAGGTATAACAGTATCCTGAAGGTGGCGAGAAGGAATAAACCTGTGGCAAGCGGGCCCCAGACCTTATGAAAAAGAACATTATCGATACTTTCTTGTATTTTTGCCCTTTTTTCTATCTTTAAGTGAACTATCTGAGTAACCCTTTCTGCAATGAATGAAGCTGTACCATATCTGGTTATAGATATATCCTCTGCTATTTTTGGATGTTGTTCTTTTAAGTTTTCTTTGATTTCACCAATTATTCTTTTATCTGTTAGATATCTATAGAAATCTTTATCTCCCTCTAAAACCCTGATGGCTATAAATCTTTTCGGAATAAAAGTTTCTCTTATTCGGGAGGATATCTCATCTATCGCTTTTTCTATGTGGTCATCATATTTAACTCTAAAAACATCTTTTTCTCCTTTAATTCTTAATAACGAATCTATAAGATCACCTATCCCCCTCTTAGTTAAAGGGTTTATAGGGATGACTGGAATATTAAGAATCCTGCCCAATCTTTTCGAATCAATCTTTATCCCTTTCCTTTCGGCTTCTTCCACAAAATTTAAGGCAATGATAGCGGGTATTTCTGCCTCCAAGATTTGCAAAACCAAGTAGAGGCTTCTCTCAAGAGAGGACGCATCAGTAATTATTATTGCCCCGTCTACTTCTTCTTCAAACAAGGCTCTTTTAGTAGCTTTTTCTTCTTCGCTCCTATCGGATATAGAGTATATCCCTGGGGTGTCTACAAAATTTATTCTTAAATCACCAAAATCTTTTTCTGCTTGAGTTACCTCAACCGTGGTCCCGGGATAATTAGACACCACAACCTTTGGGCCAACCAGTGCATTAAGCAATGAAGACTTTCCTACATTCGGTTGACCAACCAAAAGTATTTTAATATTTCTCATATTCTAACACTTTGACTTCTTTTGCTATTTTTTTGTCAAGGAAAATTTTTTTATTGTTTATTTTGACAATGAATCCGTTGGGGATCTCATGAGTAACTTCTATTATCTCTCCAGGTAGTATCCCCATACTAGTCATCCTTTCTAACAATTTATAATCAGAAGACATGATATCTGTAATCAATCCTTCTTTGTTCAATCCAAACTTTGTTAGAGGGATGCCTTCCTTTTTTAATGTGAATATCTTTTTTATGTTGTTGATAACTTCCCCGGAAACATAGTGTTCGAGGAGATGAGCTGCTCGGTGCGCTTCTCTTTTGCCTCTCGTTTCTTTAAAAAAATTCTCAAGAATAAGGTGTTTTTGGGCGATATCTTTCCCTTTTTCTTGGCCATTTTTTGTCAATCTGATAAATTCTTTTTCAATATATATTAAATCTTCTTCTTCAAGGCTTTCAATTGCTCTAGAGATAAAAGAATTGGAAACTTTAATTTCTGCTTTTATATATTTCAATGAAACTTTCTCTTTTCTTTCACCAAGTATTCTTAATATATCCTCTTTTACGATCCTAAAAAGATCAGATTCTTTAACCATATCACTGGAGTTCACGATACCCCACCTATGAATTAAGTTTTTTGTTGACATGCGTGTGAGGAAGCATTTTCATGCGCACGATTAGAGAGATATAACTTTGCCCATTATGACCTCTATCTTTCCTTCTTCCTTTAGTTTCCCTATAACTTTCAATATTAGGACTTGATCTAGTTTTAAATCTCTGATCACATCGCTGGTCATACATTCTTTGTGCCTCTTAAGGTACTCCAAGACTAATTTCCTAGCCTCTTCCATTGGTACTATCTTAGAGCCCCTTATTCTTATACCTCCTTTTTTTATTAATACTGTGCTCGTAATAAATTTATTGCCATATTTTTGAGTACACTGCAGTGTATTAACCTGAAAGTGGTTTATCATGGGGGCTATAGAGAGCATGCGACATAATTGGAAAGGATTATAAAATCAAACGGACGTATTGGTTAGACAGAGAAGTGTTGAAGCGTGGAAATAAAACCTCAGAAGAGATGGATATAAGGAAATGATAGAGCAATTGAGAAAAGTAACGAGATTCGTTCCGCGTTCGCTGATAAGATAAGTTGACCTGTATATTTCAGAAAGAGGGGTTTCAATACTCGTTCCTTGTAATCAATGGGATCTAGACCCGGAAAGATTCCCTGTAGGAAGAGGGGTCGATGCTATAGACTTCTGGAAACACGGAATGGAGCGTATGGAAATATTGTACGCCATTCCAATTCACGAACTGATAAAGTGGGCCGGGCCGGACTTGAACCGGCGACCTCTGCCTCGTAAGGGCAGCGTCCTGACCATGCTGGACGACCGGCCCAACCTCTCAGCATCAAGAGGCCTTTATTGATGTTTCTATGAAGTTCTTACCCCCGGCTAACTTTATGATCTCCTCTTGGAGGGCCCTGAGTCGTTTTAGAGAGGGGTGGTCCTCCCCCAGTTCCTGTGAAAACTTGTGGATGGTCTCCTCCAGATCCACCCTCCTCTCCCCCTCGATGAGTTTATCGGCGTAGCAGACGATCTTCTCCTCCAAGGTTTTGGGTGTATAGTCCTCGGGGGGGAGGCCCAGCTTTACGGCCTCCTCCAGGGTGATCCCCGCCCCCACATGCCTCTCCACGATCCGTGCCACCTCCTCAGGTAGCCCCATCTTCCTCACTATACGTCCGCCAACTACTCCGTGCTCGACGCCATGGGTCCTCGACCTTCCGATGTCGTGGAGTATCGCCCCCACCTCCACAAGCCTCAGATCCACGTTGACGCCCCTCTCCCTAACGGCCTCGGCGATCTCCACCGCGAGGGACGCAACCTTGATGCAGTGCTCCACGACGTTCCGGGGACACCCGGCCTCCCACAGCATCTCTATCGCCTCAGCCCTATCAGGCAGCCTCATTGGTTCAACTCCTCCTCCAACTCCCTTACCTTCTTCTCAAGGGCCTCTATCACCGGCCGGTTATCATAGGGTCTGAGGAAGCCCCCGCACTTGGGACAGCGGAAGACCAGCTCCATCGCCTCCTCGAAGGAGACCTTCGGGCAGTTCGGATTTCCACAGTGATAGAACTCGTGGCCGCGCTCATACTCGAGGCGGATCCTCAGCTTCTTCAGGATCTTCTGCTTCATGCTCTGCACGAAGCCCTCGACGAGCTCCGGCTGGAGCTTCCATTGGAAGACGAACCACCCTGTCTCCGGGTTCCTGAACCTCCTGGAGGCGACGAGGGAGTGGTTGTAGAGCTTGTAGATGACCTTCCGGACGTCGTTAACCCTTATCCCTGTCTTCAGGGCGAGGTCCTCGACGGTGAACTCCTCACCGTTCTTCATCTCCTTTACAATAGCCACTGCCTCCTCTCCCCCGATGATCTTGGCAATGGTGTAGAGGACTTCGTCACTGATGTTGGCGTACAAGGGGATTGGCGACCTCCTCCATACCCATTAAATAATGTGCTTGGGAGTATTAAATACTTTCAAAGGGGGGAGATGTCTTCTGTTTCCTCCTCGCCAACCCTGATCACCTTCTTCCCCCTCTCCTGGGGGACGATCCTTATCCTCGCGCCCTCAAACTCCCTATAGAGTTCCCTCCCCTGGAAGAGTTCGTGGAGGAAGATGCTCAGGGCTGAGACCTCGGAGTGGGGCTGGGAGGTGACGGCGACGTTCCAGTCAGCGAGGCGGTAGACCTCCGGCGGGACCTTCACCCCGCCGACGACCACGAGCTTCTCAGAGGGGTCGGCCCTGATCTCCGAGATCACGTCCTGGATGGGTAGCCCGTACATCGTGAGGTGGACGACCTTCCTCCTCCCCTTCTTCCACTCCCTTATAGTTCTCTTCCAGTTCTCCGTATACTCAACCTTGAAGCGCCCTCCCCAGTCCCTGCAGACCTCGGAGATGGACTCCTCCACAGTCCTATCCCTCACCCCAGAGTAGATCGCCCCCTCAGCCCCCAGGGCCCTCGCGGCCAGGAAGAGGTGGGTGGTCACCCTCTTATCACGCATAGGCCTATGCCCCAGCCTCAGAACAACGACGCCCATCTCACCTCACCGGCCCCGCTGAAGGTTCTCTTCTTCCTCGCCCCTCACAACCCTCTTCTCATTCAACTCATAAAGAGGTTTATTTTCCAGATTGGTCTTTCACATCAATTATTGTAAAGGGATATTCCTATAAATAATTAAATTATTTTTTCTTCATTTATCAGAAGCTACTACTTCCTCCTTATGCTCTAGATCTCTTCGATCACATGAAATCAATTCCCGTGGGAGCCCTTCACGTAGACGCCAGCGGTCCATTTCGCCCCCAGCACCTTCACCACGGCCCCCTTGACGACGTGGAGGGCCGTATGAGTCCGTACCTCGACCGACAAGGCAACCCCTCGATCCTTAAGGGCTCCCAGAGATCGATTAAGCCTTTCTTCTCCCCAGCTTTTGAGGGCGGGGACAACGAGCTTCTATAAGGGTTAAGCCAAACCCTTCCTATGGGGACCTCCTTGGAGAACTTCAGAGCCCTCTTCTTCACCCAGGGCGATTACGGGGAGAGGATCTTCAGTTACATCGCCAGTGAGGCTCCTC
>Ga0190363_1001409_pt1 | contig 14184 bp, 21 predicted proteins | sample 48721867_MG_FD_161272 | JGI IMG/M metagenome (GOLD analysis project Ga0190363, IMG submission 161272) | Hydrothermal vent microbial mat bacterial communities from Southern Trench, Guaymas Basin, Mexico - 4872-18-6-7_MG | ecosystem: Environmental > Aquatic > Marine > Hydrothermal vents >...
AGAGCAGCGTGGCAGAATGAAAGGGCTGGCATACAGAGGATCTCAGGTCTCCTACGGCGAATACGGGCTTCAGGCGTTGGAGCCGGGTTGGATAACGAACAGACAGATAGAGGCGGCCCGTGTGGCTATTGTCAGACATCTCAGGCGAGGTGGAAAGATCTGGATAAAGATATTCCCACATAAACCCGTCACCAAAAAACCGGCTGAGAGCAGAATGGGAAAGGGGAAAGGCTCGCCTGAGTTCTGGGTCGCCGTGGTCAAACCCGGAAAAGTCCTTTATGAGATAGCTGGCGTGCCCGAAGAGGTGGCGAGAGAAGCCTTCAGAAGGGCGTCCCATAAGCTTCCCATCAAAACCAGGTTTGTGGTCCGGACAGGTGGTGTGTGATGAAGGCCAGGGAACTGAGGATGAGATCAACGGAGGAACTCCAAAGCGAACTCGAACGCCTGAAAGATCAGCTCTTCTCGCTGAAGTTTCAGAGGGTCGTTGGGAGACTGGAAAATCCAAATCAGATCAGACAGATCAAGAGGGATATCGCCCGGATTAAAACCATACTCAGGGAGAGAGAGCATGAAGAGGGGAAGAGCTAGGTTCCGCGTGGGCGTGGTCGTCTCCGATAAGATGGATAAAACCGTGACCGTTGCCATAGAGAGGATATTTCAACACCCTAGATATAAGAAGACAGTCAGGCAGACCAAGAAAGTGCTCGCCCACGATGAGAGGAACGAGTGTAAGGTCGGAGATAAGGTTCTCATAATCGAGACCAGACCTCTTAGCAGAAGAAAACGGTGGAGGGTCTCCAAGATCCTCGAAAAAGCTGTGGGCTGAGGGGAGAGAGACCATGATTCAGACGCAGACCATCCTTAACGTCGCCGATAACACCGGCGCAAAGAGGGTGATGTGCATAAAGGTGTTGGGAGGAAGCCGGAGGAAATACGCCTCGCTTGGTGATGTGATAGTGGCTTCCGTCAAGGAGGCCGCTCCTGACAGCTCCGTCAAAAAGGGGCAGGTGGTCAAGGCCGTGGTCGTCAGAACCAAAAAGGAGAGACGTCGCCCCGACGGCTCCTACGTCAAGTTCGACGATAACGCTGCCGTCCTGATAGACAACGCCGGACAGCCACTGGGCACCAGAGTCTTCGGACCCGTAGCGAGGGAGCTGAGGGAGAAGGCCTTCACCAGGATAATCTCGCTGGCGCCGGAGGTGGTGTGAGATGGGGGATAAGGTTCACATCAAACGGGATGATCTCGTGTTGGTGCTCAGCGGCAGGGATAAGGGAAAGACCGGTATCGTCCTGAGGGTGTATCCCAAAAGGAAGAGAGCGGTTGTCCAGGGCGTCAACTTCATCAAGAAGCATATGCGTCCCCGTTCCGCCACAGAACAGGGCGGGATAATCGAAATGGAGGGGACGATACACGTATCCAACCTCAAGCTGATATGTCCCAAGTGCAACAGACCCACCCGCATCGCCCGTAGAAAGCTGGAGACCGGCTTCTCCGTGAGGGTCTGCAAGAAGTGCGGGGAGGTCGTGGAGAGGAGCTGATAGAGATGGCGATGAGTCCTTACAAGCAGTTTTATCTGGAGAAGGTCGTGCCGGCCTTGATGGAGCGGTTCGGATATAAGAACGTAATGCAGGTGCCAAAACTTGAGAAGATCTGTATAAACATGGGCCTCGGCAAGGCTCAGCAGGATCAGAACATCCTCGACGAGGCCGTCTCAGAGCTCTCCCTGATAACCGGACAAAAGCCCGTTCTGACAAGGGCGAAGAAATCGGTCGCCGCCTTCAGGGTCAGAAAAGGGAATATAGTCGGTTGTAGGGTGACCCTTAGGGACGTCCGGATGTACGAGTTCCTCAACAAGCTGATCAACATCGCCCTGCCGAGGATAAGGGATTTCAGGGGATTGTCGCCTAACTCCTTCGACGGAAGGGGGAACTACACATTGGGCATCTCCGATCAGACCATCTTCCCCGAGGTGGATTACGATAAAGTTAAGGAGACCCTGGGAATGGACATAACCATCGTCACCACCGCTGAAACCGATGAGGAGGCCAGGGAGCTTTTAAGGCTGATGGGGATGCCGTTTAGAGAGAGATAACGAGGTGAGAAAATATGGCCAGAAAAGCTATGATCGAAAAGGCCAAGCGTGAGCCGAAATTCAAGGTGCGTCAGCGTAACAGATGTAAGCTGTGCGGGCGTCCTAGGGGATATCTGAGAAAGTTTCAGCTATGCAGGATATGTTTCAGGATGTTGGCCAGAGAGGGGAAGATCCCCGGCGTAAGAAAGGCTAGCTGGTAGAGGTGAAAGAGATGTCGATGACCGATCCGATCGCGGATATGCTCACCAGAATAAGAAATGCCAACAGGGCATATCACGAAAAGGTGGATGTGCCGGCCTCCAGGGTCAAGGAGGCCATAGCTAGGATACTCCTTAGAGAGGGATTTATCCGCAACTACAGGCTGATAGAGGACGGGAAACAGGGCATCCTACGTATATATCTCAAATACGGTGAGAACAAGGAGAGGGTGATCTCCGATCTGGTGCGTGTCAGCAAACCCGGACGCAGGGTTTATGTGAGCAAGGATGAACTGCCCAAGGTCAAAGGTGGGCTTGGAATAGCTATCCTGTCCACCTCCAAGGGTATCATGACCGCCTATGAGGCCAGAAAGGCCAACGTCGGCGGAGAAGTCCTCTGTTACGTATGGTGAACGAGGTGAGCTGAGATGTCGAGGGTAGGTAGAAAGCCGATCCCCGTCCCACCTGACGTTAAGGTCACGATATCTGAGGGCAATCTGGTGACCGTGGAGGGGCCGAAGGGAAAGCTCGTGCAGAGGTTCCATCCCGATATGATCATCAAGCAGGAGGGCGATTTCATCAAGGTTGAAAGGCCCTCGGATAACAGATTCCATAGATCCCTTCACGGTTTAACCAGGGCCTTGCTGGCGAACATGGTGACGGGTGTCAAGGAGGGGTTTGAAAAGAGATTGAGGGTGGTCGGCGTCGGATACAGGGCACAGCTACAGGGAGATCAACTGGTGATGCAGCTAGGTTATTCCCATCCGGTGACCTTCAAGATCCCGGACGGGATAAAGGTGACGGTTGGCAACCCCGAGCCTCTTGGCGGGGTACCTAGCATCCCGATAATCGTCAGCGGCATAGATAAACAGCTTGTCGGCGAGACAGCGGCCGCGATCCGCAGGCTGAAAAAACCAGGGGTCTACAGACCATCCGTCGGGATCAGATACGAGGGTGAAAGGGTCAGGATGAAAGAGGGCAAGACCAGGGTGTAATTTCCCCTTAGGAGGTAGTGAAGTTGGACCCAAAGGAGAAGAGGCTGGCCAGAATTCGAAGGCACATAAGGGTCAGAAGGAAGATCAGCGGCACTGCCGAAAGGCCTCGTCTGTGCGTCTATAGAAGCCTCCGACATATATACGCTCAGGTGATAGATGACGAGAAAGGCGCCACTTTGGTGGCTGCCTCCACATTGTCGCCCGAGATCCGGGATAAGATCAAATACGGCGGCAACGTGGAGGCGGCGAAATTGGTCGGCTCGCTCATCGCCCAAAAGGCTCTGGAGAAAGGGATCAAAAGGGTGGTCTTCGACAGGGGAGGCTATAAATATCACGGTCGGGTGAAGGCGCTGGCTGACGCGGCGAGGGAAGCCGGATTGGAGTTCTAAAGCAGCTAAGGAGGGAATTGCGTGAGGAAAGTCGATAGAATAGATCCGGAAGGATTGGAGCTCGTCGACAGGGTAATAGCGATAAACAGGGTTATGCTCGTCCGTAAGGGAGGCAAGACGCCGAGCTTTAACGCCCTGTCGGCCGTCGGAGATATGAACGGAATAGTGGGCGTGGGTTTTGGTAAAGCCCAGGAGATCCCTGAAGCCATACGAAAAAGCATAGAGGATGCTAAGAAAAATCTCATCAGAATACCTCTCGTTGGAACCACGATACCACATGATGTGACCGGGCACTTCTGCTCAAGCACCGTTCTTCTGAAGCCCGCCGCCCCCGGGACAGGGGTTATAGCAGGTAGCGCTGTGAAGGTCATACTGGAGGTGGCGGGGGTGCGAGATGTGCTCAGCAAGTGCTACGGCGCTCGCAACAAGATAAACATCACATGGGCGACGATGGAGGCCCTCAGACAATTGAGGAGCGCTGAAGAGGTGGCGAGCTTAAGGGAAAGACCTCTCGAAGAGATTCTGGCGCGGAGGTAGATCAAGATGCACCTTGCAGAGCTTAAACCCGCACCCGGGGCCAAAAAGAGGGAAAAAAGGCTCGGCCGTGGGCCGGGCTCAGGTCACGGGAAAACATGCGGAAAAGGGCATAAAGGCCAAAAGGCACGCTCCGGGGGAGGAACACCTCCCTGGTTCGAGGGCGGACAGATGCCGCTCTATCGCCGCGTGCCTAAAAAGGGATTCTTCCATCTCAAGAGGGAATATGCTATAGTTAACGTACGAGATCTCAACCGCTTCCAGGACGAGACCACCGTCACACCTGAGCTCCTGAGGGATGCAGGCATAGTGAAACGTTCCGGGAGACCGATTAAAATCTTAGGTGACGGGGAGCTTGAAAGAAAGCTCACCGTCCAGGCACACGCTTTCTCAAAGTCAGCCCTCCAGAAGATCCAGACGGCGGGGGGTAAGGCTGAGGTGATCTAATTGATAAAGGCCATAAAAAACGCAGTCAGAATCCCGGAACTCCGAAAGAGGATAATCTTCACGGGCTTAATACTGGTCGTCTACAGCCTCGGGAGACACATAACGATCCCGGGAATAGACGTGGCAGCGTTGAACAAGTTCTTCGAAAGCCTGCCTCAGGGGTCGCTCATAGGCTTTGTGGACATGTTCTCCGGAGGATCATTCAGAAGGATGACCCTCTTCGCTCTGGGCGTTCAGCCCTATATAAGCGCATCGATCATCATTCAGCTTCTGACCGTCGTCGTGCCGTACCTGGAGAACCTGTCCAAAGAGGGCGAGGCGGGCAGGAAGAAGATCAGACAGTACACCAGATACGGAACGGTCGGACTGGCGATGCTCCAGTCGCTTGGGATCAGCTTCATGCTCGAAAATCCCGGAAGCCTCGGCATCAATATCCCCCTCGTTCCCCATCCAGGGATAGGGTTCAAACTGATGACGATGATAACTCTGACGGCAGGAACGATCCTGGCGATGTGGTTCGGCGAGCAGATAACCGAGAGGGGGGTAGGACAGGGGATCTCCTTCATCATATTCGCCGGAATAGTGGACAGGATCCCGGCGGGCATAGGTTCGATCTACCGATCGCTCTTCTATGAGCAGACGTTAAATCTGATCCAGGTGTTGATCTTCATCGCCGTCATAGTGGCCGTTATCATGGGCACCATCTACATCACCCTGGCGGTTAGGAAGATACCGGTTCAATACGCCAGAAGGGTTGTCGGCAGGAGGATATATGGGGGACAGACGACGCACATACCGCTGAGGGTCAACGCAGCGGGCGTTATACCGATCATATTTGCCATCACCCTGATGCAGTTTCCGACGACCGTTGCCTCCTTTGTCCCGATCGATATCGTCCAGGAGGTGGTGCGGTTTATAATGCGGCCGATGATCTATTACACCACCTATGCCGTCCTGATCATCTTCTTCACCTACTTCTACACGGCCGTTCAGATAAACCCCACTCAGATGGCGGACGATCTCAGGAGATACGGTGGATTTATCCCAGGCATACGTCCGGGTGCGGCCACGGCCCATTACATCGAGAGAACGCTCGATAGGATAACGCTTCCGGGGGCGATATTCCTCGCCGGAATAGCGGTCCTGCCGGCGTTGCTTCAGCGATATCTCGGCGTGCAGGTGCGTTTCGGCGGGACACCGGTGCTGATCGTCGTCGGGGTCGCCCTCGACACGATGCAACAGATCGAGGCACATCTGATAATGAGAAACTACGAGGGATTCCTCAAGGGCGTTAGGCTCAAAGGCAGAAGGGGAAGATGAGGAGGATAGGATGAGATTGATCTTTCTCGGACCGCCCGGCGTAGGTAAAGGCACTCAGGCGGTTAAATTATCCCAAAAGTACGGTATACCGCACATATCCACAGGAGATGCGCTGAGAGAGGCCGTCGCCAAAGAAACGGAGATCGGATTAAAGGCCAAATCATACATGGATAGGGGAGCTTTGGTCCCCGACGAAGTGGTTATAGGGATAATCAGGGAGAGGCTGGACCGAGATGATTGCAAGGATGGTTTTATACTCGACGGGTTTCCCCGCACGGTCAAACAGGCTGAGGCGCTGGATGAGATCCTGAAGGCCATGGGAGTGGAGCTGGACGCCGTCTTGAACGTTGAGGCGCCGGATGACGTGATAATAGAAAGGCTCTCCGGCCGAAGGACCTGCCGAAGCTGCGGCAGGGTCTATCACATCATCTACATGCCCCCGAAAAAGGAGGGGGTGTGTGACGTATGCGGCGGAGAGTTGTATCAGAGGGATGACGATAAACCCGAGGCCATAGCTAGAAGGCTTCAGGTGTACAAGGAGCAAACCGCTCCGCTGATCGAATACTATGAGGGTAAAGGGAAACTCCATAGGATAGATGGAAGCCAGGATGTCGATGGCGTTTTCCGTCAGATAACGGGCCTCCTCGAAGGAGAGAAAGCCGACTATGAGAAAGAAGAAGGGTAAGATAGAGGTGGAGGGCACGGTCATAGAGCCGCTGCCTAACGCCACCTTCAGGGTAGAGCTTGATAACGGACATAGAGTCTTAGCCCATATCTCCGGTAAGATGCGCATGCACTATATCCGCATCTTGCCGGGGGATAGGGTGATAGTCGAACTCTCCCCATATGATCTGACCCGGGGGAGGATAATCTATCGCAAGTGAGCTCAAATGGGATTTCACTCGCCCCCGGTCGGAGAGGGAATTGGGGAAAAGGGGATGTTTGTCTCCTTGAAACTGAGAGAGGAGGGGATCTGAGGTGAAGGTGAGAGCATCCGTGAAGAAGATATGTGATAAGTGCAAGATAATAAAGCGGCACGGCGTGGTCCGTGTCATATGCGAAAACCCTAGGCATAAGCAGAGACAGGGGTGATAGAATGGCTAGGATAGCCGGTGTGGAGCTGCCAAACGAGAAACAGGCATGGGTTGCCCTGACCTATATCTTCGGTATAGGCAGAACTTCATCCTTTAACATCCTCAAAGCTACAGGGGTCAACCCGTATAAACGCATGGGAGAGCTGACGGATGATGAGATAAGCAGGATCCGTTCCGAGATAGATCGTAACTATAAGGTCGAAGGTGATCTGCGCAGGGAGATCCAGCAGAACATACAGAGGCTCATGAGCATAGGATGCTATCGTGGGCTTAGACATCGTATGGGCCTGCCGGTGAGAGGGCAGAGGACGAAGACGAACGCCAGGACCAGAAAGGGTCCTAAGAAAACGATAGGCGTCGGAAGGAAGGCCAAGGAGGCCGCTCGAAAAGGACATTAAGGAGGAGATGAGAAGTTGAGAAGGGGCAGAGGAAGAAGAACGACGGTTCGACGCAGTGAGAGGAAAAACATCCCGTTTGGGATCGCCTATGTGCAGGCCACCTTCAATAACACCATAGTGACGATCACCGATCCCGAAGGGAACACGATCTGCTGGGCGAGCGCTGGAACCGTAGGCTTTTCCGGATCTCGTAAGAGCACGCCGTATGCGGCACAACAGGCGGCGGAGGCGGCGGCCAGAACCGCTATGGAACACGGGATGAGAAGCGTGGAGGTCAGAGTTAAAGGCCCCGGCGCAGGCCGTGAGGCAGCGATCAGGGCTTTATCCGCCGCCGGATTGGAGATAACGGCGATAAGGGACGTCACCCCTATACCACATAACGGTTGCCGTCCACCTAAGAAACGGAGGGTTTGATCGAGATGAGCAAGTACCTAGGTCCTGTATGCAAGCTCTGCCGTAGGGAGGGGACGAAGCTCTTTCTCAAAGGGCAGAGATGCTTTACCGATAAATGCGCCTTCGAAAGAAGGCCATATCCGCCGGGAGAACACGGACGGAGAAGCTCCAAGCTCAGCCCCTACGGCATACAGCTCAGGGAGAAGCAAAAGGTTAAACGGATATACGGCGTGCTGGAGAGACAGTTTAAGAAATACTTCAGGATGGCCGAAAGACAGAGAGGTATAACCGGCGAAAACCTGCTGCGGATACTGGAATCGAGGTTGGATAACGTGGTTTACAGGATGGGATTCGCATCCTCCAGGCGTGAGGCGAGACAGTTGGTGCATCACGGCCACTTCACCGTCAACGGCAGGCGCGTGGATATCCCCTCTTACCTGGTGAGGGCGGGGGATGTGATCGAGGTGGCACCGAAGAGCAAACAGGTGGAGAGGATACTGAACGCCATCGACATGGCCCAACAGAGAGGCGTGCCGGAATGGATCGACGTGGACTACGACCAGATGAAGGGCACGATCAGAGCCTTGCCGACGAGGGACCAGATATTCGAGGACATCCAAGAACAATTGATAGTCGAGCTCTATTCGAAATAAGGGGGGATAGACCTTGAAGATACGAAAGGTTGAACTGACCAAACCGGAACGCCTCTTCACGGAGCATGAGACCTACGGCCATCGCTATGCCAAGTTCATCGCCGAGCCCCTGGAGAGGGGATTTGGAATAACGCTTGGCAATGCGATGCGCAGAGTGCTCCTATCCTCCCTGAAAGGGGCCGCCATCACCTCGGTCAGAATAGACGGGGTACTGCACGAGTTCTCAACCATACCGGGCGTCGTGGAGGATGTGACACAGATAGTTTTAAATCTCAAGCAGGTTAGATTCAGATGCTATACTGATGACCCGATCATACTTACCCTGGAAGCCGAGGGTGAGGGCGAAGTTACGGCGGCCGATATAAAGCCGAGCGACCTTGCTGAGGTCATTAACCCCGACCAACACATAGCTACTCTCGGCGAAGAGGGGCGGCTGTACATGGAGATGGAGGTGGCGACCGGACGAGGGTATATCCCGTACGATCTCATAAAGGAGATCGACCATCCGCCCGGAGTTATACCGATAGACGCCATATTCTCCCCCGTACGAAAGGCCAACTTCAGGGTCGAGGAGACCAGGGTCGGACAGATGACCAACTACGACAGACTGATCCTCGAGGTGTGGACCGACGGGAGCATAACGCCCAAAGAGGCGATCGTCAACGCCGCGGGAATCCTACAGGATTACCTTCAACTCTTCATCGATTTCACCGAAGAGGTCGAGGTTGAAGAACCGGTGTTGGATGAGAGGACCGAGAAACTAAAAGAACTGCTCAGCAAGCCCGTATCTGAGCTGGATCTATCCGTCAGGGCGGCAAATTGCCTGGAGGCCGCTAATATCATAACTATAGGTGACCTTATCACTAGGTCTGAATCCGAGATGCTGAAGTTCCGAAACTTCGGCAAGAAATCGCTCCAAGAGCTCAAAGAGGTGCTCTCCCACATGGGCCTCACACTGGGAATGAGAATCGACAAGAACGGAAACCTGATACCACCTCCAAAGGAGAAGGGTAAAAAGGAGAAGAGCGATGAGACACAGGAAGGATCACAGGAAGCTGGGGAGAACGACGAGTCATAGAAGAGCCCTGCTGGCCAACCAAGCCGTTGCCCTTTTCAGACACGAGAGGATCAAAACGACGGAGGCTAAATGCAAGGAGCTGAGGAGAGTTGCCGAGAAGCTCATAACTCTGGCCAAGAAGAACACCCTCCATTCCCGAAGGCTCGCCGCCAAATGGATAAGGGATAAGGAGGTGCTCAGAAAGCTCTTCGATGAGATAGGGCCGAGGTATATGGACAGGAACGGCGGATATACCAGAATCGTCAAGATCGGACCTCGTTTCAAAGATGCGGCTCCGATGGCTTATATTGAGCTTGTCTGAGTCTACGGGGGCGCAGCGGCTTGCGCCCCCGCCAAAGCAGATCACTCCTTCAATTCCATCAACTTCGAACCCACAAAGCCTTGGATCCTTCCTCTCTGACCTTATTTTCCCTTCCCTTAAGGTCCTCACATGGTGTGACCTCCTCCTTATAAACCATATGTTTCCGCTATTATCCGGTTTTATATCCCAGATGAGGTTATCGATCAACCCATCCTCCTCCGTATAACTTGTCCATAATTCAGTTCTCCCGTCGTATCTGCTCACGCCCTTGGCGGTTCCAACCCAAATACTGTCGTGCTTATCTGCTGCTATTGCGAAGGCTCTATCACATATCAATTCTCGGACGAATGACCATCTGGAGTCATTGCTATGTTGGTCATGTAGATACGACTCTTGCGATGCGAAGAATCTCCATTTGCTTTTATCATATTTATCGCCCTTACCATAATATTCGGCTATGCCTCCCTCTGTTGCCACCCATACATTTCCTTCCCCATCGTAAGTGAACGGCCCATAAGTTATGTTTTCGCACAAATTTATACCAGCATCGAATGATTCCTTACTAATGGTGTTAATAATCGTTAGTCCGAGCCAACCACCGATCCAGAGCCAATCCCTCATTGGATCAACGCTAATATGACAAACATCATCAGAGAAAATTTGGCCTTTATTTGTTTGAAAACCGTACCAACGTTTACCATCATAATGACACATGTAAGCACCGGTGTCTGGATAAGATCCTTGAGCTATCCACAAACCACCTTGTCTGTCAATGACAACATGTGAAACTCCTCCTGGTTTCAGGATCGAATTTTCCGCTGTATAATTAGTCCATACGCCTTCTATCCTGTGAGGTTTATGGTCGTAGTAGAAGGATAATAGACCGACAGCGCTAAGGACAAGAAACTCTCTTCTAGTCAAGCGAGTTTTCAATATTCTATTCAACTCCTCGTCCTCCAAAGGATAGTTCATATCTTCGTATGAAGCTCCCCACCCTTCAGGGCAAGGCTATATGTATGCAGAGGTCGTCACCTCGCTTACACCCTTATCTCATCTGGGCTCCTCCAGAGGATAAAGATGAACGGTGGGTAAACGGAGGGCATCCAGAAGAACGGACGACCACGGCCTCTCACCTTCAAGCCTGCCGCCGAAGACGACGAACTCCACCCTATCAGTTTCTTCAAATGAGCTTCCAGGTGGAAGAAGGAGAGGTCGATCCAATGGTCTGAAAGCGTCAGCGTGGTAAGCGGTGTCGATCCAGTAGCGCACGTGCACCCCGCTCGATCTGCTCGCCGTCCCATAGAACATCCCTACCCCGCTATCGGCCCACATCCCAAGGTTGAGGTAATAGTTCGGCACATCCGGCCCCCCGACCTCATCTCCCTCTGTCGACCCGCCGATCTGAGGATATGCGAAGATGAAATAGCCGTGGAGCTTCCAATCACCCTCAGAGATATTTTCGATCCGAAACATCCTGACAGAGACCCATCTCCTCCTCGGATACACGGCAATTCTGCCCATTATCCGATAAGCTCCTATCCCGCGTGAGCTGAGAAAGGTCCAGAGAACCACCCTCAACGGCCCAACTGAGACCCTCAGAAGCTCCGTCGAATCGGGAGCGGGATACCGAAGCTCACCGCCGATCTCCTCCCTCAAAAGCGGGTAGATCCTTCCAAGGAGCGTCCCATCCAGCTTAAGCTCGTCCGCGAGATCTCCGCTTCCCCTCGATTTGACCAAGGTGAGGAAACCGTTGGATATCACGATCCTATCCTCTTCCTCCTTCAGCTCGATCCCCTCCGGCGATTTCCTCGCCGTTTCCCTCACAGGCGCGGACGCAAGATAGAGATAGACCGTCTTCGACTCACCCGACCGAAGCGGACATCTCAGGCAGATCTCGTCGAACTTCGAGAGCTTCCCGTCTTCAAACGAGTCGATCTGGATCGGAACCTCCTCACCCTTGGAGTCGAAGGCGACGATCTGTGACGGCGAGAGCTTCGACCAGTCGATATCGGACGAGATCTGATCCAAACTCAGCGATACGAACGGGTTGGAGGTGGGAACCTCCCGGGGATTCTCCAGAAGGATCGGCACCCTTCCGATCCATCTCGTCCCCTCAGACGGCTTGGGCCAGGGGGCGGGTTCCGGCCGCGGCACTCCTCGCTCCTCGTATCCTCTTTTCCTGATCTCATAGACCCTCCGGTTGATCCTTTTGACGACGTTTACAAACTCCCAATATGGCTCGTCCTTTTCGTTAACGAGCCCGTAGTTGCTGTCTTCGGGGAAGGTGCTGGAGATTCCCAGGGCCGGCTCATCGACCCACATGAAGTAGTCCGAGCCGACGACGAAGGGCAGCGAGAAGAAGGTGGTCTGATAGATCTCGAAACATCTGGCCTTCTGTTCCTGTGTGTCCACCCTCATCCCGGCCCCGTGTTTGCACGGCAGGCCGCTGTCGAGCGCTGGGAAGGACCATTCAGTTATCATCAAGGGCCGTCCCGAAAGCTCGTAACACCGTCTCAGATGATCCACCAATCCGATCGGTTCGCCGGTATCCAGATCAACCCTTCCATAGAAGTTGAGGGTGACGATATCGCAATATCTGCCGGCGGCCCTCCATGCCGGATCAGGCGCGTTCCCGGCGAACCTACAGCCGAGGATCATATGATTCGGATCGTACTTTCTTATCGCAGCGGTGGCTATTGAGAAGTATCTGTCGGCCGCCAAAGCGACGAAATCCATAGCATCCCTCTCCATATTTACGCTCTTCGGCTCGCCCCAATCCGTCCTCTCCAGCATCTCGCTGAACGATTTGAAGTCGGTCTCCCAGGCGTCGTTCAGCTCATCTATCGAACGATACCTCCTTTTAAGCAGATCGATCAACGCCTTTTTGGCGGAATGCTGTGGGGGCTTCTTGACCGCCTCGGTGAATATCCCCCAGGGCCTGTGAACCTTCCCATACCACTCCAGCTCGTTATCCAGGAAATATCCGAAAAGCCACGGATCACCCTTCGCCTTCGAGCAGATCTCCCTGGCCCTCATATCGCAATACCTTTCGAACTTTGGGCTGAAGACGTTCGGGAAGCCCGTCCAGTGGACCTTAGGAACGATATCCTCATAGGATGCAAATCCGGATCCGAAGCTCAGAAAGAGGGTATGTGCCAGACCGCTGTATCGGAGCGATTCAGAATGTCCTGCCCCCAACAGGTTGAAACCCCAATCCAGCAGTCTCTTTACCGTTTCCTTGGCCCATCTCTCCTCAGTCCCATATTTTTCGAGGTTGTTCTTGTGATACGGGGCATATCCCAGCTTTTCACACCAATGGCCGGTGAACCTGATGTGATCCGTCCCGATGGCGAAGAAGCCGCACCCGTTCGGATCGATAACCCACCATCTACCGCCTTTCTCCTCGAGGTGGAAGAAGCCGGTTCTCTCGCCTTTGATCCCCTCATAAGCGCACTTCGTATATCTCGGTATTTCCCTTTCTTCCTCTTTCATCTCGACCACCTCCTCCGCCTCGACCTTAACGTCGTCGAAGGCGGCTATGAAACCTCCATTATCAAGGGCAGGCCTGCCGAGGGAGACCGATCTGGGATTATCGAACCTATATCCCTGCCTGAAAAGAAGTCTCCCGCCCGAATCGAATATCTCGCCGAGGATACGTTGTGGGGTGAGGGTTAACCTCAAGCGATAGGGTTTGCCGCACTCCCATCTGATCCCGGAGTTGAATTCTCCCTCGGGGGCGAGCTTCGTTCGGGGCAGGTTTTGAGCGAGCCATACCCCTTCGTAGAGCTCCTGAAGCTCGAAAAAATGTTCGGCGCCCTGTGAGTCGGGCGATTCGACCAGGGCTAGATGCCAGTTGTTACGGTTGTTTTCGTATAGGGCGATCCCCGCCACCTTCCAGCCGTTCGAGCTCTTCCCCATCACCGTCAGAGTGGCCTCGATCTTAAGCCTCCTGACGTGTGGAATCGAGCTTATGAGGGCGAAGACCTTCACCGGCTCGTCGTTCACATACCTGCCGTCTTTGACCGTCCATCCGATCGATAGCGGTTCCCATCCCGGCTCTCCTGAGGAACCGTCCGGATAGCCGGAAAAGTCGTCGTGGAACGTGAGCTGCTCTCCAGAGGCACATGTGATCAGGAAAAGCGTTAATATAAGGGAAAGACCTCCTCTCATCCCTCAAACTCCTCCTTATCGTTCGTCAGAGTTCCGCGTTCGATCGGTTACATCATATTGCTGACGAGGAGAAGATAGGGTCAGGCATCCAGTGGGCTGCGAACGGAGTAAGGGCCTTTGCG